>Ga0207421_10001225_pt1 | contig 33231 bp, 28 predicted proteins | sample SodLakKL_010_SED_4_FD_187542 | JGI IMG/M metagenome (GOLD analysis project Ga0207421, IMG submission 187542) | Alkaline sediment microbial communities from Lake Tanatar, Kulunda Steppe, Russia - 8KL_010_SED (SPAdes) (version 2) | ecosystem: Environmental > Aquatic > Non-marine Saline and...
GCAGTAGCGGTAAATGCACCAACATTCCCAAGTTTAAAAGGTTCTGCCCGTATAACCCATTCGGTGTCATAGTCGTCACCAGATGCTTTAGCCAGCACTTGTCCTGCCGCGCCGCCATCAGGTATCGCATCGAACAGGATTTCATCGCTATGAGCCGTATTACCGCTCAAGCAGTAAGTATCAGCCGCCCACATTTGAGCCGTGCCTTCAACTCCACGCGTCAACCCGGTCAGAGTAGAACCTGATTTACCTGTATAGGTTGCGGTTTCATAGTCGGCAGGGTTTTCGCTTGATGCCCACTTGTCGTAAAGAAATGTTATATAACCGTATTCACCTTCCCCCACATCGGGAAACGCGTTAATATTGACAACCTCAACTGACGTATCAGTCTCATTAATACCACTGGCAAGCTGTGTTTTGGGCGAAAACGCTATGAATCTAGGTCGTGCCATCTATATCACCCCTTTAAGTTGCAATAAACTGTCCTTCGATTGTAAACTGAATACTGTCGCCATTTTCCAGCGGTATGCCGTCGAATGTTCCTCTGATGAACATGTCATCTGCCGAGTTAAACAGTCCCGCCTCTGTAATCGTTTGTGGCTGTTTGAAGTCATCGTGCCAACCACCCTGTTGTCAGGGTTATGCCATGTTAAAATTGCCTGCTCGTCGTCAGGGTCAGCACTAAAATCGCTCACAGGATGCACAGGTATTGCAACACTACTTAGGTCAGTTTCTACTGTTACCCAGTTTTCACCATCATAATAATCTAATGATCCCTCAACAACCCTTAAACCATGCACTTCATCTTGTTCTATCTGTTGATTTTCGTGATTAAACAATGCCTGTTTCATTTGTTCAAAACTGTACCAGGTTCCATAGCTGGCAACATATGTGCCTTCAGGCCAGTTTCTCGCCACACCGTCACGATGCACTAAGCCTGTAAGCTGATTGTTCCCTGCATCATATCCTGAATAAGTCATTATCTCAAAATCATCCGGGTTTTTGCTGTGAAATTCATTGACACAAAAAACAATGATTCCTTCTTCCCCCGGTTCTAAATCAGCAAAAGCATTAATATCTGTTACTTTACAGCTCTCGGCTGTTGTGGTATCGCATGCTTCGCTTAATGTAGTATGGGGGCTAAATTCTTTACCCTTCGGGATTACACTCATATCATTACCTCCCGGTTACGCTATGTAGTTATCAGATTTAACCCTGTGCTTAACATCTTCACGCTTAAAAGGCTCAGCAACATTCTCCGAAGTAACCCTGCGCCACAATTTATGTGCATTGGTATAAGCACCATCACTTGGCTCGTAAGTTTCGCTGTAGCCTCCGGCACTACCGCCAACATCGGGAGCATACTCCAAAATAACCCCTGGAGCTATTTCATCTGATAACTTTTCAATGCTGATATTTTCATAGGTTAAATTAGGATCATCACTTTTAAGGTATATTGCTTTTTCATCTACAAAGGTTTCGTTTTCCTCTACTGCTCCCGAAGCTACATCAGGATCTCCGGAAGTAAACTCTTCAGTACACGCTTCATCACGATATAGTTTTAACATTTTTACTCCTCCTATACTACTCCGGCAATGCCGGAGACTTTTAAGGTTACTGTTACATCATTTTCAGGTAGTTCTGAATCCAAAGCTTGCGCTTTAGCCCAAAAATATACCCTGTTCGAGCCATGGCCGACCATGCCAAGCTCCAACTCTTCGCCACCTGCTTCATAAGCACCTTCGTTGTTGCTTACATCGGGAGCTAGCTGCCATCTTTCACTGTGTTCGCCAACCGGCTTTACCTTAACCTCATCAACGTAGTAATCTTCTTCAGCTTCCAAGTATAACCGCCTGGAATCATAACTACCCTGATCGGGATAAAGATCTGCCCTAAGAATCAAAGAAACTGTATTCTCAAACTCACCTGCCTGTGACATTTCTTCTTCAGTTTCAGCATCATAAAGCTTTACGTAATCCACTTTCTTCACCTCTTTTAGTTTTGCATTTTATCTATCAACTGCAGCGTTTCAAATGCCCGCTGCCTGACCGCTTTAGACTGGTTGTTTTCCAGGATTTCTTCATAGGTTCTTTTGTAGTAATTCAAGTTACCCTGCGAGCGTTGAATCATGTTAAGCCTGCCCTTAACGTCTTTTTTCCAGTTGCCCCCGCCGGACAACACGTGTTGCCGTGCTAAGTTAGAATGGTACCGCCTGATGTTTGCATAAGCATTATCCCTTAATTCATCAGCATCAAGGCCGGCCCTTTTGATTCTTTTCATTACCGCTTGCTCTAATTCAGCAGGATTCCTCAATAAATCTGTTACCTCAGCTCCCTGCCCCCTGGCTATTTTCCACAGTAAGTCACGGTTAAGTTGGATGGACGGCTGATAATCAGAATCTATCTGCTGGTGTATGGCAATCTCTAACATGTTGTGCGTTTCTGTCATTCGAGGACTAAAACTGTACCGTTGTGCTAAATGATAGCGATCATCGGCAAACTTGCTCATCCCCATTATGGTGGCAAAGTAATGCATGGGATCGTCTATCTTGTGCTTTTCCTCACCGGTAATTGGATCGTATGTCCGGCCTTCGTTTAATACTGCCTGTGTTGCCGGGACTAACCTTTTGATTGGATTTCTAAAGGGGGTGAACGAGCCAACTTCATACGCTATTTTTCCTAAAGTATTAACGTCTCCCCGCATTACATTGCCGATAGTATCAGTAGCATCATCTAAAGTAGAGAAAAAGACCGGCAGCTCCCTGGTTGCATCTTCACCGGCTATCCAGCTTTGTATTGCCCTTGCACCTTTAGTGACCATATGCCCTTCGCCGGTAGAAAACGGCCCTATGTTCATCTTTAAGCCTACCTGCCTTAAAAGGCCAGCTATAATTAAATAGGTAGCCATCTGCCCGGCAAACTTACGGGCAAACTCTTCAGTAGCAACACCTCCTGCTTGATTAGACCAGTCCCTTAGCATATTAAAGTAGTTTGTCGGCCAGGAATGAAACAAGGCTGCCATCCTGCCGGGGGCACTGTGATATATCATCGGCCTGCCGGCACCATAGTCAAACTGCGTGCGGAAAGTTCCTTCGTTAGCTTCCCTGATAGCATCTCTCATTGGCATACCATCCTCTAAAGATGCCATTAACTTGATAAAGTGAGAAGCTTTAACGTTAGAAACGTCAGCATGCCTGAACAGAAACATCGATTTATCTACCAGGCCTTGGAATTTATCCACCGGCCCCTTGGGGGTATCATCGAATTTATCTTCCATGTGCTTGTGAGCACCTTCAACCTGCCTTAAAGCTTCTGTCGGTCGCCTGTCCACCAAGACTTCATTAAACTGCGCTATCTTATTTAACCTGTCCCTGCCTTCAGGAGACATCATCATCTTAAGGTGCTGGCCTTTTAACCTGAAGCCTCTTAAAGGATCTTCTTTGGTAGATACATCCCAGATCATTCCCACCTGCTGGGTGAAGTTCCTTAACATGGTTGAGGGAGAAAAGCCCATTGCCTTGCCTACCTCAGCCATTACATACAGCCTGGAATAGTGCTGCAGGGCCTTGGCTGCATCTTCTTCAGATATTTCCTCTTTGCCGACCATTGTCCTCAGCCGGTTGATAGTGTCTTTCATTAGCCTGCCTTCTTTGAGGCCAGCTTCAGGCATTTTGCCCATAGCAACATCCATCATCGTTCCCAGGAACTTTGCCTTATTCGGTGTTCGCTGTTTCATTTTCCTGTATTGAGGCATTAAGCTCTTGATGTGAGGTTTAACAAAAGCATTTTTCTGCATAGCATTAATGTATATCTGCAGTGCTTCTTTAGCATTGTAGTTGATATTTCCCTTGCTGACCCGGTGCCTGTCTTTAGAGAAAAACTCATGCGGGATTTTATCGGCATGCTCGCCCATTTCCCTGTTGCTTTTGTCTAATACAGATAAATGCGGTAAGTAATCATCTATCTTTTGGCCTTTCTTTAACAGGCCAAACTGAACGCCTTGATCGAATAAGTCAGCAAATATCTTCCTTACTTCTTGTGCTGCATTTTCTTCTCTTTTAGTAATCTTGCCTTCAATTTCATCACGCTTACCATCGACAATTTTACCTACTTTAATTAAGCTTTCTTCTTTTAAGCCCTTAAGGGCATCATTGGTTCTTTGATAGAAAGGTTTTGCCCAATCTTCCCCACGCTTCTTTGCCATCTGCAGGTTACTTCTAATCTTCTGGCCGTGGGGGATTAAGGAAATTAATACATCCAACGATGTGCGGACAGCCCCGATATCGCCATGTTTGTTAATATGATCATCTACTGCTTTTAAGTTATATCCCTTGCCGGGGAGACGATGGAAAGTATTTTCGATCATTACTCCAATTACTTCATCGGGATTCTTCTCTAACTGCCTGAGCAGCTCATCGTCTACCTTTTCACCACGAATCATTTCATGCATTGCCCTGGCAGTAATATGCTCTGTAGATTTTCTTAAGAAATCATAATTAAGATCATATCGCTCAGAATAATCTACAATATTCAAGTTGTTTAACATCTTTATATTGCCGGGTTTAAGCAGTTTCTTTTCAACAATACTGGTGACAACATCCCTGCGGGAAGTGCCAAATATGTTTTGGAAACCTGCATTACTAGCCCTGACATATTCATTGACTAATTTTTCATTGAGCTTTCTTAGCTCTTCATAAGATAACCCTCTTACATCTTTTAAGTCTTTTTTGTCCAAAAACTCTCTTGCTATTGTCAGCCGGTTGCTGTTGCCCTCTTCGCCCCATATGTATTCGCCAAGCTTAATGTTCTTGCTGATCTCTTCTTTCTTCGGGGTGTTGCGGTAAAGCATATGCTTAACGGCCCAATCATATACCGCAACCATGGTCTTGGCTTCACTGAAAGTCATCTCCTGCACTTTCTTGTTGCCAAGATTCTGGTATGCTTTAAGCAGATTAGAGGGCAGCTCCGCTTTAAATTCCGGGTTGTTAAGATAACCCTTAACAAAACCACGCTTATCTTTAGCATTAATAAAAGCTTGCAAATGAGGACTCTCTAAGTTACTGTTGATATTTCTAAGAACCTTATCAACACCACGCTTAATAGTGTCTCTCTGGCCTTGCGATAGATGGCTAAGCAGTGCCCCGCCATCGGTCTGGTAAAGCAACCTATTATCGGGGAAAGGAAGGCTGTCATCAAATACCTTGTCCCCCTGCAAGTGCTTCCTCATCAGGCGATACATTAATTTGTCCATCTCAGCCTGTTCTTTACCGTAAAGCAGGTGCCTTACTTTTAAAGAATCAGGTAGCTTATCAGGGTCTGTTTCAAATTGAGTTGATCTGAACTTTGTTGGCATAATGCCATGTGTTTTACCGCCGATTCCAGGTGCCTGCCAAAAACCTTTAGTGTAAGATAACTCGGCCATATAGTCAGCAAGCCATTCTTTAATCTCTGCATCAGTCTTTGGTTTAGCTCTTTTCTTTTCGTTCCAACCCGACAAGAGCTTTTCTTTCATCAAGGTATAAGGTCTCTTTTCACCTTTTTCCCCTGGATCAAGCTCCATTAAACGGTGAGTTACTTCGTGAATAATAGTATGCTGCGGTCTAGGCGTATCAAGATTTAAGTGAATATGCCTACCTAACACCGCACCAGCAAACTCAGGATTGCCGGTCAAGGTAAACTGCAACGTGCTGTCTTTGCCTTCGGGATCCATTCTCATCCCTAAAGCTTCCGCTATTCTCATAGCAGCACTTTCATTTTTTCTCTGTTCTGGAGTTAATCCTCTGTCATCCCGTGCAGGTTCCTTTCGAGGTGTGCGAGTTTCTCCTCGTCTGTCCCCTCGAACTTCATGTCCCTCCACAGCCTTGCCTTCTTGGCCACGAACTCCAGGGACTGTGCCTCCGTAGATTGCTTCGAGATAGGGTTGCAGTGTAGTCTTAACCCATTCTTCAGCTCTATTGCCATCACTATCCCTCCCGTATCTTAATACATGGTCAACCTCACGAGGTTGCACTTCATATAAATGCCTTTCGCCCTCAGGTACATTATCTTCTATGAACTTTAATCCGTCAGCTTCTGTTCGTGCAAGATATATGCCTGGTCGATCAAAGCTGTGAATATCAAGAAACGCTGGTTTTTCAGATGTATCATCATCACGATCCATGCCCATTTGTTGTCGGGCCATAACGATTTCACGCATAGATGGTTCTTTTACTTCTTCGCCCATCCTTACCACTTCAAATGGATATTGCGCTTTGTCGTGGTTATATTTTAATGCAGCCCTGTGTAATGCATCGCCCTCTAAAGGTTCTTCGCCTTTCATCCTTCTTTCAAAATTAACTTCCTGCTTTGCTGTTTCATAATCTTTAATGTAGCTTTCAGTATTTTGCCTAAATCGCCCAACCGTTTCTTCTATATTTTCCGCAAAAGGCTTGCGAGGATATCTGCTTGTAGCATAAAAAGAATGTGTTGCCGGGTCACGAGAAAGATTTAATGCCATTATATTATTAAGATCATCCCTGCTTTGCCCGGTATAATCCATCCGTTCATGGACAGCATTCTCCCAATTATGTAATGCCCTGGTTATTTCATGTATAGATTCTATTTCTTTAGGATCTGTTATTTTTTTTGCTCTTATATCAGCATGACTTTTTTGAACAAACTCATCTAAGGCTTCTCTACTAATTAAAGGCTGAAAGCTTCGGCCAACCCCTCGGCCATAATGTAGATCACGCGCACTTACAGGATGATCTAATATATTGCCATCTTCATCTTTCAACCAAACTTTGTATGTGCCTTCGGTTAATAACAGTGTTCGTTCTAATTCATTTAGCTCTTCCCAGCTCTTATTAAATCTTTGATATGGTTTTTCAGCACCTATACCCACTTCTTGGACATAATATTTTTTGGGAGTTAAACCTGTCCTAGTATCATATTCTTGGAAGTATACAGGTACCGGATCGCCTTTTTTATCAACGTCACCAGGTTTAATTAAGCCTCTGGTGTGCTGTGATATTCTTTCTAAGTCAGCACTGATAGGCTTTACATTATATTCTGGATTAATTATCGGCCGACCCTGTTCATCAATTCTACCACCAATACCAATATCATGATATCTAACACCATCTTCACCGACATACCTGCCACTGGTGGTAAACAATATATCAGACGGTTGTTGTCTAGATTCAATTGCTTTAATTTCCCTTTCGGTTAATACTCCCTTGCGCCCCATATTGTCTAAAAAAGAACGAAATATTACCGGAGGCATATCTTTTATGTTTTTGTAGCTTGCCCACATATCAATAAGAGATTTGATGTTGCCCGATAATTTCTTGGGCATTACCTCTCTATTTGCATATATCATTTTAGTTAATAAGTCTTTACGTTCATCTACATTTAACTTATCCCATTCTTTTTGTAATATGTCCGACTCTCTTTTTATTGTTTTTGGATTTTCTATTGTTCTTTTTGCTGATTCTTTTATTTGTTCATAAGCTTCATTAGTTCTATTACTTTTATGTAAATTTTCAATAGCTGTATCGGTAAAGCCTGCACTCTTTAATTGCTGGTAATCTTCATAGTCCATCTTTTCATCAATATACCACTTTGCTTTTCGTCTATCCCATTCAACCTTACCCTTATCTTTACGCTTTTCAACAGCAACATTTAAGTCTTTACGCATTAAATCAGAACGATCTGTTATTGGTGAATCATACACATACTGCATTCCATCACGCTTTATTTCACCGGGCACAAGTATTTCAACTTTACCGTCATATAATTCCGGCCTGGTTTGATAGTTTTGTATTCCATATAGCCTTTCCCTTACATCTGTTAAGACTATGCCCAATGCACCATCAAAATCAAATAGTTTGTTTGTTTCTGCCATTAACTTATTAGCTAGTTCAGGGTTTCTTTCTTTGTTAAACTTGGCTAATGCAGCACGTTCCAGGTGGAAAAACTCGTTAAAGAAGTGTTGAGTCATCTCGTGTATTGCTTTTTCTACTCTATCGCGATATGTTTCATCTTTTGGAAAGCGTGTTTTTAAATCATCTATTAATTTATTTGCAATAGCATCAATTTCTCTCGATATAACTCTTGCTTCATCTCCAGATGCTTTCTGTAATTTATCAAGAAACTCTTTCTGTTTTTCCTTACCTATTCTTCTGCCAAATCCTAATATTCGTGATGCCTGAGCTGCTGCTTCAAGGTTTTTAAATGTATGCTCCTGTTGCGGGTAACGATCAGGTGTCTTTTTCTTGCTATACTTTGTTATTGATATTTGTCTTTGCCCAAGCTCTAAACGTTTTGCCTCTTCTTTTTCGCCTTCTATTCTTGTTCCTGCACTTGAACGTAAGGTTATTGTGCCACTTTCATCATCCCTGCTCATCCACGGCTTATCAGCAGGCAGCTCATTTATTTCTTCTTTATATTCACGTTTTGGAATTTGTTTATAAGTACTATGTTCTTTTGATTCGCCCTTAATATTTTTACGGTAAGGATTAAGATATTTATTGGTTTCCTGTTGAGTCTGCTTCCTTGCAGCACCAGTATCTCTGATAGTTGCATCCATATACTGTGATGTTTTCTCGCCGGTAGTAACATCGATTAAGTCATAAGTAATTTTCTGCCAGGTTTGCTCGTTAAACTTTTTCTTGTTCATGTCTTTATACTGGCCGGGTATATGGTAAGGCTTCTGAAGATCTTTGCCTTTAACAGTCTCAACCTTAGTTACCTTAGTGTTAAGCTGATCTCTGCCTTCATCAAGGGTTATTCTTAAAGCAGTACCTGCTTCAACCGGTGTTTTATCACCAGGTAATATTAGAGCATGAGTGCCATCATGATGTTTGCCTCTTTGTGCTTTATGATCTCCACGAACACCCCTTAAGTCTTTGCCCTTGGTTAACAGTTCTGCAGACTTACCATCTTCTGAATATCTAACTTCACCTAATTGTTGTTTACCTTCAGGCTCTTTTTTGTCAGCTTCTTTTTTAGCTGCAGGCTTCTTGGGGGCTGCTGCAGGTTTAAAACCTTTAACCTTAATATAGGGATTATCTGCAGCAATATAATATTTACCTACCTGATAATCCGCATAATTAACCGGTCTATGTTGTTTATACAATCTTGTTTGATCTGTTTGTGGTTTATCCTTTAAATTAGCTTCATCGTAATAAGCACCTTTACCTACTTTTTTCTTCCTATCGACCATAGGGCCGAAAGCATCTGTATTTAAATGCTTACGTTCAAATTCAATATACGACCCCCTGTCGCCATGCACAATACGATTATACCCTGTGGCTATAGTATTACCATCATCTGTTTGTATTTCTTTGTTATCGCCCTCAGTTTTTAAGCCTTCATTCATCTTACCGGGTGTCCTGGTATCAGCTTTGGGGGCAGTTGCTTCTGGCTTGCCAGCTTCTTTTACATCTTTTGCCGGTTTCTTGTCATCAGTTTTAGGCTTTACATCATCTTTAGGGGCAGCCTCTTTTACCTCAGTAGCTTCAGGCTTAGCTGTCTTACCGGTCAATTTATTAAGTAAAGCTTCTTCTGCAGTATGGTCTCTTTTGGTGAAACTAAACTCTTCGCCATCATGCTTTTTCTTTTGTGCAGTTAATACTTCATTTATACGCTTTAAAGCTTCGGTCTTATTGCCACCCTCGGCTTCTTTAATATCCCGGTAAGTTTCTTCTATAACATTTCTGATGCTGTCTCTGTCTGCTTTTTCCCCGATCCTTTCAAGATCCTTGACGGCACGGTCAGTAAAGCTGTCTATTTGAGTATTTTCATGTTTATCTAATTCAACACGTGTTGTGTCTGTCCGTTCACCAAGTTCTGCTCTATCAGGAGCTTGAATGATAATGTTATTGTACTTATCACGATATTGCCCCATTGTTCTTAATGCATCATTTATTGGCTCTACGCTCCTACCATCCCAAGTTTTTGCTATATTTTTAACGTGCGCTTCAATTCGCTTTCCTTCTTCTTTGCTTATTCCATATGTAGAGGCTGTCTCCCTAAACTTTCTTGCTTCTGAATGTAAGAAGTCGTTAATTCTTTGAACGGCTTCATCCGGCCTATTTTGTTCTATTGCTTGTTTATTTAGGTGCCTTTCTGCATTATCGAAGATACCTACATCCCTAAAGTTATCTCCAATTTCAAGTAATGTTTTGTTGTCTAATCTTTCTGCAGGCTTATCTTCAGCAGCAGGACGTTCACCCGTTCTTTGTGCTTCAGCAGTAGGAGTTCTTTCAGCTTCGGGGATTCCTTCCGTTCCTACAGGCTCTTGGCCTGCTTTTTCTGCCTTATATCTTTCATCTGCTTGAGCTTTTACATCTCGCTCATAAGCAGCCTGAGACTCATAATCATCTCTATTCAAGGTATTCCTTACTTCTTTCTTAATTCTCTGGTAATCTTTATCCCTTCTGTTAATCTGAATATCTTCAGTTCTTTGAACTCTAGGTTCTTCCCCTGTTCTTGCTGCTGTAACTTCTTGTTCTCTACTAGGCTCAACACGATCACCTTCTCGTGTCCCCGGTTCAAATATTTCCATGCCCACCCTGCGGGCATCTGCTGTTGCTTCATTCGATAAATCTTTAATTTCTTGTGGACTGGCCGGCCTTCCTTGTTCATCAAGAATGCCTTGCTTCGCAAATTCTTCTCTTAGCTCAGCAACATTCTGTGCTCTTGCCTGTGCTGCTTTTTCAGGCACACCATCATTGATTAACTGCTGTCGGTAATTTCTTATATCCCTGTCGGATTTTGTGCTAAGAGACATACCAATATCCATAGCAAGAGCTGGTATTATTTGCATTGCTGATTCTACTGTCCAACCATGCTTTTGGATTGCCTCATAATATTCGTTTTGCGTTGAAATAATTAAGTTTAAACCTGTATCAATTAGCTTTGTCGGTATATTAGACTTACCAAAACTCCTTGCCATGACCGGGGTAAAGTTGTAAAGCATACCATAAGCTGCAGCTTCCGCCCGATCTTCCAGCTCACCGGGAGTAGTTAAATAACGATGAGCAAGGGTTCTTCCAAGCTTTGCCTGCACCTGCGGATTTACTACTGCTTGCTCACCACTTCTGGCTGCAGCATTAAGCATGGTTTTAGCAAACTGCGGTATTCTTTGACTCTGATTAACCCTATTCAATGCCTGCATCATTCTATTGCCATACTGCGCAAGCTGTCCTGCTCCTCTAACTGCAGATGCTTTTGTTCCTGTGCCTTTAGTTAATTTTGTTATAAGAGCCATCTCAGCCATTAAGTGCCCAAGACCCTCAGCCATGTATACAGTATCTAAGGCAATCCCGGCAACCGGCCCGTAGTTTTCAAATACCTTCTCCCGGTTGTGCATTCTGATAGATTCTGCATACTGCCACATTTGTGGATTTTGCGCTATCTCTTCCATTCTATCCCAATTCTTTTCTGCTCTTTGGCCCCAGGATGTTTCGTCTATTGAGAATTCATCTGCAGTAAGAAAATCTACTGTAGTATCAACAATCCCTTTTACCGGCTCTATAATATTATCTGTAAAACGTCTGACAAGCGAGTTTTCATCCATGCCGTACTCGATAATTGAATATATTGATTGCTGTATGCCACCAAGAGCTGATGTAACTGGATAAGCAATTTGCTCCCATAAAGATACATCTTCAGCAGGCTCTACCCCTTCAGCATAAGGGTCAACCCCGATACCGTGAGCAGGAGTAGTTGCTGCTAAATCAATTCCCTGTTCTGCAAAAGAATCCATCAGGTATTTATATTCTTCTTCAGACGGATCTTCTTTCTCCAGTATTTGCTTTGCCTGGGAATCAAGGTTTTGCACGACCTCTTGCATTTCCAGTTGACTTACATCACCCTGGAAGGGATCAAGTCCGTATCTTTGTTCTTCTGCAGCTATAGCCTGCTCTAAGGTTTCATGGCCCTCGCCGGCAACAAGATAGCCCATTCCCGGCATCGACTCTTTATACTTCTCGTATTCGGTATGGTCATCAAAATCATGTATGTCAACATCTTCTGGTTCTGTTTGATATTTTGCCCTTGGTTGCAGTTGGCCGTACTCCAAAACATCATCAATGATGCGCTCTTTTTCTTTTTCGTGGTCTATTGTGCCAACACCAAACACGAGTTGCGCACGTTCCGGGTTCTCCATCAGCCTGTCCCTGGTATATAGCATAGAATTAATGACAATTTCTTCAGGGTCATACTGAATACCGGTTCTTTTCATGTGATCTACAGCTTTCCTGGCTGCGGTTTGTTTCAAAGAGTCCCGGTACATTTGCCACCGGTTGGTAGGCTGTTTTTGCTCTACAGTCCGGTCTTTATGCATAAAGTCATCATACTGTGTTGTCGTTTGCTGCTCAGGTTCTCTGGTTCTATTTAACAACCTGCTTGCAAAATTAGTGTTAAGGGCCATTATCATGCTCCTATATAAACATATTTATCTTAACAAGCTTCTTTCGTCTCTTTGCCCCGGTTGTCTGCCCCACCCAGGATCTATTGCCGTTGCTCTACCTTCTGCAGTTGTTGGCTGTGTTTCACTGGTGCCACCATATAAAGCTTCATCAAAACCATCGAACAAGCCACCATATAAATCTTCTTGTGCTTGTTTTTCGTGCTCAAATGCCCTTACATTAAGATCGTGTTTTGCCCAATCAAGCGCAGTTGTTTCTTCTTGAGCTGCTGCTGCTGCCTGAAACTCCATCCAGGCCAATTCATATTGCCTCTCTTGAATTGCCCTATCAAATGCAAGCCGTTCTGATTGCATTCTTTGTTGCGTGGTTAGCTGCTCCTGGTGCTGTCTTTCCTGTGAAGCTAACTGCTCTCGCCTGAAAACTAAATCTTCAGCATGCATACGCTCTTGCGATTGCATTCGCTGATGATCCATGGTCTTTGCACCAGGCTCAAACGGGGGGCTGCCCTCGCTTTGAATCTTTTGCCTTTGCCTGGTTAAAGCATTTAGCTTATCCTGCCATGCAGGGGATCTTTTTGCGGTACGTTCTTCTTCTGCTTTAGGCATTAATATAACCCCCTACCAAATGTCGCAGGATCAGATGCTGCTTCTTCTGTGGATGCTGTCTCTGTTCCCACCCCAAACCTGCCGAATATATCAGGCACATCACCGGGGAATTGACCCTTGGCAAGGGCAAGCTGAGTATATAGCTGCAGTTGTTCTACTGGAGTTAACTGTGTCCTGTCAAAGATACCTAACATGCGATCAAATTGATCACGACTGCCTTCCATCCTGCGCTGGTAATCTAAATCTCTCAGCCTCTGCAGTTCCTGGGCCTGAATCCTTGCTGCCTGCTCTGCTAACTGCTGTCTTTGCTCAGGCACCTGGCGTTTAATCCTGTTTAATTCCGCAGCTAAAGCATCTGCTTCTGCTGCTTCCCGGTGCCCTAATTCAGCAAACCTCTGTGAATATTCTCTACCTCTTTCCCTGTCCATATAGTCAACTACACCTGAACGCCCGGTACCCCTGGCAATAGAGCTTTCTAAATCCTGCCTGCGCTGTCTTGCTTCCTGGTCGGCAAGCATATCGTATTGTCTTTGGTAATTAGCCTGGGTTCTGCCTAATTGACTTTTGTAGTCTGTTTTGGCGGTATCAAGCTGACGGTCTAACTCCTGCATCTGCGGCTTTTTGAAGATATCTCTGAAGGTTTCTGCTTTTTTCTTCTTTTCTTCTGCGCTTAATGGTTCATAAGCCGGGGTGCTCCATTCAGACCCGTCACCTGAATCGAAAAAATCTCTCGCTGTTTTTTCATCGACCATGCTCAAACCTCCTTACATGTTAAATACACCCATGTTATCTAACCTGTCATTTGCCTCTTTAAATCCTTGTGCTATTTCTTCGCTGATTTGCTCGAACATTTCTTCGGTATCTTTTTTAAATTCCTTTAAATCTTTTTCAAGCTGATCGAACCTTTCTTCGGTATCTTTTTTAAATTCCTTTAAATCTTTTTCTAGCTGATCCAACCTTTTTTGATTAAAGACTATATACCTTTCTATCTCGATTAAATCATTGTCCAGTAAAAGAGCAGTATTGTTATCAATGCCGGTTATCCTGTGCGGTAAGTTAAATTTCTTGTCGCTCATTCACTCACCGCCATCCTTCTTTTCGGCTTAAATGGTATCGTTATCCCCCTGATCTCGCATTTGCCTTTGCGCTTGTGCGATATTTTAGGCGATAAATACTGCCACCTGTTTGAAACTACATCCATATTATACTCCCTGGTTAAACCCTTGCTGCGGTAGTATTGCAGGTTGTTGTAATTAAGCTCGTTAAACCGCTTGTTGTAATCAACGCATACTGCTACTTCCGCTACCTCTTCGGTGTCCGGGGAATCTTGCATGAATAGCTTGCGTGACTTCTTCTCTATTTCAGGCATCCCCATATCGAAGAACTTGCCTTTCCAGTAAGCTTCAATCGGTTCGCCAAAATCTTCTTCCCCCTGGTCTTGCACGTTTACAAACCCTTTAGTAGTATCACCGGCGTAAAATCCTACCCCGGCAGCCTGTCCTTCGTTGTAGAAGCAGTAACAGGAGCCTGCATTACCCGTCATCGGGAAAAAGGCATTGTTCTGGTGGTCATATACCAGCACTAAATTATTAACCCTGCTATCTTCATACGGCAGGGAAAAATAAAGCAAATCATTATGTGCTGTTACTGCAGCCTTGTATAAGTATTCATGGTTCACCTTCGCCCAGGTATCGGGAATTATCTGATCGGATATATTTTGCACATCAGACCCGTTAGTTACGAATATCCCGTATTCAGAAACAAAGAAAACATTCAACCTGTAGGTGGTTGCTGCTAAAGGCCCCACGCAGCCAATGGTAGAAGATGCCTGGAGCATGCTAAAATCCTCCATTGCTGTACCTTTAAGCACATAAATTGCCCTGTTTTTAAAGATCATTAAATCATCCATGAACTTTTGAAGGTTAGTTATTTTATCACCATCTGCCTTGTTCACGTCCCAATAATATATAGCCGGCCACACTTCCGGCTGAAAAGTTTCCGACCATCTTAAGGTTGAGGGTTCCCTGCTGTCCACACAGAAGATTTTTTCTTTATGCAAAACAGGGTATTTCCCTCTCATCGGGGCACCGTGCAGAAAACTAAGCCTGTTGCCGTCCCACTTAAACGGCCTGTCTTTACCGTTCATACCAACCACAAAATGCACTGCATCATCAAAGACAACTATTTCTGATGGATCCAAGGGAAATACATCATCGGGGTAAGCATTGAAGATGCACTGGTTAAATAAAGACTTGTTCGGCATGGCCCTGGGGTTGTCTACTATCACAAAATGCTCTACGTTGTCTTCTGTGTCTTTTCTGTCATCGTTGAATAAAATCAGGTTGAATAAGGCTGCGTTGAATAAAGAATGTTCTTTGCCGGCCACGACTGTAATTTCTTTGTTGTAAGCATAATCTATCTCTTCAAACTTATTATCTTCCCACAAATACCCCAGGCCACCGGACATGGCAATTAAGCTGCTGTCATTAGATTCCCTTGCGTAAAAAGGATGCAGGCCCTGAATATGCGCCGGCAGCTCCCCGGTTATATTGAGCCTAACCTGCCCCTTTCTTTTCGCCAAGCTGCCAATACGTGTTGCGATAAAATTGCAGCACTCGTACGCTGCACCATCGGGGATTACATTGTTATTTGCTTTTTCCACCTGGCCCTTGCTAAAGCTTCTGATTTCCCAAGCTTGATAATTTTCTAAGGACAAAAGAACACTTCCTCGCTATAGCGTACTATCAGCAGCTAACCTGCCTGCGCTATCAGTATGACCAAGCTTATCAACATGATCATCTTTACGCTCACCCATGACCACCCACACGATATCATCACTGCAGCTTTCTTCTGCAGTAATCGTAAACTCAGCACCGCTAATATCGCCTGCTTTTACTCTTGTAAAGCCGTTCTTGTTCTGCAGGGAAGTAACCTCTGCATTTTGCACCAGCTCTTCAAAAGTGCCGGCAGCTAAATGCGAACTGCTGCCGATATTAACCGTCTTTGTTTCCCCGTCCATCGTCACCTTGCCCCTGAAAACAACTTCATACCGGGGGGCACTGGTTGTGCCGAGCCTTATCACTTCCGAGCCGTGGATTGGATGTTCTATTTCGCAAAAACTGGATTTTTTGGTTAAATGCCCTCTTGAGTCTACTTCTGCTATAAGCTTGGCTTGATTGATTACCTTGAAAGCAACATCGTTCTGAAACAGGTATGTTTCGTTGTTAAACTTCCACCGGGCTGCCATGCTTCCGTCAGGGCCTCCACGGTTGATAATCCCATCCCAGGGGCTGTTCTCAATCTGTTCGGGGATATAAACACCGCCGAAGTCGTCATTAACCTTATCTTCATCTTCTTCATCCACCGGGGCCTCGTCATTGTGTGCTACCAGGGTCTCGCCGGTAACATTCAATGAGCCGTTGGCACGTATTTCACCATCAACAACCATACTGCCACCGATAGTGCCGCCTGATTCACCGATACCGGAAACGTCTTTGACAATATCGGCTAAGCGATTCAAGTAAACAGCAGTAATCCGGTTTGCTACTTCGGCCCCGGCAGAATGTGCTTCGGCAGAAGTGCCATCGTAACCACGCTCTAAATCGGTAAAGGTGTTGCTTTCTCTTTTCCCTACCAGGATAATTTCATTGTCGATAGAGACCGTAAAGGGGCCGTCTGGAGGGAACGAATCACCGTTGCTTACGATGATAGATTCCGATATCTCACTAACGCTATCAGCCAGGGTTGATATGCCCCGGTTAGATGCTCTTAATGGCTTCATTTATCGCACCTCTTTCTTATGCCTGCAATAGCCTTTTTTGCCTTTTTGTTCTTGCTCTAAATTAATTTCTTTATCATAAGACAGATCGGGAGCTTCCTCTTTTTCCACTTCAGGAATTAACTGACCCTGATCATCAGTGCGCTTTGAGTCCATGATAAAGTCATCTGCCCTTTCTGCCATTACTGCCCAGGCAACTTCGTTATTGCTCTCTGAGTTCTCGCAGATTATTTTAAACTTGCCCTTTTCAATCGGTTTTGATTTAACCCTATCGAAGCTGTCTAAGTTATTTAAAAACATTACTTCTGCGTTTTGAGTCAGCTTATCAAAGGTGCCTTTACTCATGTTGCTTGCTTCGTCTATATCTACCTCTGCTTCGCCGTTTTGCAAAGCGATCTTGCCCCTGTAAATAAGGTCGTACCGGGGAGCCTCCACGAAACCGTGGTAAAGATCCTTTTCTTCAGGCTCTAAGGGGTGATCGATAAGAAAGTTGCCGCTACTCTTGAACAGCTCGCCGTCTACCTGTAAATCATCGTAAACCCGGCAATAACCGCCATCCTCTGCAATAAATGCAGTGCCACCACTAAATGTAACACGGAAAACACTTGAATCTTGGCGCAAATAACAATGATTATCGAATTTCCACCTTGCACCTACGCTGCCAGACGGGCCACCCCGATTAATAATCCCGTCCCATGGACTTGAGTCCATCTGATCAGGAATAAATACACCACCAAAACTGCTGTTTACCGAAGAACCGCTTCTTGGGCTGTTGAAGTTATGGCCCAGCACTGTATCGCAAGAAACATCTAAGCTGCTGGTAAATGAACAGTTGGCAATCATTAAGTCAGTATCTAGCAGGTCTGAATAAATTGAGCCTGCCTTGATTAAACCTGTCCTGATATAACCATCGTCAATGATCGTCCCGTAACTCGTCACCTGGCTCATCATATCGCTGTAATTGTCATAACCTAATCTATTTGCTAGGTCGTTTCTTGCTTCATTCCTGGCCGAAGTAGCCTTGCTTGAAGCACCAGCAGGGGTTTCTTTCTCGGAAGGGTCGTAACCCGAATCAAAATTAACATCACTGCCAATATGGATCATACTGGTTTTAATAAAACCGCCGACAATGATAGTCTCATCTTTCATAGCCTGCTCTACGCTTTCATAGTAGGCCACCTGCCCGACATCATCTTGATCCACCTTTTCTAATGGGCTAAACCCTTCGGCAAATTCAGTCATGCCGTCAATGCGGATCATGTTGGTATTGATAAAACCACCGCTAATGATCGTTTCGCCAAGCTGCGCTGCCTCAATTAAATCAGCATACGCTACATCACCTAAATCATCTTTGAGGCCATCTATTTCTTCTGTTACCTTGTATTCTAAGTAATCATTGATATTGTTAATATAACCGGCCACTATCTTGTTGGCTACCTGGGATTCAGCTTCATGGGTTGCTGTTTCAGTATTGTCTGCTCCCCGGCCATTTGCTGCGATATGAAACGTATTGCCATCACGACCGCTTAATAGAATTATCTCATTGTCTATCGATACAAAAAAATTCCCCTCTGCGGGGAAAGCACTACCGTCAACCACATCAAAGCTGCCCGTTTCTGAATCAGGCAATTCATGGATTAGCTTGGTAATTGCCCGGTTTGCTGCAAATATTCTCATGTTTTATTTCACCTACCACCTTAAATTTACTGTAAAACTGCCCTGGTAATGCTGATCCTCGTTATCCACAAACAGGTGCAACAGCCTCATTTTTTCCTGCTGCCACATTTCAAACAAGGGGCTGTTTAGCTCCATGTAAATCTGCCTTAATGCATAAGCAACCATGTATTCTGCTGCACCCTCTATGCTCGGCTCATCATCATCTTCAGTTAACTTCTCAGGATGAGGGATGTATTCGATTATCGCCGTATCTTCTACCCTCGGTATCGGCCATAGATATAATTTACCCTGCCTTACGTAATAAGAACGCGGTTCTCCGTATTCTTTTCGCTTCATTTCCCGGTTTAAATCTTTGAGTTCGATGCCCCTTTCGCCTATATAAGCATTAACCAGCTTTAATAAATCTTCGGGAAAAGGTATATTTTCCTGTTCCGGTTCTATTTCTACCTCTACTGTTTCTTTTTTGTGCGAATACCCGGTCAATTCTTTTTGCCCGTTGTTGAGAAGCTCGATAATATCATAGTCCCCGTACCGGTCGGGAGGCACATCTACCAGGGCCCTCCTGACCCTGCCGATCATATCTTTTAGCTGCATTAATCATCACCCCCGGCAGCCTGGGCTACTGCTTCCCTCCAGGGTTCTACTGCATGGATCCTTTTCATTGCCATCTGTTCTTTGGCCTGCTCGTACTCCCGTGAAAAATCCCTTTTCCTTTGAATGTCCTCTTCTTTTTGCGCTACCAGTGTTAACAAGCCTTTCAAGATAACCTCGTGATGTTCTTCCGGTAGGTTGAACACTTTTTCGCCCTGGTGTTTCCTGATAGTTAGGTAAGCATAGTAATCAACACGTATTTTCCCGTAAGGCTCAGGCAGGTTTTTAACATGAAGCTCGTTTTTATCCTTCGACCAGCCAATCGAGTAATTGTCATGCACCGGTATTTGTCTCAAGGTTCTCTTGCTCCCCCTGGGGCCGATATAGGTAACGCTTACAATATCGTAAGCTTCTCCGGTTAAATCTAAGGTGCAATCATTACCGTCTCTTACCGTAAGCTCTACTTCTTCTGGCACGCATGTTTTTTTAAAGACAGGCTCATGGATTACCGGTTCTTCAGGCTCTTCTTCTTCCGGCTCCTCTTCCTCTTCCTCTTCTTCTTCTTCCTCCGGTTCTTCTTCCGGTTCAAATAGTTCCGGCAGCTCTTCCATGAGTTCCAGCAGGTTTGAAGGATGGTCAAATACAGGCTCGCCAAATACACCGGTTCCGGTCAAGGGATAAAACATGTCATAAGTTAAGCTTTCAGTGATTAATCTTCTGGTCTGAAAGCTAACTTCAAAGGGTTCTGTTTGCTCGATAGTTAATAAATGCCTTACAGCCTGCCAGTAAGAAGTTATCGGTTTAAGATGAAACTCTACTTCTCTTTGGGCCTGATAGCTTTGTTCTACCGCTATCCTGATATCTCGCTTTGCCTGGTGCAAGTTAACAATTTCGCCGATTCTTTCTCCGACAATATATACCTCTTTTGAATCAAGAAGCTTGGCTATAGGGTTTAAGTCCGACAATACGCTGGTGATCATGTTTTCCCAGGTCTGGTAGTCGTACGATTCCTCAGCGATTGCTTCGGCCTTCTCGATTACCTCAGATACGTACATTGTTTATCCCCCTACGTTTCGGAGTAAAGAATCGCTATTACACTGCATTCACTTGAATCTGTTTTGCCCTGTATTTTCGCCCTAAACCAGTAAAACCCTAAAAGCGGTACCCTGAATACCCCGTCATCACTGTGCGTGGTTTCTGTTGCACCTGTTTTTAAGTTGTGTGCTCCTATTTCTTGAAAGGTATCAAGATTGCCTACCGTTCCTTCAAAGACAACTTCACCGTTGCCGATGCCCTCAACCTGGACTATCGCTGTTTTAAAGCGGCCATAAAGATCCAGTGAAGTGCCATTGCTGTTACCTGTTTCGTCTAAATGCAAGACCCTGCTATACGGCTCTAGTCTCACCTCGCAACCTCCTTGGGTTAAATAACCCCGGCATAAGCCGGGGCCTTAACCTATACTGATGTATAATAAATATACACATTACCCTCAAGATCGTTGGCATTTGCAGCTAGAATCTTGCCGGTAATATAATCGTTTGTTCCGCCTCTTTGATCTACCTTGTGGACACCGCCCTGGCCGGCACCTGCTGTCCGCAGGTGATCTTCTACCTTTACTGAGTTAATATTCATGTCGTCAAAGAAACAGTCATCAGTGCCATCGTTTGCGTTGGTTACTCCCACATCCATGACCGAGCTGGCCGTTCCACCGGCTGCGGTAATATCGACAATTACCCTGTGCACCAATATATCGGCATCTACGGGGTTCTGCCAGGCAAAGGCAATGTCATCTGAATCCCCTGCTTGCAAAGGCACCTTGGCAACGTGCATATAACTTGGCGGGATCAGGTTAGCATTAAGCACTCCGGTTGAATTGACCACATTGATGAAGTGATCACCAACCTTAACCTCGAAACCGTTGGAAGTTGCCCAGGGGCCCAGGATATATGTTCTACCGTGCATCGTCATTCCTCCTTATCATAAGCAGGGGGCTATTAAAAACCCCCTGCTGTACGTATTTACTGCTTGCAGGCATAGAAGAAGGAAGTCTCAGACGGGCCGAGTGACCAGCGACCGACTACCTTGTACTTGCCAACCTCAGTATCGAAGTCCTCTTTATCCTGCGCTAAAGTAGGTTTACGCCGTTCAAACCAGTACAGGAATCGTTTCATGCGGTTCATGTCAACGAAAAACCACATATCGGAATCATCTAAGAAGTCCCACTCAATAACGTTTACAGCACCTTTCCAGATGTTGACGTTATTCATTGCGGTATCGGGTTCTTGATCGGTATCTGCTATGATTTTAGCCTGCTTGCGCAGCTTGGACGGAACAATCAGGGTGTCCATCTGAATCAGCAGCTTATTGCCCTTATCGTCTGTCCAGGTCTTTGCTTCGTTCCTGATCTCCTCAACGTTATCAGCGTTCAAGGGGCAATTTTCTGCGAAGTTAGACCATGTTTTGTTGTTCTGCGGACTGACCGGGTGGTTGGTTGCTGCCAACGGTACCCCATCGGGGCCGATTGCAGAACGGCACTCGTTAAACGGAGCAACTGCATGCGCCTGCCTGGTGTGATAAATACTATCAGCCAGGGTCTTAGTCCTGGCTTTAACTTCCTGATACATGGTGTCCTCAAGAAGTTCACGTTCAATAGTTAGACCGATACTCCATTTATCGTGTGTCCAGGTAGACTTATACCCTTTATAGATATCTTCATAGTAAACCTGGTTTCCCGATTCGCCCCACTTTTTCATCTGCCCTACGCTGCCGATTTGATGCATAAACTCCTGGGCTTTATTGGAGCTCTCGACAGTGTACATCACGGGGACAAAATCTTTTAATTGCCCCACATGCTTATCTACGATTTTCCTAAGAGTTGGCAATAAAAACTCTTGCCAATTAGCACTCTTCATCATTGTTTACTTCACCTCGTTTCAGTATTTAACTATTATCAGTTTGACCCATTCCATGCAGGGTTTTAGTCAAAGAAATCATTACGTTCATGGTTAAGCGATCAGGATTGATCCGCAAAACGTTCAGATAGCCGTCTTTAAAGTCTTTCTGATCCACGTCAATCTTGCCGTTATCGGTCATCCCGTTTAAACTGCCTACTTTAGAGATATCAAAGTCATTGTTGCCATCATGGTCGGCCACCAAAATAACCTTGCTGTCTCCGGTAGGTGCCTGCGAGAAGTTTTCGTTGACGGTCACTACGGTAGGATCAGCATCAGTATTGCCGGTAACTGTCCTGATGTCACCTTTGCCGGGCCCTGCATAGATATACAGGATTGCCCCTTTTAAGCTGTCATCATTGGTAGCCGAGCTCAAAGGAAGGGTGATCTGCTTCAGGTTAGCGGTATTACCATCAACGTCCTCTTTGATATCCTCATGGTTCTCAAAGGTGCATTCATAGACACTGTAAGGGCTGTCATAAACAGCAATCCAGGTGCCATCATCTACACTTTCTTCGGTATGGGCGCATACCCCGACAATAGGTTCGTCTTCATCGGGACTGTCTGTATGAGCCATCGGTTCTAACAAACCGTCCTTTAGTTTTACCAACTGGCCCTTCTCAAAGTCTTCCCCGCCTTTAGCAAGATAGGGGACAGCATTAGTTATAAAGCCAGCTTTGTTGTAACGCATTTCTAAACCAATAGTTTCCCTAGGTTCATAACTCATCTTTTAGTGTCACCTCTTTCAATTTTAAGCAAATGGTTTTTGCTTTTCTTTTTGAATCTTTTGGTATTCCTGGTATGCTTCTTTGGGATCTACGTCTAATTGATCTGCAAAAAACTGCAGCTCTTTGGGGATAGACGGTTCAGCGTACCCTGTTCCTGAGCTTGATTCAGGAGACATCTGAGGCTTCTTAGAGTGCGCCATTTTCCGTTGTGCAGTGTCCTGGATGTTTTGCATCAAATCCCCGCTAACTGCCTTTTCACCAAGGATATAGTTCATTGCTGCCGTCCAGCCTAACTGCTGGCCGTACTGCGATAACTCATCGATCTCTTTTTCGTATTTTTTAACTGTCGGATTGTTAATATACTGGTCTTTTTCCCGGTTGTATTCCATCATACGCTGTTGCTGTTGCTGCTGTGCATTAATCTCAACAATTTGGTTTGACAGCTTTTTATTGGTTTCTTCTAAATCAAAGTATTTCTGCGCCTCTTCGGCTTCGATGCCCTTTTCCTCAGCAAAATCTTCGACCATCTGTTTGCGCAGTTCTGCAGCAACGTCTTTTAAAGACATCCCGGTTTGCTGCTCGATCATCTTAGCGGTTTCCTCTAAATCCCTGCCCTTGATCCGGGCATTGCCCACGATATCGTTTACCTTGGTTTGCGGTAACAGCTTTTCACCGTTGGGGTCATACCAAACCCCTTCTTTTTCATCGAAGTATGGTGCCTGTGCTGCTGTCTCAGCTTCTTCAGTCTCTTCAGCTTCTTCTTCGGTTTCGTGGGCCTCTTCCTCTTGCTCCTGTTGTTCTTCACCTTCGTCTTCTTCGGCACCGAAAAGGGTTTCAAAGTCTAAGTTACTCAGATCATCAATTTCCCCTTCGATCTCTTCTTCTTCAACTTCTCCCTGCTCTTCTTCAGTACCTTCTTCATAAAGCTCGTCTGTCATGTGTTTCCTCCCGGTTTATAGCCCCGTATGGCTGTAGATTTTCCGCAGAGTTTAATGACATCGGCGTATTGGTCAAAGTTTGATTTTTACCGTCCGAGGACGTAAGAAAGCATAAAAAATACCCGGCTTTTGCCGGGCACTTAGATTAACCTTATTTAATTAAATTTAAGGTGATGGGGAGATCATATCCTGACTACCGGTCATCACCTGCATGGCTACCCTTTCCCTTGCTTCAGGGGGCAGCCGGTTGAACTTCTCGGCCAAATCCGGCCTTTCTGCGAAGATTCTTTCTAAGTATTGACTAACGTCTATGTCGCCCTGCTCTCGTGGCGAAGCCGGCATCCCTGCCCCTGGAGCCTGTTCGACTCCTGCCGGGGGCATGCCTTCTGCCGGGGGAGGCATTTGTTCAGGTGGCATGCCCCCTTCTGGAGCCATAGGGGGAACCTCTTGTGCTTTTGCTTCTGCTTCCATTTGTGCCATATCCTGCTCTATTTGTGCATGGCTGGCCTCTTCTTCTTTTTGCTTTTTCATCAACCCTCTAATCGGCGGGAACTTGCCGTGCTCCATCACGTAGAAGAAGGTTTCAATGTCGATCAATTCTCCCATCAACAGCTCTTTTGCGGTCTCCATGTGGAAGGCCCTGTCTGTTGGCTGTGCGGTTGAAACCCTGCTCTTGGTGTCTAGTTCAGGGCAGTAAACTTCGTATTCTACTGTCATTTCCTGCTCGTATTCAGGGTCTTCTTTTAGCATATCGATTAAATCAATCTCTCTGGCTACATCATCATCGTAATCCCTCACTTCTGAAGTGCCGACTTTAAGATCGAATATATGGACTTTCCTGATATCTTCCGGTTGGAATATCTTATGCTCCAGCCCGGATGACCGTTTGGTTTCTAATACATACCCAGGCGGTATTTGTCCTGGGAAGGGGTGTTCTTCGCCGGTTTCCTCGTTTATTATCACGTATTCAGTGGTTTCTGCATTATCGCCTAAAATGCGGTAAGCTCTTCTTTCGGTATAAAATCTGGTGATTAAATGATTCATATAGTTGCCGATTTCTTCGTATGCAGTTATCATGGCATTTTCTGCTGACCGCAGCCTGATGCGGGCCCTGGCAGAAAGTAAGTCCAATGCCCTAAACGCAACCACACTGCCGGGGGTTCTTCCCTGCGATATGTCGTGCCGGCCAATAATTGCTTCCATGGTCTTTTCTAATCTTTGCGTTTCCTGGCTTAAGGTTGGATCGACCCCCCGGCCATGGATTCTTTTAATTTCTTCGATATTGTTTACCGCAAAATACATGTTTGGCAGGGTGCCGTACTGCCTTAAGAATTTTTCCTGTTTTGGACTGATTGCCCCCGGCTTGTAGAAGGTTTGCCCTAGTGCAAAGTGCATGTGCCCTTCTAAGATTAATTCTGCAGTTTTGTTGAGGGCAATCTGTGGTGACTTTAAAAACCATGCTTCACCGTAACCCCATACGCTGTTTTCCCTGGGGTATCTCTGCCTGAAAATAAAGGGAAAAGTAGGGTCTTCTTCGGGTTCAAAGTAAATAAAGTTCTCGTGATGCAGGTAAGTCGGGTTTCTTTCGCCACACCACCATACCACGTGCATGCCGTACTTATTGTTCATCTCACTGTCGTCATCACGATCAGTGATCATCGGCTTGCCCTTATACCAGGTTTCCACCAATAAAACTTCTTCATCTTCCCCGCTATAACGATGCACTTCATCTTCTGATATTTGCATCCTGGCAGTAGGTTCATCTGCCTGCACCTCTACACCAAACTTCTCTTCAATATATTCTTTAGAACGATAAAATGCTTTATGAATCCTTTGTCCTTCCTCGATATCTGCCCGGCACCTGGCATCGGGAAATACTGCCTGCGGGTGCAGCGACTGTAACCTGATGTCGCCTTCCCACCGGTTTGGGCCCCTGCCACCTTTCCAGCCTGGATCCCAAAATGTATGCCATATCCCTGTGCCGTATAAAAAGAAATTCCTGGTGTATCTTTCTCTTTGATGCAAAGTTTTATTCTTATACATGACATGCTTTTTTAAGTCAGTCATGATATTGGCAATATCGTCTGCTCCCGGCTCAGTAGGATAGTCTATGATTTCCATATCCTCTGAAAACTCAGCCACCATGCCTTCAATCAAAGAAAAGATATAGTTTTCTACTGTATTCGGCCTGCTTTGTTTTTGCCGGTTAGTCCTTAAGGGCATCCCCAAAGGATCTTTTAAGCTCCAGTGATCGCCGTTATACATCTTGTAGCATTCTTCAAATTCTTCCTGTATCGGCATTTTCGCCAAACGGTCGGTATCAAACCACCGGTAGAGCTTTTTCATCTCATCGGGGTGCCTGGTTTCTTCATATTCTTTGACTTCACTATCAGCCATAATTGCCTCCTATTCCCCGTAACGCAGTTGATACTCTTTCTTCATTTCCTCTAATTCTTGCCTGGCCCTTCTAAATACGGCAATCGCTTCGTCTTTCCAGTCAGAGCCCTGTTTGTTGGGGTCTTGCAAGTTCTTTTCTTCAAGCACGTGCAGCCAGTAACCCTCTATTGGAGGCATTACGAAGCTGCCTTCTTCATCGAATGCCTGATCAATCATTTCTTCTGCTGGCGGTACATTAGCCGGTCTTTTAGGCTCAGGCATTCTGCCCTTGGGCTGTTTTCTTGGCTGCTTTTTGCCACCTGTTTGTGATGCTTTTTTTGCCAACTGCCGAATAGCGGTTTTTGCTTCATCACTGACAGGGTGCCTGGTTGCTCCACCTGCAGTAAGCGGTTCGCCGGGCTGTGCTTTTTTAGCCACATTCCTTAAGTAATCGACCATATTGTCTTCCCTGGCCTTCATTTTCCTGTTAGGAACGCTCTGCTGCTTATATGACATTGGGCTTCTATTCATTTACAGTCCTCCTACCTGGGGCGGACACTTTTACTTGTGGGCGGCCCGCCTTTTGCTACACGCCCCATTTCTTCTTCCCTTCGTTTCCGGTTAACTGCATCACTTTCTCTGGCAGCACTTCTTTTTTCAGCCAGCTTATCCTGGATTCTTCTGTGGGTATCTTGCCCGATATAATCCTGCTTTGCTGCCGGATCCTCTGCTAAGGGTTCTATTGCATGCCCCGTTACCCGGTCGTGATAGCCTGATTGATAATGCGGTGACATCGTGGGATCTGAATAATAGTGCGGTTGGTGCCAGTAAGTATCGGAATAACCTGCTTTTTCAGCTCTCCTGCGCTCCATCATCGGGCTTATGCCGTACTGCTGAAAGAAGGTTGGTGGCCCTCCGAAGGTTTGCGCTTGCTGTACCCAGCTTGGTGCCCCAGGTGATGCTTCCCTTCTACCGGCTGATCCGCCGAAGTCGAAGCCTGTCGGCCCCTCTCCCTGCTGCATTCTCTGGATCCACTCTTGCTCAGTATAGCGAGGCTCATCGTCTGTGGTGTCTGTTTCAGTTTTTGGATCTGTTTTAGCTGTTTCATCTTCAACTTCCTCACCTGCTTTTCTTAGTTGATTCATCAATGCTATTTGCACATTGATCGGCAGATGGCTGCCGTCACCTGTCCACATATAATATTCATCGGGATTATCAATATTCCTGATTAAATAGCTGCCATCTTCAAGCTCAATTATTTCATATTCCTTATCTTTTGCCCCGGCATCAGCTTTATCTACATCCCAGCTCTCAATGTCTGAACGTAGTCTTTCTACCATTTGCTTGCCCTCCAATCACGCTCTTAGCGTATATACTTGATCGTGTCTACTTCCAGGCCCTTGTCAGTCAATTCTCCATCAACCTGCAGCCGGGCATAACCGCTTGTGCCGAGATACTGAAACTCATCAACCAGCTCTTTTGGGATGACAAATCTTTTTGGCTTTTGCTTCGGCACGGTATGCTGGTAATATACATGGGTTGCCATTTCTTTTCGGGTCTCAAAAGTTGCCCCGCAGGTTTTACAGGTAAATGTTTTTTGTTTTTCAGCCGTAGTCATGTTTGCCTCCTAACTAAAATAACTCTTGTAATTGGTTTCTATGTTGCTTGAATCCTTGTCTTCAGGTGCCGGTTCCTCTTCATTCAAACCGAAGCCCGCCTTCCCCGCCTTCATGATTTTTTCCAATTCTTCATCTGACTCCTGTTCACCAAGCTTTTTCATGTTCCACATAAAAACTTTTTGCTGTAAGATGTCTTTACTTACCGATACAACAAACCCAATCCCAAAAGCTACTAAATGAAAAATATCCAGCTCCACCTATTCATCCCCCTTTAGATTCCAAAAAATGATACTGCTTCACCATCTTCAAGATCATGCAACTCGTCATCTTCTTCCATATCATAACCGCCAAACTGCTCCCTTGAGCCTGCGTAAAAGCTGCCCCCTTCATTCGGAGAGGGCCTGCTCATTAACCCGTACCTGGCTGCTTCCGGGGCATGATCTTCACAGTCCCCTGAAACATCCTCCACCTTTAGCTTGTCATGAATCATTTCCGGGATAGTCCTTAATAGATTCTCGCAACTGGTAAATATCTGCCACCAGGGTTGCTCATCCGGTGCCTCAGCCATAAACTCTCTCATTCTTTGCCAGCCGATTATCCTGCGGTTATCTGCCGGCTCCACGTTCATTCGCAGCTTTTGAAATTCATCGGCTACTGTTTCACCGGGAGAATCTTTTGCCCCCAACCCTGATTCCCTGAAAGCATCGGGGCTGGCCTTAATGTATTCTAACTGTTCATTGCCGGTTATATCCAACACGTATTGGGCAAGCTCCCCTGCCCTCATTTGGGTTATATAGAGCTCCCTGTAGGTGTATATCCTGCCCATGGTCGGCTCAATAGCATGCCACAAAAAACAGGCCGGTGCTGCAAATCCCCAATCAAAAGAGCCAAACCTGCGCCAATGATCAGGGATATCGAAGGGTTCAACACTGTGCGTGTCTCTTCTGAATTCCCTGAAATACTGGCCGGCAAATACATCCCAATCGCCTTCTAAGAGTGCCCTGCGCATATCATCGGGCATATTCTCCAGCGTATGCCGATACGAAGGGTCTCTTTGCTCTAATACCTGATTATCATCTAACCTGGCCGGTATATAGATATGCTTTTGGAATTTACCCGGCTGTATTTCTACATCTACCGGTTCGCTCGGTGCCCCCGCTTCTAAGAACATCTTGCGGTGATACCCGTGACTAACCCCACCAGGGTTGGTGGCAAGTACGCATAAAGCGGTACTCGGGCCTGTGACAGTTAACCTGTTTCTGGACATCAAGTATTCCAACTGCATCTCGGTAAACTGCGTTGACTCATCAAACATCAAGTAATCGAACTGTTGGGACTGATAATTGTGAATGTCAGCATCGGTCTTACAGTGAGCAAACTGAACAACACTGCCATTAAAGAATGTCCATCTTCTCATCCCGCCGTGCCATTTAGCAAACTTTACCTTGCCGGTGCCATCTAAATCCTGGTTAAATAGCTCCTGGCTTCTCATAATTAAACCGCCGGGGCCCTCTAATTGGGGGTACTCCCGGCGAAATATCGCTATATTGCATTTAGGATAAGTGATCGCTGCAATCATGGCCAGCATTAAGAGAGCATCAGATTTACCTCCCCCGGCTGATCCGCCGTACATGATTCTTCTTGCCAGTGGAGGCTTCGGCTCTCCTCCGTCAAAGGGATAGCTTAAACCGCATGCCCTTAAAAACTCTACCTGTCTTGGCTGCTGCTTCCATGGAATATCAATATTTATCGCCATTATCGCCCACTCCTGGGCACGTGGATGAATGCATCGGGGTAAAGGGGATCGCCTGGTGACAAATCTCTTAAGTTATAGCTTTGACTAGACCAGCCGGTATCTGACATTAATATAGAGCCATCATCAAAAACTTCCTCAACAACACCAACATGGCCTCTTCCTGACGGTGCCATAATAGGATGGTACCGGTCATAACTAGCGATTGCCCCTACTTCCGGAGTTCTTTCAACGTGCGCTCCCCTGCCAGCATTACCTTCCCACATCCATGCATCTCCCTGCAATGTATTTAATGCTTCAGGATCTGCCCCTAATTCTAATGCCCTTCCGTATGCATGATGGGTGCAGTTATGCTCACGATCCCATAAAGAAAACGGGTTATATTCGTTATAGTAGGGGCTGCCTTCACGATGATGCAGGTATTCTGCATTTGTTTCAGGAATTGCTTTTGTAGGCACTGATGGATCATAAGTCGTTTGCCCCGGAACTCTTGGTTCATATCCAGGATATATTGGATCTGTTGATGCAATATATTCTGGTAGCCCCTTTTTATCCTCTATGCCCCTATAAAAATCTCTTATTGAAGCAGCCCCCCTGTCTCTGGGTGCCTCATCTAGCCTGTACCCTTCCCTTGGAGTAAGCGTTCTTGTTTCCCTGGGGTCTATATCTAACCGATATTCTTCCCTTGGGGCTAGGGCCTCCTTATCCCGCAAACCCATAAATACCCTATGTATTATGTCTTCTCTGTCATCTACGGGAAATTGAAATAACCTGTGCGTTTCTTCTCCCCGTTCTCCGGGTTGCCTGCCCCAGGTGCGCTCAGGTTCTTCCTTTTGTCGTTCTGCTTCTTTTTTTCTTTTCTCATTGGCTTTAGCTGCACTATCAATAATATACTGCGCCTGGTTAAAATACGACCCAACCTTATTCATCCTGTCGGCTAAAGAGCTGGCTAATGCCTGCATGTCAGCTTCAGACATAACGCTGCGATCTGTTGCAGTGCTCGCAGCTCCTGTTGTGGTTGTCCTATGATCAACGGGGGCAGCTTTTGCATCCTGTCTCTTCCTGCGCATTGCTGAAGGCAAACCCCTGGTTGCTTTTTGCGCCCTTGCCCCCTTGCCCGGCTCAATATGGCTTGATTGCTTGCCGTGTAAAGGGCTGCGCTTGCCATGCGTAGCCACTTCCATATCTATCTGCCATTGTCTCGGCATAGCGTATGCTCCTTTCCGTACATAAAAACAGCCACCAAACGGAGAAATTAATCTCCCGGCGGTGGCCTATTGACATATATTGACAGTTCCCTTGCGTAATCCTTAGTGTAAATATACAGCAGATTTGTCAAATTGTCAAGGTTATTGCTATTTGAAACAACTATACCTGGTGCCAGTTATCTTGTGCAATCAATATATATTGTGGTACCCTGCCCTTAAGGAGGGCGGTGCCTTGCAAACTATCTTGATAGATGGGCCATTTGACGGGACTGTAGTAACCCTGGAAAGACCCTTGGTCGATGCACTGGCCATCATGCAGGCTGTCGATGACCCCTCGATCACAAAGACGTATTACTATTATCCCTGGAATGAAAGCTTCAGCATTTACGCTGGCCTGTTCAATAACATCAAAAGACTTATCGTTGAGCAGATGGTTCCTTACACGGGTAATGGTACGGTGCAAAAATTCGATGAGGGGATATTCTTCAGTGAAGCGGAAAAAAAGTTAAGAGAAAAGAGTAAAAAGGCCAAGCTCTTAAATTACCGGGTTAAAAATTCACGGGAGCACTGCTATATATCGAATACAGTTAAAATAGTCGGGGTATTTGATTATTATATCTACCCCTGATCTTCTGGCTCCTTAAAGGTAATGGTAATATCCTCACCGGCAATGCCGATATTGGTCTGGTGGCTGTCTTTGTAAGAGGGCTTAAGCTCTTTTAAGCGAAACATCAGCAAATTATCCGAATACTTCCTGACTTGCCCTCTTTGTTCGCCCTGGTAATATACCGGCTCAAGATAACCGTGCATGCCCCGCCTGATAACCTCTTCCTCCATCAGCTCCACCAGATCTTCTTTCGCCTTCTGGTATGCCTGGTTAAAAAGCTTATCATTATCGTTCCAGTAACGCACAGTAAACCTGCTTACATTGGCATTTTTGGCTGATTGCTGTACCATTCCCCCGCTATCCATGTAGGAATTAAGGAAAATTAGCTGTTTTTGCCTTTTTGCGTATTGTTCTAAGTCTATTTCTTCGGGCACATAGTCATCTGCTACCTCTTTGGGCATTCCAAGGCTGTAAACCTGGTAATAATTCTCATCTTCCTTTGGATTTACGTATTTTGCCGGCAAATTATCCCTGCTCATGCGATCACTCCCTGCTTTAAAGCTCCCAAATCGGCAAATTTTCGTATTCTGAATACAATAAATCCCGGTAATAGCGCACTGGATCGACTAAATCCGGGCAAGTTTCCAAATGCGGGCATAGCACAGGCCGAAAATACTTAAACCTTTCTTTTTTCAGCTCTGTTTCATACTCTTTTTGCAGCTTTAAATCTTCATTCTCCCTGAAACCATCTAAGAAGCCAAGCTCCCAGGCCTCATTTTTGCTAGAATGGTAACTGAACATATTGGTTGCCCTGCCTATGTTCATCATTTTCACCCTTTCCCGCCGGCATAACCGCAAATTTGCCCTCGTATAAATCTAATTTACACGGTCTATTCTCATATTTTTCTTTCACCGGGGCCGGATCATAGAGTTTGCACCTCGGACAATAAAACAAAAGCTTCCCACTCGGTGTTTTATAGTCTGATATTTTCCATTTATGCTGGTAAATTAAAAACCCCTCCTGCAAATTTCATCTAATATCGGCATCAGTTCTAATTCTAAGCCTTTGCAGTAAATATCCCTGCAAGGATGATTAACGCACTTAGCCTTTTCTTCATACATTCGGTTTGTGGTTCTCGCCCTACCATCAAGCTCCCCCAACCTGAGAACCTCTGTCGCTGCCGTAGTGATAATTATCCCCCCCTCCTATCATAATATACCTACCTTACCCCTAAAACGCCTTAGAATCGATCTCAGTAGCCTTCACGTTGATATTGTTCTTCTTCACACAAAGCTTCTGCTTCGCTTTTGGGAAGTTCTATGAGTTCACCGTTTCTTTTAATTTGTGATATTGCAATATCTTCGATTTGCTTCAATACAATACTTGCCGTGGTTTTCTGTCTATAAGGCCCGTAATATTCCCCTTCATACACAACAACCCACCTGACCTCATCAGACTCCTGGTTTTGTACAGGCATTCCTTCATAAAGGTCCTTAAACAAATAGGCTCCGCAGGGGTAAACATCCCCATTGGGAAAACGAATAATATAGTCCCCGTAATTGGCCCTTAAAGAACCTTCCCTGGTCGGTATTGTTACCGGCCCAAGATCCAGGTTGCATTTAATTGCCCCTGTAGCCACCATACCTGCAAACCAACCAGGAATATCTTCAAACCCCAGCCTGAAGGCATCTACTGTCGCTTCTTTTTTGCGGTATTGCATCATATCTACCTCCTGCTTATTATTATATAACTTCTAATAGACTTGAAAAAGATAAATAAAAAATCAACACGTGAATTATATCCTAAAAAAATATATAACCGCAAGGGAACCTGAAACTCTTTTACCCCTACCCCCTCAAGATTTTTTAGTGAGATGTTGATGTCGGGATATGCTATATATAGCTGACGCATCGTTTCCTTGCCCCCCCACTTTGGTTTTCGCTTCGCTTTGGATTCGCTGTCGCTCACCATTCGCTTCACCTTG
>Ga0207421_10001226_pt1 | contig 33207 bp, 29 predicted proteins | sample SodLakKL_010_SED_4_FD_187542 | JGI IMG/M metagenome (GOLD analysis project Ga0207421, IMG submission 187542) | Alkaline sediment microbial communities from Lake Tanatar, Kulunda Steppe, Russia - 8KL_010_SED (SPAdes) (version 2) | ecosystem: Environmental > Aquatic > Non-marine Saline and...
CCCTCGAGGTCGTCGCGGATCTCGCGGTACTCCTCACGGCTGATCTCACCACGGGCGTAGCGGCGGTCGAGGTCCTCACGGGCCGAGCTGCGTGGCGACTGCCACTGCTGGCGTTGTTGGCCGCCGCCGTCGGAGGACACCTGGCGGACCAGCCACACGATCCCGACCACGAGCAAGGTGATCAGCAGCAGCCCGAAGATCATCCAGACCACCATGAACACGCCGCCGGCTCCGTTCCACATCATGTCGTCCCACCACCGGTCCATGTGGGGCCCGCGCCCGGGCGCCACGGCTCGATCATCGGAGAGTTGCGCGACGTAGGCGATCACGTCGTCGATCTGCTCGTCGCTCAACGTCGCGTCGAACGCCGGCATGCCCGCCCGGCCCTGGCGGATGACCGCCTCGACCTCATCGATCGTGTGGCGGTCGTACACCCCGATCAGGGCGGGAACGGCACCACGGCCCTCACCGGAGGCGCCGTGACAGCCGGCGCAGTTGTTGGCGAACACCTCACCTCCGGCATCGGCGCCGCCGAGGTCGTCCGGCTCCTGGGCCACGGCCGCGGGGAGGTTCACGCTCGCCACCACGAAGGTCAGGACGGCCAGCAGAACGGCGACCAGCGCTGGCCGGCGTCGGCCACCGTCTTCAGGGGCGGCCGTGGTTTCGCGCGTTGTCATGTGCTGAGGGGCTGCCTGCGGTCGCACCCGAGCTCACTCGGTCCGCGCCGCCGCAGGTTGCCGGCTTTGGCTCCTATCGGACACGAACTGAACCGGTCTCCTCCCACATCCGGTCTTCGGCTGCGTTCGCCGTGGAGCACGATCGGTCCGCGAAGCAGCTTCGCGAGCCGCCCATGGTGGCTGCGGGAGCGGACGGGGCGCCCTGGCCGTTCGGGCGGAAGCCCGGGGAGCCGCGAGCCGTTGTGCACCGTGCAGCGTCGACGGTCGCCGGGACGATACCGGTGGACTGCGGGCCTGCGTGACCCTTCCCGAAACCCAGACAGGAGCAGCTCTTGCCCCGCGTTCCCTACCACGACGTCGATTCCGCCCCCGAGGCCAGCCGCGATGCGCTGAAGCGCCAGTCGGAACGGATCGGCAAGACCATCAACATCTTCGGTGCGATGGCGCATTCACCCGCCGTGATGAACCTCTACGACGCCACCGAGCACCTGCTCGGCGAGGTCTCGAACCTCGATCCGGCGACCCGCGAGGCGATCCACCTCACCGTGGCCAACGTCAACGAGTGCGAGTACTGCCAGGCCGCCTACACCGGCGCGGCGAAGGCCAACGGCTTCTCCGAGGAGCAGACCGTGCAGATCCGCAAGGGGGTCGTCGACGGCGACGACAAGCTGAGTGCCTTGCTGAGCGTCGCACGGTCGATCGCGGCGAGCAAGGGGCATGTCGATGATGCGACCTGGCAGACGGCGTTGGACGCCGGCTGGTCGGACGTCGAACTCCTCGACACCTATGCCGATGTCGTGCGTACCGTGATGACCAACTGGTTCAACCACCTGGTGGGAACCGAGCTCGACCTGCCCGCCGCACCGCCGCTCGACTGACCGGAGCACGGGGCCCGGGCCGATCCGGGGGCGCTGATCGGGTCCAGGACGGCAGCACACGGCCGAAACGAGCCGGGTGCTGCCGTTCGTCGGTGACTGGCCCGGGGAGCGGTCGACCCGTTACAGGGACCCGCGGCCGACGATCCGATCCACCGAGTCGAGCAGTCGTGTGTATGCGGCGAGGTCGAGGTCCGGGCGAAGCCGCCGAAGGGCGATGATGACCTGTTCCAGGGTTTCGGCTTCCACGCTGCAACGGGTGCAGCGCTCGAGATGCGCGGCGACCTGTTCGGCCCGATGCGGAACCACCTCGCCATCGAGGAAGGCCTGGAGGGTGCGCCGGACCCGCAGGCAACCCAGGCGGTCGGAGGCCATCGCCTGTCCGGTCCTGGCCACCGTGCACCTCCTGGAGTCCCCGCATCGAGTTCCGGTACCTGCGGCGCGGTCTCACGCTGTTGGGAGAACCCGGGCGGACCGCGAGCGCTTCCACCTGCCTGGCGACCACCCGCGAGGCAACGACGTGATGCGGGACAGGCGGCTGCTCGCGAGCCGCCGCAGCGTCCCGTCTCAGCGGTACTCGGGGTTGGGGGCGTCGAAACGTTCGCCCTGATCCCACAGCGGCCGCTGGTTGCCGTGGACCGGGAAGCCGCCGGCGTCCTTGAGCCACCGGGCGGTGTGCATCAGGTTCCAGGTCATGAACGTGGTGTTGCGGTTGGTGAAGTCGTTCTCCGGGCCGCCGGAGCCCTCGTCGGCGTAGGAAGGGCCGGGGCCGGCCTCACCGAGCCAGGCGGCATCCGCCTGCGGGGGGATCACGTAGCCGAGGTGTTGCAGGGAGTACAGGAGGTTCATCGCGCAGTGCTTGGCACCGTCTTCGTTGCCCGTGACCAGCACCCCGCCGGTCCGCCCGTAGTACGCCGATTGGCCGTGCTCGTTGAGTTGACCCGAGTTGCCGTAGAGCCGCTCCACGACGCGGGTGGCCACCGAGGACTTCTCGCCGAGCCAGATCGGGGTCATGAGCACCAGGATGTCGGCAGCCATGACGCGTTCGAACAGCGCAGGCCAATCGTCGGCGGCGGCTCCGTGTTCGGTCATGTCCGGCTGCACGCCGGCAGCCAGAGCGTGATCGACGGCCCGGATCACGTCGACCTCGACACCGTTGGCTCTCAGGATGCCGATCGAGATGTCGGCCAGCGCCTGGGTGTGGGAGGCTTGCGGTGAGGGCTTGAGGGTGCAGTTGATGAACAACGCACGCAGGTCGTCATAGGCCGCTGAGGGCGCGCTCGACGGGGTGGACGGAACACGGTCGGTCATGGGGGACTCCTCGATCGGGGCACACCGGATGGGTCCGGGCACAGACCATCGCAGACAACCCGGCAACCGCATCCGCGATTCCGTGGCCCGATGATCCGAAGGCGGGTCGGATCGAGGGCCTCGACCCCTTGAGCCGCCGTTGGGGTCCACAGGGTCACCGCCCGCCACGATCCGACGTGGCGGGCAGGTCGATGTGCCCACCGGTTGGGGGGCATGGGCCTGGTGCGTGACGACGGTCCAACGGGTTGGGTGGGGGTCTCGAGACTGGAGATGAGGGATGAAGGTGTTGATGATCATCAACGGTGCCGCCTACGGCTCCGAACTGCCGTTCAACGGGCTTCGACTGGCGCGAACGCTGGCCAAGCGCGAGGGCGTCGAGATGCGGGTGTTCCTCATGGGCGACGCGGTGGTCTCCGCATTGCAGGGCCAAGAGCTTCCGGAGGGCTACTACCACCTCGACCGGATGGTGCGGTCGGTGGGCCGTCGCGGCGAGGTGGGCTGCTGCGGGACCTGCATGAACGCCCGCGGGATCAGCGATCAGCAGCTGGTGGACGAGGCGTTCCGGTCCTCGATGGACCAGCTCGCGGACTGGACCCTGGAGGCCGATCGGATCGTGAGCTTCTGACGTCGGAACGGCTCGCTGAGTCGGCCGGAAGAGCTCACCGATGGCCACGCCGTCCGGTTCCGCTGGGTCGAGCGAACTCACGCTAGACTGCACCCGGTCGCCCCCACGGGGACGACATGCGCCCCGGACGTCCCCCCGTCGTTCGGGGCGCTCTCATGCCGTCGCCCCATTGCCGGCTGCACTCCCGGCTCCCGATGCCGCCCCTCGGGCGGGCCGGGGCATTCCCCGGGGCTCGCACGGGTGGCTCAGCGTGCGAGGCACCGGACGGTGCCCCGTGCGGATGGCCATGACGGGTCATCGGTGCCGGTCCTAGCGTCATCGGCGGTCGAGCAACGACGTCGAGCGTCGAGCAACGACAACGTGACGACGACGTGTCGTGAGGGCCCGAGCACGGGCCCTCATGGCACGGGCGCGTTGGTCCAGACCCAGCATGGTGGTGGTGAGCCGGACACGAGTGGCTCGGGCCACGGACCGAGACCCCCATCGACCGAGACCCCCATCGACCGAGACGAGGGAGTGGACGTGGCAACGGAGGCATCCGAGGACCAGACCTATGACGTGATCGTGATCGGGGGTGGTTCGACCGGGACGAATGCCGCGTGGTATGCGCGTGACAACGGTCTGTCGGTGGCGGTGGTGGAGAGCCAGCTGGTCGGTGGGGAGTGTTCGTACTGGGCGTGTATCCCGAGCAAGGCGTTGTTGGGTCCGCCGGAGTTGGTGGCGGCCGCGCGGCGTGTGCCGGGTGCTGCGGCAGCGGTGACCGGTGAGGTGGATGTGCAGGCGGTGTTCGCCCGGCGTGACGAGTGGACCTCCGGGTTGGACGATGGCGCGCAGGTCTCGTGGGTGGAGAGCATCGGGGCGGAGCTGATCCGTGGTCGTGGCCGGTTGGCGGGTGAGCGCCGCGTGGAGGTGGAGGGCGATGGTGGCGGCACGCAGACGTTGACCGCGGCGCGGGCGGTGGTGGTGGCCAGCGGCTCGCGTGCCAATGTCCCTCCGATCGAGGGGTTGGATTCGGCGCGGGTGTGGACCAACAAGGAGGTCACCCAGGCAAGCCAGGTCCCGGAGCGGTTGGTGGTGCTCGGGGGCGGGCCGGTCGGGTGTGAGATGGCCCAGGCCTACGCACGGCTCGGTTCGCGGGTCACCATCGTCGAACGCGAGGACCGGTTGCTGGGTCCCTACGAACCCGAGATCGGCGACACGCTTCGTGACGCCTTCGAGGCGGAGGGCATCACCGTGCTGACCGGGACCACCGCCGCCTCGGTGGAACGTCGTGAGGGTGATGACGGGCCGGTGACCGTGACCACCGAGAACGGCGCGGAGCTGGTCGGTGACGAACTCCTGGTCTCGATCGGTCGCAAGCCCAACACCGACGACATCGGGCTCGACACCGTCGGTCTCGAACCGGGCGGGCCGCTGGAGGTCGACGACCGGCTCGCGGTGGCCGGTGTCGATGGCGACTGGCTGTTCGCGGCCGGGGACGTCAACGGCCGGGCGATGCTGACCCACCAGGGCAAGTACCAGGCGCGGGTCGTGGGCGATGTGATCGCGGGCGAGGACGTCTCGGCCTGGGCCGATCACGGTGCGGTGCCCCAGGTGGTGTTCACCGACCCGCAAGCCGCCTCGGTGGGCCGGACCGAGCGGCAGGCCATCGACGCGGGGATCAACCTCAAGGCGGTCACCTCGGATCCCAACGGTGTCGCCGGCGGTGCCCTGCACGGTCACAAGTTCGGGTTCGCGAAGCTGGTGATCGATCAGGACCGGCGGGTGATCGTGGGCGCGAGCTTCATCGGCCCGGGGGTCGGGGAACTGCTGCACGCGGCGACCATCGCGATCGTCGGCGAGGTCCCGATCGCGACGTTGTGGCACGCCACCCCGGCGTTCCCCACCACCAGCGAGGTCTGGTTGCGGCTGCTCGAAGCCGACCGCGGCATCAGCTGATCGCCGTCGTCGGCCACCGGCACCGGAACCCTCTGCCGACGGATCGAGAACGTCCATGAGCGATCAGCCGATCGGCGAGCACGCGTTGCTGTCCGATTCGCACAGCGCGGCGCTGGTCGATCGGCACGGCTCGGTCGAGTGGCTCTGCCTGCCCCGGTTCGACAGCCCGTCGGTGTTCGGCCGTATCCTCGATCCCGACGCCGGCCACTTCTCGCTTCACCCGGTCGGTGACGTCGAGGTGTCACGTCGCTACCTCGACGGGACCCTGGTGCTGGTCACGACCTTCCGCACCGCCGCCGGGGTGGTCGAGCTGACCGATGCGTTGGCCATGGGGGAGGGACCACACGGACACGACCTGGGTGCCGGCGCGCCACACGTGCTGCTGCGGCGTGCCCGCTGCCTCGAGGGCACGGTCGATGTCGCACTGGAGTTCGCCCCGCGGCTGGAGTACGGGCTGACCCATCCTCTGATCGAGACGGTGCCTGGCGGCGTGAGCGCCCGGGGTGGCGCGACCCGGCTGGTGCTGTCGAGCTCTGTCGAGCTCGTGGTCGAGGACTCACAGGTGCGCGGTGAGGCGACGCTCGCCGCCGGCGGGACCATCGAGGTGGCGGTGCAGCACAGCTCGAGCTGGTCGGACCCACCTGCCCCGTGGACGCCGGAGCGGATCACTGCACGTCTCGAGGACACGGTCGCGGCGTGGCGGACCTGGCACGACGAGCATCAGCGCTACGAGGGTCCGTACGCGGCGCTGGTCGACCATTCGGGGCGGGTCCTGCAGGGGTTGACCTACCAGCCGAGCGGGGCGATCGTGGCCGCCCCGACGACCTCGTTGCCGGAGCTGGTCGGCGGGGGACGCAACTGGGACTACCGCTACGCCTGGGTCCGTGATGCCAGCTTGACCATGGATGCGTTGTGGGTCGCGGCCTGTCCCGACGAGGCGAGCAACTTCCTGAACTATCTGACCACGGTGGCCAGCTCGACCCACGAGTCGGGCGATCTGCAGATCATGTTCGGGATCGACGGACAACGCGACCTGACCGAACGCACCCTGGATCACCTCGAGGGCTGGCGATCGAGCCGTCCGGTACGGGTCGGCAACGGCGCCTGGGACCAGATCCAGCTGGACGTCTACGGCGAGCTGCTGGCGGCGGTCCACCGGTTGTCGGAGCAGATCGGGGAGCTCGGCACCGCCCAACGCCGGTTCCTGATCGGCCTGGCCGATGCCGCGGCGCGACGGTGGCAGGACCCCGACCAGGGCATCTGGGAGATCCGCGGCGAGCCACAACACCATCTCTACTCGAAGTTGATGTGCTGGGTCGCGCTCGAGTGCGCCGTCGATCTCGCGCCCGCACTGGCCGCCGAGGACCACATCGAGGGTTGGCGCTCGACCGCGGACGAGATCCGTACGGCGATCCTGGACGACGGGTGGAACGACGAGGTCGGCGCGTTCACCCAGGCCTTCGGCAGCGATCAGCTCGACGCGGCCGTGTTGGTGCTGCCCATGGTCGGCTTCCTGCCCGGCGACGATCCCCGCATCCTGGCCACCCTCGAGGCGATCGAGGCCGGGCTGACCGACGAACGCGGCCTGGTCTACCGCTACCGCCGCGACGACGGGCTGGAAGGAGAGGAGGGCACGTTCCTGCTGTGCACGTTCTGGCTCGCCGAGGCCTGGGCCAGAGCGGGCCGGGTCGAACACGCGCGAGCGGTCTTCGAACGCGCCATCGGCTTCTGTAACGACGTCGACCTGCTGGCCGAGGAGGTCGATCCGGCCAGCGGCGAACTGCTCGGCAACTTCCCCCAGGCGTTCAGCCACATCGGACTCATCAACGCGGCCTGGGCGATCGACCAGGCGCAACGCGGTGGGGCCGACGCCCCACGGGCGACAGCGGGATGACCCGCTCGGGACCTCTGGGGCTTCGGTTCGGTCCGACGGGCTCGCGTTCGGCTCGCGTTCGGCTCGCGACACCGGCGCCGGCGCCGGCGAGCTAGCCCTTCGGCGGGAGATGGAGCGGACTGCCGATGCCGAGCTGGGCGGCCTCGTGGAGGGTCTCGGACAGGGTCGGGTGCGGGGCGATGGAGCGGGCCAGATCCTCGAGCACCGCACCCATCTCCACGGCCAGCACCCCTTCGGTGATCAGCGATTCGGCTCGGCGGCCGACGATCCCCACGCCGAGGAGGCGACCGGTCCCGGGCTCGGTGACGAGCTTGGTCATGCCCCGGTCACTGCCGAGGGTGAGCGCCCGCCCGGAGGCCCTCCAGGGGAACCGCACGATCTCGACCTCCCGCTCCTGCGCCGCGGCATCCTGCTCGCTCAGGCCGCACCAGGCCAGCTGTGGGTCGGTGTAGACGACGGCAGGGACGGCTCGAGCGTCGAACGCCGCGGGTCGTCCGGCGATCGCCTCGGCCGCCACGATGCCCTCGTGGAACGCCTCGTGCGCCAACTGCTGGCCGCCGGTCACATCACCGACGGCGTAGATGTTCGGGTCCGTGGTCCGACGTGCCTCGTCCACCGTGATGGATCCGTCGGCGTCGATCTCCACCTCGGTGTCCTCGAGGCCGAGCCCATCGAGGTTCGGTCGGCGGCCGATGGCGATCAGGACCCGGTCGTAGCTCGTGGACGCCGGCGGCTCGTCGCCGTCGAAGGCGGCCTCGACCCGGCCGTCGTCCTCGCGCAACCCGGTGACGCTGACGCCGAGATGAACCGCATCGAACCGTTCCCCGACCTGCTCGGCCAGGGGTTCGACGAGGTCGGGATCGGCGGTCGGGAGCAAGGCGTCGGTCATCTCGACCAGGGTGACCGCGCTGCCGAGCGCGGCGTAGACGCTGCCCAGTTCCAGGCCGACATAGCCCCCGCCGATCACCAGCAGCCGCTCGGGGACGTCGCCGAGTGCGAGCGCCCCGGAGGAGTCGAGGATGCGCTCGCTGAAGGCGATGTCGGGCAGCGGCTGGGGGTGGGAGCCCGTGGCGATGATGGCGCGATCGAAACCGAGTCGACGTTCACCGCCGTTGCCGCCGTCGTCCAGGATGACCTCGTTGGACGAGCGGAACCGTGCCCGCGCCGGGATGACGTCGATGTTGCGACGTTTCATCAGCCCTTCGAGACCACCGACGAGTTGGTGGACGACCTCGTCCTTCCAGTCCCGCATCCGGGAGAGATCGAGTTCCGGGTCACCGAAGCTCAGCCCCCGGGATGCCGCCTCACGTGCCAGCAGCTTGAGTTCGGTGATCTCCAGCAGTGCCTTGGACGGGATGCAGCCGCGCAGCAGGCAGACGCCTCCGACGCGGTCGTCGTCGTACACGAGGGTGACCGACAGACCGAGGTCGGCGGCGCGGAACGCGGCGGCGTAGCCACCGGGGCCGGCTCCCACGATCAACAGTTGCGTCTGGTCCGGCGTGTCGTCGGCCACGAGGTGGACTCGCTTCGTCTCGGCATCAGGTGTTCAGCAGCAGCGCGCCGGGATCGGCGATGGCGGAGCCGAGATCGCCGATGAACCGGGCGGCGTCGGCGCCGTCCACGACACGGTGGTCGTAGGTGAGTGAGAGGGGCAGCCGGAGTTGCACGACCGTGCGGTGGGCATCGAGATCCCCGGTCACGACCTGTTCCAGCCGAGCCTGACCCATCCCCAGGATCGCGACCTCCGGGTGCCGGATCAGTGGCGTGAAGCCGTCGCCCCCGAGTGGTCCGACGTTGGTGACGGTGAAGGTCCCGCCCGTGAGTTCCTCGCCTTGGACCTCCCGGGCGCGCACGCGACCGATGAGTCCGCTGATCTCCGTCGCGAGACCGATCAGTGGTTTCCGGTCGACGTCGCGGATCACCGGCACGATCAGCCCGTCATCGGTGTCCACCGCCAGACCGATGTGATAGTGGTGCTTGAGCACGATCTCTTCGGCATCGAGGTCGAGGCTGGCGTTGAACCGGGGATGACGGGACAGGACGCCCGCCAAGGCCTTCGTCACGAGCACCATGAGGCTGAGCTCGCCTCCGGCGTCCTCGACCTGCGCGCTGTGCTCGCGGCGCCAGCGTTCCAGAGCGGTGACATCGACGACGTCGTGATGGGTGACCTGGGGGATCTCGCGCCACGACACGGCCACCCGGCGAGCAGTCGTGCGGCGGATGCTGCGGAGCCGCACCCGTTCGATCGGCCCCCACTGCTCGAAATCGGGCAGTTCCGGGCGCTCGGGTGCACGCTCGTCGCGCTGGGGTCGCGCACCCTCGTCGCGCTGGGGTCGCGCACCCTCGTCGTCGCGTGTGTCGGGCTCCTGCTCCGCGGCGTCCTCGACGTCCTGGCTGGTGACGCGACCATGGGGGCCGCTGCCCTCGATCCGTGTCAGGTCGATGCCCCGCTCCCGGGCGAGGCGCCTGGTCGCCGGCGACGCCGGTACGGGTCCGCCAGCAGAGCCGGCCCGCTCGGATCCGGGTTCGGGCCGTTCGTCGGATGGATGCTCGGCGTGGGGCTCCTCGGTCGGGAGTTCGCCCACCGCGGCCGCCTTGCCGCCTTCGTCGTCGTCCTCCGCGTCCTCGTCGTCCTCGTCGGTTCCCTCGGGTTCCGTCGGGGCGTCCTCGGCTTCCGCGGTGGTCCGTGCGGCGCCGGCTTCGGCCATCTCGCCCGGTTCACCGTCACCGTCGGTGGTGTCGCGCTCCGTGGCCTCGTCACCATCCGCGGGCGCCTCGTCGTCATCGTCGGCGAACACCACCAGCACGTCGTCGACCTCGACCGTGTCGCCCTCGGAGACGGGGATGTCCTGGACCTGCCCGGTGTAGGGGGAGGGGAGTTCGGTCTCCGCCTTGTCGGTCTCCACGACGAGCACCGGGTCGCCCTCCTCGACGTGGTCGCCCGGCGAGACGTTGACCTCCACGACCTCGGCCTCGTGGATCCCCTCACCGGGGTCCGCGAACGTGAACTGGCGGGCCATGCCTACTCCTCGCTGAGCGCCGAACGGGCGGCGCGCTCGATGCGGTCGGCGTCAGGCAGGTAGGCCTGCTCGCGCGCGAAGAACGGCACCTGCACGTCGTAGCCCGTGACTCTGCGGATCGGTGCCTCGAGCCACCAGAAGGAGCGTTCCAGGATGCGGAAAGCGATCTCGCCCGCGGGGCCGAAGCTTCGCTGGGCCTCGTGGACGATCACCGCGCGTCCGGTCCTGCGGACCGACTCGGTGAAAGGTGCGTCGTCGAGTGGGGAGATCGTCATCACGTCGATCACCTCGGCCTCGATGCCGTCCTCGGCCAGGCTCTCGGCGGCCTGGAGCGCTCGCCGCAGCATCGCGCCGTAGGCGATGATGGTGACGTCCTCGCCCTCGCGGACCACGCGGGAGGTGCCGAGCGCGACGGTCTCCTCGTCGTCCGGCACGTCCTCCTTGAAGGCGCGGTACGAGGCCTTCGGCTCGAAGAAGACGACCGGGTCGGGGTCGCGGATGGCGCTCACCAGCAAGCCGCGTGCCACCCGCGGACCGGACGGCACCACCATCTTCAGCCCCGGGATCGAGGCGAACCAGGCCTCCTTGCTCTCGGAGTGGTGCTCCAGGGCCTTCACCCCGGCGCCGTAGGGCATGCGTGCCACCATCGGGACGTGGTAGCGCCCACGCGAGCGCCAGCGCATCCGGGCGGCGTGGTTCTCGAGCTGGTGCATCGCGTAGTAACTGAAACCGGAGAACTGCATCTCGCAGACCGGCTTCAGCCCGTTGATGGCCATCCCGATCGAGGTGGCCGCGATCGCCGATTCCGCCAGGGGGGTGTCGATCACCCGTTGCCCGCCGTAGGCGTCCTTGAGGCCATCGGTCACCCGGAACACGCCACCGCTCTGGGCCACGTCCTCGCCCAGCACCAACACCGACTCGTCGTTGCCCATCTCCTGGTGCAGCGCCAGGTTCAGCGCCTGGATCATGGTCATCTCAGCCATCGTCACCCTTGCCCGTCGAGTTCTGCTGCGCGGCCTCGTGGTCGCGGCGGAACGCCTCGCGTTGCTCCTCGAGGTAGGCCGGTCGCTCGGCGTAGACGTGCTCGAAGATCTCGAGGGGGTCGGTGAGCTCCTGCATCCTCTGCTCACCCTCCTGCCAGGCGGCCTGCACCTCCTCGCCGACCTCGTCCTCGAGCTGCTGTCGGCGGTCGTCATCGAGGATCTCGCGGTCACGGAGGAAGCGGGCGAGCCGGTCGATCGGGTCGCGTTCCATCCACTCCTGCTCCTCCTCCTCGTCCCGGTAGGTCGAGGGGTCGTCGGCGGTGGTGTGCACCGACTGGCGGTAGGTGACCGCCTCGATGAGCGTCGGGCCCTGCCCGGCGCGGGCACGCTCGACCGCTTCCCGGGCCGCGACGTGGACGCCGAGCACGTCGTTGCCGTCGACCTGGATCCCGGGCACACCGTAGGCGACCGCCTTCTGCACGATCGTGTGGGATCCGGTCTGCAGCTCGACCGGGGTCGAGATCGCGTACTGGTTGTTCTGGCAGAAGAACACCACCGGGGTCTCGTGGACGGACGCGAAGTTCACGGCCTCGTGGAAGTCGCCCTCCGAGGTGGCCCCGTCGCCGAACATGGTCAGGACGACCTCGCCGGTGTCGCGGTAGCGCGCGGCGAAACCCAGTCCGGTGGCATGAGGGATCTGCGAACCGACGGGCACCGCGATGGGGAGGTCCTTCTGGCCCTCGGGCGGCTCGGCGCCCTCGTTGTGGCCGGCGTCGTAGAGCAGCAGGCCCCACAGCGGTGTGCCGCGCCAGATCGCGGCGGTGGTGTCGCGATAGGAGGGCACGAACCAGTCGTCGTCGTCGATCGCGGAGATCGCCCCGAGCTGCGCAGCCTCCTGGCCGATGGCCGGCGCGAACGTGCCGATGCGGCCCTGGCGCTGCAGCTTGAGTCGCCGTTCGTCGAACCGTCGGCTCAGCAACATCGTCCGGTACAGCCGTCGGAGGAACTCGTCGTCGAGGTCTGGCAGCAGTTCCTGGTCGACCTCGTCCTGCTCGTCCAGCACGACCAGGCGTTCCAGGGCCACATCGATCGTCATCTCATCCCGGGGCATGCAGCCTCCGTCGTTCGTCTCGTCCGTGCGGCTCTGCGCGGAGGCATCCTCGGCGTCGCCGGACACGGGTCCGGATCCGGGATGTCCGCGTGGCCCGGGGTCCGACCTTGCCCGTTGCGGACCGATATCCCCGGTACGGACGACCACCAACCCGACCGAGGTCGTCGTCCGGTTCGGCCACATCCGCCCCATCGCCGGGGCGGCCATGCGGTGGCCCCGGCCAGCTGGACGTGATGTGATGCGTGGCCAGCCGGGCACCGTCGGGCGATGCACGCCCCCTCCTGCTGCGTAGGTTCCCTGAACTTCCGACCAGGAGTGCGTGCGCCGTGGGCAACCGCCTGACCGTCGGCTCGATCGCGGGTATCGAGATCCGCATCCACATCTCGTGGGTGTTCATCGCCCTGCTGATCGGCTGGAGCTTCTGGAGCCGCTTCACGCTCCTCGCGGATCGCGAGGCCACGACCGCGGCGGTGATGGCGGCCTTCGCCACGGTGCTGTTCTTCGGTTCCGTGCTGGTGCACGAACTCGCCCACTCGCTCGAGGCCCAGCAGCGCGGGGCGCACGTCAGTGGGATCACCCTGTTCCTGTTCGGCGGTGCCACCGAGACGCGTTTCGACGTCGACCGGCCCCGGGACGAGTTCGCACTGACGGCGGTCGGTCCGTTCTCGAGCTTCGTGTTGGCGGCGGGCTTCGGACTCGTCGCCTTCTACAGCGCGATCGTCGAGTTGGATGCGGTCTCGGAGGTGGCTGGCCTGTTGGGTTGGCTGAACCTGGCCCTGGGGGTGTTCAACCTGTTCCCGGGAGCTCCGCTCGACGGCGGCCGGATCCTGCGGTCGATCGTGTGGGCGGTGACCGGGGACCGTGGACGCGGTGTCCGGGTGGCATCGCGCAGCGGTCAGGTCCTGGGGGCCCTGATCGCCACGCTCGGGCTGCTCGCGGTGGTGTTCGTGCCGGGCGCGCTGCTCGGAGGCCTCTGGTTCGTGATCATCGGCATGTTCCTGGCCGGCTCCGCCAAGAGCGAGATCCTCCAGCATGAGATGCGTGGACGGTTGCAGGGCGTGACGGTCGGTCAGCTGGTCGGTGAGGGCCCGCTGCCCACCGTCGACGGCACGACGGATCTCGCCTCGGCCGCCGAACGCCTGCGCCGGCAGTCGGAGGACGCCCTCGTGGTCACCCGTGACGGCGCCACGTCGGGCATCCTGCTGCTCGATGACGTGGCGGCGATCCCCCACGAGCAGCGCGGGCAGCCCGTCGCCGAGTGGGCCACCCCGTTGGACCGGCTCCAGACCGTGGACGCCGAGACCGAGCTGGTCGATGCCATGACCGAACTGGGGGGGAACAAGCCCGTCGCGGTCCTCCGGGGCGACGCGGGCGAGCAGCGTGTCGAAGGGATCATCACCCCCGAACGCCTGGAACGGGTCATCAGGCGCACGATGCAGCTGGGGGCGCAGCCGCGCTCCGCCGCCGAGGCCGGGCCCTCCGACGTCGACCCCGACCACCTGCCCGAGGGCGAGCGATCATGAGGAAGCTGTTGTTCGCCGTGGCGGTCGCGATCATCGTCTGGGCGCTGCTGGTGGTGCCGATGCCGTTCGCCGTGATGGAACCCGTCGAGGCCATCCCCGTCGGCGCGGTGATCGAGGTGGAGGGTCCGGACATCGCTCCGTTCGACGACGACCTGCGCTTCACCGTGATCCAGCTCCGCCAGCCGAGCGCCGTCGGCGTGGTCGAGGTGCTGTTGGACGAGACCCGGGATCTGTCCTTCGCCCAGGCCATCATCCCACCGGGGGTCGACGAGCAGCAGTTCGTGGAACTGCAGGAGCAGCTGTTCCGGGAGAGCCTGCGGGTGGCCGTCGCCATGGGGCTGCAGAGCGCCGGTCGGGACGTCGAGGTGTCCGGCGGGGGCGCGCGCGTGGTCGCGACGCTCCCGGGAACGCCGGCGGACGAGGTCCTCCGCGAGGAGGACGTGATCATCGCGGTCGATGGCCAGGAGGTCTCGCTCGCCAGCGAGCTCGCGACCATCCTCGGGCGGCTGGAGGCGGGCACGCAGGTCGAGTTGACCGTTCGACGCGAAGGTGAACAGCTGACACAGGTGATCCAGCTCGCGCCGCTGGCCGACGTGGACGAGATCGGTCAGCCCGGGATCGGCGTGGCGGTCACCACGGTCGGGCTCGAGATCGACGTGCCGGTCGAGGTCGAGCTGGCGACCGACATCCCGATCGGTGGCCCCTCGGCGGGGCTGATGATCGCGCTGGCGGTGCACGCCGCGGCGATCGATCAGGATCTCATCGACGGTCGGGTCATCGCCGGGAGCGGGACGATCGATCTCGAGGGCAATGTCGGGCCGGTCGACGGCATCCCTCAGAAGGTGCGTGGCGCCGAACTCGCGGGGGCCGAGGTGTTCCTGGTCCCCGAGCAGCTCGCTGACATCGCCCGCGAGGTCGCGCCCGAGGGGCTGGAGGTCATCGCCGTCGATTCGCTCCGGTCGGCCATCGACGCACTCACGTCGTGATGTGGATCGGAGCATCGTCGACCCGGGCGGCCCACCCCCGGGTCCCGACCGAGGAGGATGCCGATGAAGATGGTGACGAAGCCGGATCTCCGTCGTGGCGTTGCCGTGGCGAGCGCGGCGCTGCTGCTGACCGCCTGTCCGCAGAACCAGGAGGTCGAGCCCGACGACCCGGTGGTGGATCCGGAGGGTGAACCCGCGGATCCCATCGACCCCATCGACCCCGAGGAGCCCGAGCCGGAGGCGCTCGGCGCGCGGGCCTGAGCGTCCCGCTCGGCGCCGATCACCCTCGGCCGATCACCCCCGGCCGATCACCCCCGGCCCGTCACCCTCGACCCTTCAGCCCCCGGCCGATCACCCCCGGCCCGTCACCCTCGACCCTTCAGCCCCCGTCCGACGAGGGTCGGACGCCGATCAGGGGCAGCAACTCGATCAGTGATTCCCCCGCGCCGGTGGCGGCGAGCTCGTCGAGGACCTCGATGGCTGAGGGTGTGTCGAGATCGTCCGCCAACGCGGCATGGAAGCTGTCCTCGAGTCCCCGGTCGCGACCTGGCTCGAACGCCGCGCGGGTCCAGGTTCGGAACCCCTCGTCCGCGGCCGCCAACCCCCGCGGATCGAACGACCAGTCGTTGCGGTAGTGATGGGAGAGCAGGTAGCGACGAACCGCCCCGCCGGGATGCCCCTCGAGCAGCTCACCGACCCCGACGAGGTTGCCCTGCGACTTCGACATCTTCTGGCCGTCGAGCCCGGCCATCCCGGTATGGAGCCAGAACCGGGCGAACGGGGCCTGCTGGGTGAGGAGCTCCGATTGCAGGATCTCGATCTCGTGATGCGGGAAGCGCAGGTCGCTACCGCCACCGTGCACATCGATGGTCGAGCCGAGTTCCTCCATCGCCATGACACTGCATTCGATGTGCCAGCCCGGACGGCCAGGTCCCCAGGGGCTCGCCCATGTCGGTTCGCCCGATGTCCCGGAAGGCGGTTGCCAGAGCAGGACGTCGAGTGGGCTGCGCTTGCCCGAGGCCTGGGGGTCTCCGCCGTTGTCGGCGAAGCGTTCGAGTCGTTGCTCGTCGGAGAGTCCGACGAGGGAACCGAACACCGGCACCTCGACGCTGGTGACGTCGAGGTACACCCGCCCGTCGAACAGCGTGTACGCGTGGCCGCGACGGACGAGACCGTGGACCGCGGTGATGATCGGGTCGATGACCTCGGTGGCGCGTGGCTCCAGGCCCGGGCGCCGGATCCCCAGAGAGGCCATCTCCCGTTCGAACACCGCGATCTCCCGGGCAGCGAGCTCGGCGACGGAGATGTCGCGCTCGGCCGCCGTGCGCACGATGTCGTCATCCACGTCGGTCACGTTGCGGCAGTGGCGAACCCGGTGTCCACGTGCCCGCAGGAGTCGTTCGAGCACGTCGAACGCGCTGTAGGTGAACGCGTGACCGAGGTGGCCGGCGTCGTAGGGGGTGATGCCGCAGACGTACATCCGCACCGTGTGCGCGGCCGTGAACTCCTCGATCCGGCCCCGGCGTGTGTCGTGCAGCCGCAGCGGGGGGCCGGGCAGGGCGGGGTCGGGAGCGGTCACGGTCCCGGGACCACGGTCGGCGGGGCGCTCACGGCGTGGCCGGGGGCGGCCACGGTCGTCCGGCGTCGGTCATCACGCAGCTGCACGATTCGCAGCGCAGCAGCAACTCGGCGTCCGGTTCGGCGCGCGGGCTCGCCGCCTCGGGGCGGTGCTGGCCCCGATCGTGGCCACACTGGGGACACAGGCCACTCCAACTCATCATCGCTCCAGGGTCGTCGGGTGCTCGGTCCAGGATCCGGCGCGCTGCTCGAGTCGAGAGTCGTCCTGCTCCAGGATCTCGCCCTCCGGGCCGTAGACGACGAACTCCGCCTTGCGCGCATCGGCGGGCGCGGGCTTGGCCATGATGGATCGGCTTCGGTGGGGTTGCGAGCGACGGTAGGAGGGCTCGCCCGTGCCCGACCTGTCCGGTCGGAGGGTCCCCGGGGCGGCGATCGAGCTCTCGCCGGCTGGATGGGTCGGTACGGCTGCACCTCGGGTGGGTGACCTTGCCACGAAGCGTCGCGCACGTTCCCAGCCATGTGCCGGGTCGCGTCAGGTCGGGGACCGGTGAAGGTGGGCATGCTGGTTCGGTCACAGCTGCTCGACACGTTCGCACGGTCACCTCACGAGGTGACGCTGCCAACGGATGTGCAGGATGGACGCATCGAGACGTCGCTCGGACGGGCGTGCTCACCGTTCGGGTGCCGAAGCCGGCGACGGCCGAACGGCGTCAGATCGAGATCACCTGAGCCGGTCGTCGGAACGGATCGGAAGAGGAGGATGGAGATGCGGGCCAAAGAGGACATCAAGAACGACGTGGTCCAGTCGCTGTACTGGGACACCCGGGTCGACGCCGGCGATGTGACCGTGCAGGTGGAGGATGGCACGGTCGTGCTCGGCGGAGCCGTGCCCACCTATCGCGCCCGCTACGCCGCCGAGGAGGACGCCCGGGTCATCGACGCGGTCACCGAGGTGCGCAACGAGATCGTGGTCCGGCCACCGGCCACCGCGACGGCACCGACCGATGCGGAGATCCTCGATCACATCCGCGCGGCCCTCGACCGTGACCCCGACATCGATGCCCGCGACGTGAGCGTCAACGTCAGGGACGGATGGGTCATCCTGCGCGGCAGCGTTCCGAGGCTCTGGCAGAAGGACCTCGTCGACGACGTCGTGCTCACGACCCGAGGGGTGATCGGACACGCCAACGAACTCGCGGTGGTTCCCACCCAGGCCCTGTCCGATCAGGCCATCGCCGACGCGATCGTCGAGGAGTTGGAACGCCGGGTCACGGTCGATCCCACCGATGTCGTCGTCACGGTGGTCGACGGCTTCGTCACCCTCAACGGCAGTGTTCCGAGCTTCAATGGACGTGATGCGGCCTGGCTGACGGCGCGACACACCGCGGGCGTGGTCGGGGTCCGCGACAACCTGCTCGTCTCCTGAACCTGCGAGCCGTGCACGATCGCCCGGTGGCCGACGGGCGCTGCTCATCGAACGCCCGGGCCGGGTCGGCTCACCGACCGGCGTCCTCGAGCAGCGCGTCCAGCGTGTCGCGCGCGGAGGTCAGGTCCTGACCGCGGTCCCAGGCGGCGTGCCAGGGGTCCTCGCGCTGTCCCAGCCGGCGGAAGACGTTGCGCACGCCGTAGCGCGCCGGCTCGACGTCGTGGAGTTCGTCCCAGTCGATCGGGGTGGCGACAGGGGCGCCGGGCCGGGCCCGCACCGAGTAGGGGGCGATCGCGGTCTGGCCGTAGGCGTTGCGCAGGTGATCGATGAACACCCGGCCCCGACGGGCGTCCTTGCGCTGCTCGACGGTGAAGCGCCGGGGGTCGCGCGCGGCGACGACCCGGGCGACGTCGGCGGCGAAGGGCCGGACCACCTCGAAGTCGTCGCGACGAGCGAGGGCCACGTGGACGTGGTAGCCCTTGGATCCGCTCGTCTTGAGCAGGGTGGGCAGCCCGAGTTCGTCGAGGACCTCTTTGACCCGACGGGCCGCGTCACGGGCCGCGTCGAGACCGTCCGCGGGGGGATCGAGGTCGAACACGAGCTGGTCGGGTCGCTCGAGGTCGTCGGTCCGGCTCGTCCAGGCGTGGAGTTCGATCGCCGCCAGGTTCGCGAGGTAGGACAGGGTGGCCGGCTCGCTGACCACGATGTGCTCGATGGTGCCGCCCTGGCGCTTGGGAACCTCGACGGACCCGACCCAGGGCGGGAAGTGGGAGGCGACGGACTTCTGGAAGAAGCTCGCTCCGTCCAGCCCGTCGGGTAGCCGTTTGATGGCCACGGGGCGACCCCGCAGGTGCGGCAGCAGGACCTCCGCGATCCGTTCGTGGTAGTCGATCAACTCGCCCTTGGTGATCCCCGGATCGGGGAACAACACCTTGTCGAGGCTCGACAGCCCGAGGGTGCGTCCATGGATCTCGTACTCCCCGTCGTCGGTCCGGCTCACCTCGTCGCCGATCCGTCGGCATCCTCACGCACGACCTCGTTCGGCGACTTGTCGTGGCGCAGGCCGAGGAAGCGCGGGTGGCGGAGCCGTGCGTCGTGGGTCCACTCCGTGAAGGCGACCTCGGCGATGAGCTCCGGTTCGACGAAGTGCACGTCGCGGCCCGGGACGTCGTCGGCGAACGGTGAGCGCCGACGCTCCGAACCGCTCAGGCGCCCGCCGAGGTCCCGTAACGTGCGTTCGTCGTAGCCGGTGCCGACCCTGCCGGCGTAGCGCAGGGCGCCATGCTCGTCGTGGTAGCCGATGAGCAGCGCCCCGAAGGCGGTGCGCTGCCCCTTGGGGTCGGTGTAGCCACCGATGACGAACTCCTGTCGGGCGCTGCAGCGGAACTTCAGCCAGTCGCGGGACCGACCGGTCCGGTACGGGCTCGCGGCACGCTTGGCGATCAGCCCCTCCCACCGCTTGTCGCACGCCTCCTCGAGGAACGCCGTGCCGTCGCGGTTGCGGTGCTGCGAGTAGCGCAGCGGCTCCTCGAACGACAGCAGGGATCGGAGCAGCTGCTTGCGCTCGCGCAACGGCAGCGTGCGGGTCGAGTACCCGGCGAGGTGCAGCAGATCGAAGACGTAGAACGTGATCTCCACCCCGGAGGCGCGGGCACGGTCCGCGTCCTGCAGCTGCATCCGTCGCTGCAGCCGGGAGAAGCTCGTCACCCCGTCCTCGAACGCGACCACCTCACCGTCGAGCACGGCATCGGGCAGCTCCAGCCGTTCGACCACCTCGACGATCTCCGGATAGGTGGCCTCCGCCCGCTTGCCGTTGCGGGTCATCAGGCGCACCCCACCGTCCCCGACGAACAGCAGCAGGCGAACACCGTCGAGCTTGCGTTCGTAGATCCAGTCGGGGTCGTCGAAGTGCTCGTGGCTCAGGGTGGCCAGCATCGGTTCCAGACCGGAGGGCATCGGCTCGGGGCGGAGCCGATCCCGTGCGGCCAGGTCGAAGCTCTGCAGCACGCCGCTCATCGCGAACCTTCCTCGGCATCGACCTCGTCGACCGTGCGGCCGCTCAGTACCGACTCGGGCTGGGTGCTCACGGGCTTGCGCCGCCGATCGGCCCCCTCGTCGTCCACCTTGACGAGCAGCCAGTTGTTCGGATCGCCGCGGAGCTCGGTCTGCGTGAGCGCATAGGCGCCACGCAGCTTGTCGCCCTCGAGCCAGACCTTCAGATGGCCGTCTGCGATGGCCTGTGGCAAGGGGATCTCGTCGCCGTCATCGGCGGTGAGGTTGCGGTAGGGACCGATGTCCCAGACGATCACGTTGCCGCCACCGTACTCCTGCTCGGGTATGTGGCCCTCGAAATCGGCGTAGTCGAGCGGATGATCCTCGGTGCGGATCGCCAGGCGCTTGTCGTCGGGATCGAGTGAGGGGCCCTTGGGCACCGCCCAGGACACCAGGACGCCGTCGACCTCGAGCCGGACGTCGAAGTGCATGCTGGAGGCGTCGTGCTGCTGCACCACGAAGATCGGTCTGGAGGAGGGGGCGCGCGCGTCGCCAGGCGGTTCGGGGGAGCGGTCGAGGTCACGGCGCTCCCGGTAGGTCCTCAGCGGATCGGTCACCGCGGCTCCCTCCCGTCTCCCTGCGCAGGCTCCGTTGGTGCGTGGGCTGTCCCGGGGCGGTTGGCCCACCTCCCAGTGTCCCGGGCATCACCGGGCGGGGCTCGTCCGGTGGATCGGTATCCCTGTGGCAGGACGTGCTCAGCCGACCTGCTCCTTGACCTCGTCGACGGCGGACGCCTCGACGAGGAAGGTGACCTGATCACCGTCCTCGAGGTACTCGTCACCATCAGGCACGATGGTGACGCCGGCACGCCGGATGAGCGCGACGAGGCTTCCGGCCGGCAGCGCCGCATCGGCGACGCGGCGGCCCACGAGCTCCGTCCGGTCCCCGTCGAGTTGGATGGTCACGGCGCGGACGTCCTGCGCCAGTGCGCGACCGAGCCCCTGCGCATCCTGTGCCTGACGCCAGGCCCGCCCGAAGCCACTCTGATGGGTGGCGGCGGTCAATTGGGAGACGAGGTCGAGCAGCCGGGCCGAGGATCGCTCGTCATCGACGACGAAGATGAACCCCTCGATCCGCCGGTCGTCGACCTCGATCCCGCCCTCGACCCGGATCAGGACCATCTCGGCCTGCTCGATGCCGCGCAGGAGCACCGGCGAGATGGCGACGCCGGCGTCGACCGGACTCGCCCACGGCCGGACCGCCTCCTGCAACTGCCGTGCGAGCTCGTGGCGATCCCCCCCGACGCGATCGGCGAGGGCGTCGGCAGCCTGGCGGGCAACCTGGTCCAGACCGTCGTCACCCTCGACGTCGAGCAGCATCGCGCGGCCGAGGACGTCGTCCAAGGGGTGACCGGCGAGGCGCGAGAGCCACGGACCGTGTTCCTGCGGTGTTCGCTCCCCCCGTTCGGCGAGCCGCGCGAACAGCCGGTGGACCGCACCGGAGCGCGAGACCCGGTGGCGGACCACGGTGCCGTACCAGAGGCTGCCACCGAGCAGCAGTGCGAGGATGAGGCCGATCGCCTGGATCCCGCTCTCGAAGATCAACACGGTGTAGATGCCGATGCCGAGCAGTTGCAGCCAGGGGTACAGCGGCGAACGGAACCCGGGGGAGTATTCCTCCACCCCGCTCTCACGGAAGACCATCACCACCAGACACATACCGACGAAGACCAGCAGCAGGAACGCGCTGGCCAGCTTGGCGATCCCCTCGATGTCGAACAGCAGGAGGGTGATCACCAGGATGCTGCCGGTGGTGAGCACGGAGGTGCGTGGGACGCTGCGCCGGTCGAGGACGGCGAACCGCCTCCAGACGAGCTGATCGCGGGCCATCGCGAGCGGATAGCGGGCAGCGGAGAGGATGGCGGCGTTGCCGGTCGAAGCGAAGGCGGCGAGCGCGGCGACGACCACGAGCAGGGTCGGCAACGGCAGCACCGTGAAACGCTCGACCGTCGTTGCCACCGGAGTCGGGTCGTCGCGCAGGTCGACCGGGGCCACGAGCGCGACCATGATGAACGTGCCGAGGGCGTAGAACACGGTGGCAACGCCCAGGGAGGCCAGCATCCCGCGGGGGATCGAGCGTGACGGGTCGCGCACCTCCTCGGAGACGCTCGCGACCTGGCCGACGCCCGCGTAGGAGACGAACACGAGCGCGACCGCGGAGAGGAACCCCTGGACCCCGAACGGCAACGGGGGATCGAACCGCTCGGCGAGCCGTTGCTCGGTGACCAGCAGTTCCACGCCACCGGCGAACACCAGGTAACCGAGCAGCGCGAGCAGGACCGCGACGAGCGCCATCTCGGCTCGGGTGGTCTGCCCGACCCCGACGAGGTTGACCGCCGTGAAGACCACGACCAGACCGATCGCCACCGGGCGGATCGGCACCTCGACGACCAGCGAGAGGTAGGCGCCGACCCCGACGAAGGCGAACGCGCCCTTGAACAGCAGTTGCACGTACTTGGCGAGCGCGCCGATCGTGCCGGCGAACGGCCCCAGCCCGCGGGCCAGGAAGTAGTAGGGCCCTCCGGCGCGCGGCATCGCGGAGCTGAGCTCCGCGATGCTCAGCAGCGCCGGGAGCACCAACACCCCGGCGGCGAGGTAGGCGAGCGGGATCGAGGGGCCGGTCTCGTCGGCGGCCAGTCCCGGGAGCAGGAAGAAGCCCGAGCTGAACATCGCCCCGGTGCAGATGGCGAACACGCCGGCCAGGCCGACGGTCCGTTCCATGCGTCCCCCACCCAGGGTCTGACCGTGGTCCACGCCCAGGGCCTTTCTGTCACGGGGCCGTGTGGCCGACCTCGCCCCCGGGAGAGCGCGCCTCACGTGCCGAACGGGCGGGTCTCCTGCTCGGCCTCCAGCTGTGGTTCCTCCGGCTCGAGCGGGCGCAGTGCCGTCGTCCGGTCGAAGTAGAGGAACGCGTCGTAGCGCTCGCCGAGCACGGTCGGCACGTACTGGCCGGGACGTTCGAACTCGGGCCGGTAGACCACCCCGATCGCCCGGTGACCCAGCCGCTGCTCGAGCCAACTCCTCGCGTCGCCGGGGAAGACCAACAGGTTGTTCTCGAGCCCGACGCGGTGAAGTAGGTCCTCGAGACTGCCGGGCAGTGCCGGCGGGACCTGCATGACCTCGAAGGGCAGGCCCCACTCGCGGCCGGCGATCACCGTCCCGGAATGGCTGCCGGCACCCACCAGTACGACGCCGTCGTCGCCGTGCCGGTCTCGGACCAGTTGCCCGACGTTGACCATGCCGGCTCGGCTCATGTCGGTGGCCCGGGCATCGCCGATGTGGGTGTTGTGCTCCCACACGACCGCTTTCGAACCGGGGCCATGGTGCGCGACGATCCGATCCAGCGTGTCGGTCATGTGGGTGTCGCGGATGTTCCAGGAATCCGCACCCCCACGAACCATGGTCCGGTAGTAGCGTTCCGCCCCCGCAGCCACCGCCGCGTTCTGCTCGGCGTGGAACCGTGCCTCGGCATCGTCACCGACCACCCCGACCTGCTGCTGGAGGCGGGTCAGCAGCGCCACGACCTCTTCCTCGCAGCTGGTGGGCACGATGCGTGTCGCCCAGGCGTACTGCTGAGGGTCCTCCGCGTAGGGCTCGAAACAGCTCCACGCACGTCGCGCCGTGCGTGCGGCCTCGGCATCGTGGACGTCGAGGTAGTCGACGATCGCCCGCAGCGAATCCCACAGCGAGTAGACGTCCAGACCGTAGAAGCCGACCTGATCGGCGGGGGCGTGATCCCGGTTGTGTTCGCGCAGCCAGCCCATGAAGGACGCCACCTCCTGGTTGGCCCACATCCAGGTGGGCCAACGGGCGAAGTCGTGCAGCACATCGCGGGCGGAACCGTCGCCGTGTCCCCGGGTCCACCGGTCGATGCGTGCGCAGTCGGGCCAGTCCCCCTCCACCCCGACGATCGAGAAGCCGCGTTCGGTGATCAGGCGCTTGGTCAGCTCGGCACGCCACACGTAGTACTCGCTCGTGCCATGCGAGGCTTCGCCGATCAGGACGTAGCGGGCTTCACCGATGTGGTCGAGCAACGGATCGAAATGCCCGGGGTCCTCCAGCGGCAGGGCGAGCTCGAGGACGTCGCGGGCGGGGACGTTGCGGGCACGGTTCAAGGCAGCTTCCGTTCTCGACGGCTGTTCGGGCAGGGCCGATTCCCGGGAGCGGTCAGGCGAGGGCCACCCCTGCCGCGCTCACCTGGTGCAGGGCCTCCTCTCCCTCGTCGGGGTCGACGGGGCGGGTCAGCTCCGACAACAGCACGGTCTCGTAGCCGCGTTCGCGCGCGTCGAGGACCGTGGCGCGGACGCAGACGTCCTGTGCGAGGCCGGCGACGTAGACGCGCTCGATGTCGTGTTCGCGCAGGATGGCGTCGAGTTGCGTCGAGGTCTCGTCCCCCGACCGCGGGTCGCGGACGCTGAACCCGGAATAGCCGTCGCCTCCCTCGGTTCCCTTCTTGACGATGGGGCCCTGCACCGCGAGATCCGGGTGGAGTTCGGCTCCCCAGGTGTCCTTGACGCAGTGCACCGGCCAGGTGCCCCCGTCCTTTTCGAAGTGTGGGGTCGACTCGGGATGCCAGTCCTGGGTGTAGACGACCAGACCACCGGCCTCACGTGCCGCGGCGATCTCCTCGTTGACGCCCTCGACGATGCCCTCGCCGCCTTCGACGTACAGGTTCCCGTCGGGGTCGGCGAAATCGTTCTGGACGTCCACCACCACCAACGCCGTCCGCGGTCCGTACTCGCCTCGCGCCATCTCGTCCCTCTCCGTGATGTTCATGGTCGAACGACGTCTCGGCCGTCGGCCGTCGTCGTGTCGCGCGTCGCACGTCGGATACCAGCGTGCGGCAGCGGAGGGGTGGCGACCACCCGGCAGGAGGACAGGAGCGCGGTTTCGCCGTGGTCGGAAGGGCGTGACGGCGGCGGCGCCCGCGCAGCAAGTCCCCGACCGTTCGATAACGCGTGAGTGCGCTGCCGGGTCGACAAGACCCGCGCCTACAGGATCAGGAAGACGGTCATCGCGTACAGCACGAGCACCACCGCCGATTCGAGCCCGATGTTGCCCACGCCGTGGCGCTCGCGTCGGAGCAGTCCGAGCGTGATGACCGCGGTCGCGACCAGGGCCACGGCGGCGGCCAGCGCGCCCTCGTCGCCCACGGCGGCATAGATCGATCCCTCGCGGTAGAACACGTCGGCGAGACCGACCAGAAGCGTGTCGAAGGTGTTGCCGCCGATCACGTTGGCCACCGCCAGGGTCAGTGCTCCCGCGCGGATCGCGGCGATGGAGACCACCAGTTCCGCCAACGACGACGCGACGCCGGTCAGCAGGACGCCGACCGCTGCCTCGCTCAGGCCCGTCGCACCGACGATGGACTCCCCGGCGATCGCCAGGGCCGTGCCGGCCGTACCCAGCACCGCCAGCAACCCGACGAACCGCCCCCACATCGCCGGCGGGGCACCCTGCTCGCGCACGGGTTCGTCGGGCTGGTCCGCCCGGGTCTCCTCGGTCTCGACGGCCTTCCACATGGGCGCGTCCCCGGTCTCGGCGACCAGACGCAGCCCGTAGGCGTAGACGCCGACCAGCACCAACGTGCCCGGATGGACCCCCCACACGGCGACCGGCGGCCCGGCGAACAGGATCAACATCCCGCCGAGCAAGGTCATCAGCAGCGTGGCCTGGACCACGTTCGGCAGCGACGCCGCGGCGTGCTCGAGGTTGGCCCGGCGGTAGGTGAGGTCGGCGACCGCCAGGAAGGCGGTCTGTCCCAGGACCCCGCCGAGCGCGTTGCCGACCGCCAGTTCGGGTAACCCGCGGGCCGCCGGCAGCACGGTCGCCAGGATGTCGGGCAGCGAGGTGGCCGCCCCCACCAGCACCGCCCCGACGAAGGCCTCGCCCAGTCCGGTCACGTCGGCCAGCCGATCGGCCAGTCGGACCATCCGGGGCCCGGCGATGACGATGGCCCCCGCCGCGAGGACCAGTGCTGCGACCGCGATCGGCAGCGGCAACGCGAACATCGGCGGATCCCCGGTGGCTCGGTCGATGGCCCCCAGTCTGGCGTCTGTCGCGCCGCACCGACCTGGCCGTCGGTCGTCGGGTCCCGGTCCGGTGAGCCGCCGTGTGCTCCGACGGTGCATCGAGGGCACCCGGAAGGGGGACGTTCGGGCGAACGACCACCTTCCGGGCATCACTACGGTCGTGGTGGAGCGAGGAGCGAGAGCGAGATCAGCGAGATCAGCGAGATCAGCGAGATCGAGGAGCGAACGTGACCGGACATGTCCGTGAGGGTTCGGCCAGGACGGGACACCTGGGGCTGTGCACCGACCTGTACGAGGTGCGGATGGTGGAGTCCTACCTGCGGCGCGGGATGACGGCACCGGCGACGTTCAGCCTGTTCGTGCGTCCATCGGTCGCGCGGCCCTGGTTGGTGACCGTCGGCATCGAGCGGGCGCTGGAGGTGATCGAGGTGTTCACGTTCGGACCCGAGGAGTTGGCCGAACTCGAGCGGCTCGGGGTCGACCGCGAGGTTCGCGAGCAACTGGCCGACTTCGACATGAGCGGTGAGGTCTGGGCGGTCGAGGAGGGCACGGTCGTGCTCGGCCAGGAACCGATCCTCGAGGTGACCGCGCCGCTGCCGATGGCGCAGCTGCTCGAGACGGCGATCATGAACGTGGTCCAGTTCCCGATGCTGGTGGCCACGAAGGCCGCCCGTTGTGCGTTGGCCGCCGGAGGGCGGCAGTTGGCGGACTTCGGCTTCCGACGTGCCCACGGTCTCGAGACCGGGGTGGAGGCGGCGCTGGCGGCCTACGTGGGTGGGGGTTTCGCCACCAGCAACGTCGAGGCCGGCCGCCGGTACGGGGTGCCGGTGACCGGCACGATGGCCCACTCCTACGTCCAGGCCTTCACCGACGAGCGAGAGGCGTTCCGCAGCTTCGCATCCGACCACCCGGAACAGAGCGTGCTGCTGGTCGACACCTACGACACGGTCGAGGGCGTCCGCCGCACGATCGAGGTCTGCCAGGAGCTCGGGATCGAGCCCAAGGGCGTCCGGCTCGACTCGGGGGACCTGGGTGAACTGGCCGTGGCGGCGCGCGGGCTGCTCGACGAGGCGGGCTTCGGGGACGCCATCGTGATCGCCTCGGGTGGCCTGGACGAGTACGCGTTGCACGAACTGGTCTCCGCCGGGGCACCGATCGACGGGTTCGGGATCGGGACGGCGCTGACCGTCTCGGAGGACCACCCGGGGTCCGACATCGTCTACAAGCTGGTGGAGTACGCCGGCCGGCCCGTGGCGAAGTTCAGCGGCACCAAGAGCATATTGCCGGGCCCGAAACAGGTGGTGCGCCCGGAGGAAGGCATCGCCGGGGACGTGTTGGACCGCCGCGACGGCGAGGTACCGGGCACGGCGCTGCTGGCTCCGGTGTGGCGCGACGGCAAACGCCTGGGCGAGGCGTTCGACCAGGAGGCCGTGCGATCACGCGTGCAGGAGCAGCTGGAGGCGTTGCCGGCGGCCTGGCGCACCCCGCCGTATCCCGACGAGCCGCCCCTGCCGGCGGTCGGAACGGCGCTCGAGCGTCTGACCGATGAGGTGCGACGGTCAGCCCCTGACGGTGGAGCACGCTCGTGAGCGCCGGCGCGCTGCGGGTGGTGGCCGGGTCCGCGTCGGTCGGCCTGGCCGCCTCGATGGCCGAGGCGCTCGGCCTCGAGTGCGTTGCGCGGGAGCTGGAACGGTTCCCCGACGGCGAGATCCACGTCCGGCTCCATGACGAGATGCGCGACGACGACGTGTACCTGGTGCAGAGCACCGGACCGCCGACCCAGGAACACCTGACGGAGCTGTTCCTGCTCGCGGACGCGGCCCACCGGGCGGGTGCCCTCCGCGTCACCGCCGTCGTCCCGTATCTCGCCTATGCCCGTCAGGACCGCCGGACCGCCACCGGCGAGCCCGTGGGGTTGCGCGTCGTCGCGGACCTGCTGCGCGCATCGCATGTGGACCGGCTCGTGGTGGTCGACCCGCACACCCCGGCGCTCGAGTCCATCGTCAGCGTCCCGGTCGAGACCACCACCGCGGTGCCCCTGCTGGCCGATGCCCTCCGCGCCGAGGTGGACATCGATCCCGGGAGCGGGCCCGACGCGGTCCTGGTCGCCCCCGACCTCGGCGCCGCGAAGCTGGTCGACCGCTACGCCGCCGAGCTCGGCTACGACGTCGCGATCGTGCGCAAGACCCGGCTGTCCGGCGACGAGGTCGCGACCGGTGCCGTGGTCGGCGAGGTCGCCGGGCGGCGCCCGATCATCGTCGACGACATGATCTCCACCGGTGGCACCCTCGCATCGGCGGTCGAGGCGCTCGTGGATGCGGGGGCCACCGGCCCGGTGACCGTCGCGGCGAGTCATGGCCTGATGGTCGGCCCGGCCGGCGACCGTCTGGCCGGCGCAGGCGTGGCCACCCTGGTGACCACCGACAGCCTCGAGGTCCCGGAGACCGACGTGCACGTGGTCACCGTCGGCCTCGGCGATCGCCTCGGTGAGGTGGTCCACCGGCTCCACCACGGACAACCACTCGACGAACTGGCGGCCCACCGATGAGCGAGCAACCCGACGCGATCCGCGACCAGCCCGGCAAGCGCCCGATCCGGGAGCTGCCGTCGGCGCATCCCCTCGAGGATGATCTACGGCAGCGGCTCACCGACGACTTCGTGGTGTTCCTCGACTACGACGGAACGCTGACCCCCATCGTCGACGATCCGGACGAGGCCCGGTTGCCCGAACGCACCCGGGCGACGATCGAGGCGCTCGCCGCGGTGAGCCTGGTGGCCGTGGTCAGCGGACGCGACCTCGACGACGTGCGCGCCAAGGTCGCCCTCGACGGGCTCGCCTACGCCGGCTCGCACGGCTTCGACATCCTCCACGCCGACGGTCGGCACGAGCAGCTCGCCACCGACTACCTCGAGGCGCTCGATCGCGCCCAGCACGACCTCGAACAGCGGCTCGCGGAGGTTCCGGGGGTGCGCATCGAGCGGAAACGGTTCGCGATCGCGGTCCACGACCGGAAGGTCACCGATCCCGAGCTGCGCTCGCAGATCGCCGAGGTCGTGGCGGAACTCGCCGGAGAGCGCGCCGAACTGCGCCTCACCGGTGGCAAGCGCATCCACGAGCTGCGTCCCGACATCGACTGGGACAAGGGCCGCGCGATCGAGACGCTGCTCGCCGAACTGGGTGCCGAGGCCCGCGTGCCGATCTACCTCGGCGACGACGTGACCGACGAGGACGGGTTCCGGGCCGTCAAGGCCCACGACGGGGTGGCGGTGGTGGTGCGGGGCGAGGACGCCGAGCGCGAGACCGTGGCCGATGCCGCCCTGGAGACGACCGAGGAGGCGGAGCGCTTCCTCGACGAGTTGCGTGAACTGGCGACGGAGCGGGCGGCTGGCTGACCGACCCGTCGTCTGGCCCGGACCGACCCGCCTGCGGAGTTTGGAGCGACGACATGGACGCGTGGACCCTGACCTACGAGGGTTACGAACCCGACGACGAAGGGCTGCGTGAGGCACTGTGCACGCTCGGTAACGGGGTGCTGGGCTCTCGCGGAGCGGCTCCGGAGGCCCGAGCCGACGGGGTCCACTACCCCGGGACCTATCGGGCGGGACTGTTCAACCGGCTCGGCGACGAGGTCGACGGCGTCGAGATCACCAACGAATCGATGGTGAACCTGCCCAACTGGCTCATCCTGCAGTTCCGGGTCGACGACGGTCCGTGGTTCGACCCCTCCGAGGCGGTCCTGCACGAGTACCGCCTCGAACTCGATCTGCGTCGTGGTGTGCTCACGCGCCACCTGCGCTGCGGGCTGGAGGGTGACGGCACGTTGTCGGTGACCCAACGGCGAGTGGTGCACATGGTGGATCCGGAGCTGGCGGCGTTGGAGACGACCTTCCGCCTCGAGGGCCACGACGGACGACTCACCGTCCGTTCCGGTATCGACACCGAGGTCCGCAACACCGGCGTCGAGCGCTACCGCGAGCTCTCCGACCTCCACCTGGAGCCGGTGTCGTCGGAGGAGCTGGATGAGCAGACGGTCCGGGTGGTGGTCGAGACCAACCAGTCGAACATCCGCATCGCCGAGGCCGCGCGTACGCATGTGCTCGGCGCTGATGGCGAGACGCACCAGGACGTGGCCCGCCGTTGGTTCGACGACGAGGGTGTGGTCGGTCACGAGCTCGACATCGACCTCGTCGCGGGCGAGACCATCACCGTCGAGAAGGTGGTCGCGATCGTCGTCGGTGGCGATCCGGCGATCAGCGAACCGGCGGAGTCCGCCGCCCGGACGGTGGGGGTCGCACCCCGGTTCGACGAACTGCTGCGCGCGCACGTGGCGAAGTGGAACCAGCTCTGGGACCGGTTCCAGATGCGGTTCGGCGAGCACGACGAGGTCCAGCGGATCCTGAACCTGCACACCTGCCACGCGCTGCAGACCGCCTCGCACAACACCATCGATCGGGATGTCGGCGCGCCGGCCCGCGGTCTGCACGGCGAGGCCTACCGGGGGCACATCTTCTGGGACGAGGTGTTCATCCTGCCCTATCTCAACCTGCGGATGCCCGTGCTGACCCGTTCGCTGCTGATGTACCGCTTCCGGCGGCTCGACGAGGCACGAGTCCGCGCCCGACGTGCCGGCCACGACGGGGCGATCTTCCCGTGGCAGTCCGGCTCGGATGGTCGCGAGGAGAGCCAGGAGATGCACCTCAACCCGGAGTCGGGGGAGTGGAAGCCGGACAATTCCCAGTTGCAGCGCCACATCAACCTGGCGATCGCCTACAACGTGTGGCAGTACGTCGAGACGACCGCCGACCGCGACTTCCTGCGGTACTACGGTCTGGAGTTGCTGGTGGAGATCACGCGGTTCTTCTCCAGCCTGACCGAGTACGACCGACTGGAGGATCGTTACCACATCCGGGGCGTGATGGGCCCCGACGAGTTCCACGACGGCTATCCCGACCGTGAGGACCCTGGTCTGGACGACAACGCCTATACCAACGTCATGGTGGTCTGGACCATCCAGCGGATCTTCGAACTCCTGGACCTGTTGCCCGAGCACATGCGCCACGATGCCTGCGGCGAACTCGAGCTCACCCGCGCCGAGCGCGACCGGTGGCAGGACATCTCCCGGCGGATGTTCGTACCGTTCCACGACGAGGGGATCATCAGCCAGTTCGCCGGGTACGGCGAACTCCAGGAGTTCGACTGGGAGGGTTACCGCGAACGCCACGGCGACATCCAACGTCTGGATCGCATCCTGCACGCGGAGGGCGACACGCCCAACCGCTACAAGGTCGCCAAGCAGGCGGACGTGCTCATGTTGTTCTACCTGCTGTCGTCCGAGGAGCTCGACCGGATCATGACTTCGCTCGGCTACGACTGGACCCCGGCCCAGATCCCGGAGACCATCGAGTACTACCGGCAGCGCACCTCGCACGGCTCGACGCTCAGTGCGGTCGTCCACGCGTGGTTGCTCGCCCGCTCGGACCGCGCCCGATCGTGGGAGCTGTTCGAATACGCGTTGCGTAGCGACGTGGCCGACATCCAGGGCGGAACGACCCCCGAGGGCATCCACCTCGGCGCGATGACCGGCACGCTGGACCTGGTGCAACGTGGCTACACGGGGCTGGTGGTCGAGGAAGACGTGCTCACCTTCGATCCGGCGCTGCCCGACGAGGTGCCACGGCTCGATCTGCAGCTGTACTACCGCGGCCACCATCTACGCGTCGCACTCGACCACGAGTGTCTCCGGGTCAGCGCCCCGGCCTCCGGACTGGGAGCGGTCTCGATCGCCTGCGAGGGGCGACGGCAACGGCTCGCAGCGGGGGAGACGGCGACCTTCGAGCTGGAGCCGGACCCCGAGGAGTGAGCCGGCTCCGGTGGTCCGCGACCTGGCACGGGCCGCTCGACGCCGGGACGGCGGTGACCTCCGCACCTGTCGCCCGGGTCCATGGTCCCTGGTTCACCGACCGGGGCTGACGGATGATCGAGGCGGACGGGTCCACGATGCGCGGGCGCGTCCGTCCGGTGGACCGCCGGCGACCGGCCCGTGCGGCTCGGGCCACAGGCGTCGCCGCGATAGGCACGGGAGGAGCGGATCATGGGTGCGTTGGTCGTGTTCGAGTCGATGTACGGCAACACCTGGCAGATCGCCGAGGCGATCGCGGAGGGCCTGTCGTCACGTCTGCCGGCAGAGATCGTGGAGGTGGCGAGCGCACCCCGGGAGATCACCGGCGAGGTGCAGCTGCTCGTGGTCGGAGCACCGACCCATGCCCTCGGGCTGAGTCGCGAGGCGACCCGGGCCGACGCGGCCGAGCGGTCCGGCCACGCCGTGATCTCGGCCGGGGTCGGGGTCCGCGAGTGGATCGGCTCCCTGTCGATCCCACGGGGTCTGGCCGTGGCGGCCTTCGACACCCATGTCGACAAGCGCTGGCTCCCCGGATCCGCGGCGGTGGTCGTCCGGCGGTTGCTCCGTCGCCTCGGCGGGAAGCCGATCGTCTCCTCGGAGAGCTTCTACGTCGGCGGGATGGAAGGTCCCCTGATCCCCGGCGAGGTCGAGCGCGCCCGGGAATGGGGCGCCCGCCTGGCCGAACACCTCGCGACGGCGCACGCCTGACGCGACGCGCGAACCGGAGACGTGCGACAGGAACCAGGATGTCCGCACCCACCACCCGCCGCCCGGTGCAGTACGCCCCGGCGCCGCACCGGCTCGGCACGGCACTGATCGGGACCTCGGTCGCCTACCTCGGGTCCGCCGCGTTGATGAGCCTGGTGGCCGTCTCCCGCCCCCCGGCCCGGCTGCTCGACGACCTCGCGGCCTTCGAGCACGGCCTGGTCTTCTACCGCCTCGGGTTCGTGGGTGCCTCGCTGCTCGCGCCGTGCATCGTCGCCCTGCTCGTGCTGTTGCTGGCGGCAGCCGAGGTGCCCATGGGATCGGTGCGCCGCTGGATCGGAAGCCTCCTGCTCGCCGGTTACGTGCCGATGGCCACGATCGCCTACACCTCGCAGTACGCCATCCTGCCGAGACTGGTGGTCCGCGACCCGCAGACCGCGGCCCTCTGGTACTTCCACGACGTCGACTCGATCCCGTACGGCTTGGATCTCGCCGGCTACGCCCTGCTGGGTCTGGCCGCGATGTCGTTGGCCAGCGCGCTCGCCACCCGGGGTCGACGGTGGCTCGCCGGG
>Ga0207421_10001227_pt1 | contig 33182 bp, 24 predicted proteins | sample SodLakKL_010_SED_4_FD_187542 | JGI IMG/M metagenome (GOLD analysis project Ga0207421, IMG submission 187542) | Alkaline sediment microbial communities from Lake Tanatar, Kulunda Steppe, Russia - 8KL_010_SED (SPAdes) (version 2) | ecosystem: Environmental > Aquatic > Non-marine Saline and...
ATTGATGAATAATTATGTAGACAACGGGAATACACACTCCTTTTTATATGACATGTATCCTTTTTTCGAAACACTCCCCTCCCTTACATGTCATAATATGTTACGAGACATTAAGATAAAACCATTGAACAGAATCACAAATACATTTAAAAAATGTAACAAAACGGAACATGACCCGTGAGATGCAGCGTGCTTGCTACGAATCCGGATATGCGGCACCGGAGTTCTGCCTGGCAGTACCGGGCCTCCGTTTATCGGTCCAGGTTTACCTGAAGCTGTCTGACATCGGCCTATTCGCCGGACGAAGCTGGCATCGTAGCGAGGGTGAAGGAGAACGAACGGTCGATGGAAGCGAAAGATAGCATGCGTTGTAATGGTTGTAATGTTTGGTGCACTTTGGTTGTGGTTCCGAGACCCAACGCGTTATGCGCTGCCTGTTTCAGGCGGGTAGAGTGAACGATGACAAAAGGTCCCATAATTTCTTTAATTCATCATAGCTCGCTTTTGCACGTTTCCGGTTGAGGTTAACAAAACAGAAAAACAACAGGGAGATCTTCTCCTCCCGGGTCATTTCGTGATACCCGTGTTCCTCCAGGACTGCATCGATGTTAGAAGGTTTTACCCGAAAACCCATTCTGGTCATAAGCAAGGCTTCCTCAAATCCGTTCGGGAAATAACCGCAATAATCAAAGTCAATCACCCCCCAGTCAAAAAAATTATTTTTGTTGATGTCACCATGAGCAAAACTGCGTTCGACCCGGTTACTGTGAATCACAAATTGCTTTATAGCACGCAGGTGACTGACGGCCGTTGCCCCCTCATGCCGGTACAGCCAATGCTCGGCTTTCGGATATATCGGGCCAAAATTGGAATCCAGCTCTACATTGGTAATGTATTCATTTTCAAGGGATGCGCTGCTGATTTCCACCTCACGAAATATGTTCTTTAAATCCTTGAATTTTTTGATCATTTCACGCTCGTGAATAGGTCTGATGTCTTCAATCCACTCAAAATAGACTACCGCGATTTTATCCCCATATTCCGCCATTTTTCCCGGTATGAGCAACCGGTTTTTGATTTGCGGATACACTTCCTGATAGAACCAACTCATTTTGATATATTCGACCGACGAGCGAAGGTACACCTTTTCAAAATAACTGACATTATTTTGTCCATTCTTGAACACAACCCGGCGATAGCTGTTTAACGACGCCAAACCACGTCCATCACCGATAAATTCCGCACTTGTTATGCCGTCAAAGGTAATGTTTTTATCATAATTCCTGATAAACGCTTCGTATTCGTCATGATCATTTGCGTATTTGGCGACTTTGGAATAATTGCGCAGATCTTTCCAGTCAGCGGTCCCCTTCCTCAACCGGATTCTCCGCTCCCTGGCTCTTTTTGCCATGACACCCAATTTTCCCTCACTGAACCGGATCATGGATTTGGGTATCACATTCTGTATCAGTCTCATTACCATATTGATGAATAATTATGTAGACAACGGGAATACACACTCCTTTTTACATGCCACATTCCCCCCTTTCGTCATACCCCAATTCTTCGTTACACTCCCTTTAAAAGTTATACTATGTTACGAGACAATAAGATATAACCATTGATCTGAATCACAAATACATTTGGAAAATGTAACAAAACGGTGCGTGACGTGAGAGGTGCAGTGTGATTGTCGCAATTCCGGAACCGCAGAACCGGGTATCGGCCTGACAAAACCGGGCCTCCGTTTATCGGTCCAGGTTTTCCTGAAGCTGCTCCTCCGTTATCATACATTCCACACCGTTGGCAGGCACTTCAAGGCCTGAGAGCCAGACCAGTGCGTTGAGCACATACTTGCGGAAGTTGTCATCCCCCCAGTTTTCATGGAAATGTCCGCCGGTGAACCCGAAACCCCGTCCGCCATCCATACGCTCAACGGCCCAGGATACGATTTCACTTTTTCCCTTTTGTTCCACGATATGGTCATAAGGGCCGTGAGGATACACATAGGGCCCATCCCGGGTATCATCGGATGGCGCGTCGACAAGCAGCGGGGTGACACCCACTTGGTCTTCCCGGAAACGGATACTGAAGTACCACTCATCCCGTACGGAAAACGGGGCAACACCGCTCAGGATCGGATGGTTGGGCAGATTGTCAAAATGTGGCTCCCAAAAGGGGTTGACCGAAAAATGGGTTTCATAATAGCCGCCAATCCAGTCCATGAACTGCTCTCCGCCATCATCTTCGGGAACTTCCACGGCGTAATGCATGGCCCCCAGGCTGACACCACGGTCAATATGTTCCTGCATGAGTTCCAGCCGCCTATCCTGAATGACCGGGTGCCCCCCACCCCCGTCCATGAACAGGTGAATGGCATCGGCACCGTCAAAAACAGTGTCATCATCCGGCCATCCATCGAAATGTGCGCTGACATTCAGGCCGGGAACATCGCTCAGGCACTGTTCCATAAGAAGAATACCTGCCCGGTGTTCATGCTCTCCGGTCGCGTGACTCGGCCCGCCGGCTACCAGAATCAGATGTCTGTCTTCGCCCTGTTCGCCGGACGAAGCTGGTACCGCAGCGATCGTCATGGACAACAATAGAATCGTGAAAATGCAGTGGCGGCGTTTCATAAAGGGTATGGTTGGGTTAAAAGTGCGAAGGTCGGGGGATAAATTACAATAATACCAAGTATAACGCTCAACTTTCGGAACTCATAAAAAGCAGTATAATTGAACGGTAACGGTCTCGTGTTTAACCGTTTGCGGCATCACGGGAAACAGAGAATGCGGAAGCATTCTCTCGAGCTGAGAACCCGAAAAAGCAGGGGCCGCTATACGGTTTAAATGCCTGTTATACCAACTCGCTCTATTCATAATGAGTCCACAAACGAATAACTTTGACAACTTTCTTGTCTTCGAGGACTTGATAAACCAGTCGATGCTGAATGTTAATTCTTCTGGAATAGGCTCCTTCAAGTTCCCCCACCAGTTTTTCATATGGCGGGTATTGTTGGAAAGGGTCGTTTTGTAACAGATCAAACAAGACTTCAACTTTCGGCTTCAACCCTGAGGAGGCTGCCGTTTTTGCGTCTTTTTTAGCTTGTTTGGTAAAGACGATTTTATATTTACTCACCAGTCCAGGTTTTCGTCAGTATCCTCGAGGGGGGTATCAATGCCTTGTTTGATGGAGTCAGCCATCCCAGGAATAGAAGTCAGGTAGAGAGTTTCCTGAATAGCTCGCCAATCTTGTTCACTGAGCAGGATTGCATTAGTACGTTTGCCAGTAATTTGAATGGGCTGATGGGTTTCGGCAACTTCATCAAGTAGCCGGTACATCTGTTTTCTGGCTTGTGTAGCAGTAAGAGTTTTCATGGTAATGGAATGTAGGGTTAAAAGCTACATCAGAAACGTACGTAATGTCGTACTTATTGTCAAATAGGTAGTTGGTATAACTTATTGTATTTCTATAAATAATCAGAGAACAGGTCCTCTGATTATTGGATTTTAAAAGTACACTAATCCATTTTGTCCGGGCAACACGCTTCGTCAGACCGGAATAAAAAAGCGGGCCTAACCCATCATTGTTTCAGGTAATCTTTTATGTAACTATTTAGATAAAATAAAATATTTAAAAGCCAATGAGGCCTGCTTGAAATGAAATCTTAAGGAACAGCTCTCTTAATATTTTCTAACATATTGATTTTCAATAGATTTTTGCGTGCAGATGGTGCATTTTACCCTTTATTCATTCGGCGAAACTACCCGAGCACAAAACAGAGAGACTCATGGCGCACGCCCATTCAAGAGAACAAATCCGCTCGTATCTGCTGTATGGACGAGTAATCCACAGCCCCCTTCCGCTTCCACTCCCGGAGTTCCAGGCCGGTGAGGAGCGGCAGCAGGACATTCCAACCGTTCAGCAGGATAAGCAGTCCGCTAAACAGCCGGATAACCATTCGAATGCAGGACCAGAAAAGCAAACCGGCAAACAGCCGGCTACGCAGCCGGATCCTTTGCCGAAATCGGACTCCGTGCCGAAACCGGAACGTTTGCCGGAATCGGACTCCTTACCGAAATCAGACCCCTTGCCGAAATCGCAACCCCGGCCGGCGATTACGGTTCTGTATGATGGAATTATTCCGCGCGAGACCGAAAACCCGGCCGATTCGGAGCATCCCCCTGATGCTTCCGGGCGCGTATGGAAAAAACGGGATACGGAGTGGCTGCTACGGTACTACAACCGTACCGGCCACATGACGCAGTTCCTCATCCGTGCCGACGGCAGCCGGATCCGCGTGTCACAAAGCTGGCCGGAGTGGCGCGATTCGATTTTCCTGTTGATCAACCCCGCGATGGCGGCAGCGGTGGCGCTTCAGGGCGAACCCGTGCTGCACGCCTCATCACTGACCTGCAACGGCCAATCCGTGCTGATCATGGGCGAAAGCGGCGCCGGGAAATCGACCCTTTCGGCGGCACTGGCTGCCGAAGGGCTTGCGGTGCACTCCGATGATATCGCGGTTGTGACGGAGGGCCGGGACCGCACCGGCACCGGCAACGGAGAACTCCGGATTGCCGCCGGGTATCCGCGTATCAAAATCGATCCCGCCCTACCCGGCCTGCTCGGGCTTCCGGATGACGGTTTGAAGCAGGTGTTTCATACCAAACCGGCTGTAAATCAGGCGGTGAACCGGAATCATGCCGCCGGACAAACCGGTGCTGCGTCACAAACCGATGCCACCGGGCGATCCGGACGCGCTCCTCATCCCGATGAGGAGATGTGGTACGAAGCGGATCACCTTCCCGGCGGATTCCATCCGGGCCCGGCGCCATTATCAGCCATTGTGGTCCTTGACCATCGGCGAAAAAACCTGAAAGAGCCCGTCATTGAGCGGCTCAGCGGTGCGGCGGCCGGTATCGCGCTGACCGGCCATCTCTATGGGCGGGATTGGCTTCATCCGCCGGAGTTTGATGATTTGTCAATCTGTACCCGCCTGACACAAGCGGTGCCGGTCCTTCGGGTGACACTTCCCGATGATTTCGGACTGCTGCGTGATTCGGCCCGATTGCTGATTCGCGATCACCTTGCCCCGATATGTACCGGGGAACAGGAGCAGGAACAGGAACAGGAACAGGAGCAGGAACAGGAGCAGGAGCAGGAGCAGGAACCAGAACAGGACGCGGATCAGATACCGGAACCTTCCACCGATACCTCACAAAAAGGTGCTTCGGGAACTTTGCCGGCCCTTTCGGCAAAGGGGACGCGGGGCCTGCCCGCCGTCTCGTCAGGAAGACCGGGGCGCCTGATCGTTGGCGCGGCCCGAAAGCTCGCTTCTCCCTGGAAAAAAATCCGCCGGATCTTCTTTGTGGCACGACGTTTTGTGCGAAAGCCGATTGCGGATCAGCGGGTGCTGCTGGAGGCGCTGTTGCTGGCGGGGACGGCTCGTTTTGTGATCCGATTTTTACCGTTCCGGGTGCTGGCCGGGATGATCGGGGAACCCAGGCCGGTGCGGGACGGGGAGCAGGTGGCGGCGGAGTCACCGGCCCGTGGTGCGCTGCGTGGTTTGGCGGATGCGGGTCGTCTGGTGGACGGGGGTGGTTCGCAGGCATCGAATGATTTGTTGGATTTGGATGGATCGGTGTCTGCGGGCGGAGTGTCGGAGCCGGAGGCCGGATCAGCTGACCGGAGCATGCGTGCGGGCCCGGATGGCAGCGGGCCGGGGGGTGTGACGAAAGTGGCAGTGACGAATGCGAATGCGGATGCCGATGCGGATGCATTAGCCCGTTCGGTGGCCCGTGCGGTGGAGGCGGCCGGACGGCGGGTGCCGGGGGAGAACCGGTGCCTGGTGCAGGCGGTGGCGGGTCAGTTGATGCTCAGGCGTCGCGGGGTGCCGGGTACGGTCTACCTGGGTGTGCGCCGGGATGGCAGGCGGAACGGGAGTATGCGTCCGCATGCCTGGCTGGTGTCTGGGGATGATGTGGTTCTGGGCGGTGGTGTGCTGGACCGGTATATCGCGGTGTCGGCGTTTGGCGGGGGTGATAACCGTTCATAGGCAGTCCAACATTAAACTAATTCTTTTTTTGGGTCTATCGGATCACGATCGTATATTATCGTATCATATCGTATCATTTCACACTACACCCTTTCAAATTATCGGAACCACCCGGTACAACTATGGGCTAAAAAATGGAAACAGAAGTACATACCCTAAAACTTCGGTTGAGTTGGAAACTCATTCAAAGGATAAGTCAAATTGATCGGTTCGACGCTTCCTGGGCTTCCATTGAAAAAAAAGAGGGACAAAGCCTTAAACAACTTAAATCAATTTCTACGGTTCGAAGCGTTGGTGCATCAACCAGAATAGAAGGCTCAAAACTTTCGGATGAGGAAGTTGAAGTTCTTCTGCAACAATTAGATATAAGCAAGCTGGCGGATCGTGATTCACAGGAAGTGGTGGGATATTTTGAAACGCTGGATTTTATTTCCGAATCGTTTGATGATATTCAGATCAATGAACGAAATGTGAAGTATCTGCATCGGCTCTTATTGAAATATAGCAGAAAAGATGAATGGCATCGGGGAGACTACAAAACACAAAGTAATGCTGTCGAAGCACGAATGCCGGACGGATCCACCCAAATCATTTTTCAGACGACCCCTCCTGGCATTGCCACGCAAACGGCGATGGCCGAATTAATTCGGTGGTTTTCCCGGGATAATCAAACACATCCACTGGTAAAATGTGCGTTGTTCGTCTATGATTTTGTATCCATCCACCCCTTTCAGGATGGCAATGGCCGTCTCAGCAGATTATTGACAACACTTTTGCTGCTGAAAAGCAATTATAAATGGATCGAGTACGTAAGTTTTGAAAACGAAATTGAGCATCAGAAAACGAAGTATTACAAGGTGCTGCGTAGTTGTCAGGCAAATCGGCCTGACGAAGATGTGACCCAATGGGTTGAATTCTTTTTCGATGCCCTCGGGAATATACAGACGTTGTTGATGGACAAACTCCACACGCAAGGAGTATTGTCTTCGCTGTCTCCTCGAGAGAAGGCTATTTTAACTATTATCGAAAATCGTCCCGGGTGCAAATCAGGTGAAATCAGCAATCATCTTAATATCCCAAATCCTACCGTGAAGCGAATACTGGCCGAATTACTAAAACACAACCTGATTCAAAAACACGGAGTGGGCCCGGGTACCAATTATACGGTTTCTTAAGTACTGATTTACATGGAAACGATTGTTACTTTTAGTCAAGAAACCATATTCGGGTTAAACATTGTATTCGAGGCAAAGCTCCTCAGGCGGGTAATTTCATTTTTACTTTTTCTACCGTGTGCTTAATACCGGGAGACAATGAATCCAAATACGGGCTTTGGGTCAGAAAGGCTATTTCATTGAGCAGATCCGGGTATTTTTGAGCGATTCTGATGATCGTCAGGAAGGCGATGTACCGGACGGACGGTTGTTTCCGGGTCTCTTTCCACAGCTCGACACAGAAGTCAAACAGAATGCCTTCGTCCTCCTCATCCGGTTCCAAGAGCAGCAGGATTTTAAGCAATTCCCGCCGGTGTCCGTCATGACTGACCGGCAAACGGCTGATGATGTTTTTGATCTGGCCCTGCAGACGCGGGTCGTTTTTTTCCATGCAACTCCAAAGCAGCGATGCCGCGCGCCAGGAGTGTGGCTGCCTGTCGGAAATGGCTAACGTTATCGCCTCCTCAAAGTGATCCGGATGGGCCTTCAAAAAGGAGATCGTGTCCGCTTTTTGATGCGTGATCAGCATCTGTTCTATTGACCGTTCCATGAAAACAATATAGCGGAAAAATCTGGCCGGGTTATTTGGGTGTTGAAACCGCCAGGACACATCTGGGGATCACCGTCTCGTATTGGAGCAGTCTGGATGCGATTAAAAACTGGAAACGAAATTCGGAACATCGGATAGCTCAGAAAAAAGGCCGGGAGATGTGGTATTCCTCCTATCGGATCCGCATTGCCAAGGTGGAACACGATTACGGTTTTTAAACCTTTGCCATGAACGACGCTGAAACATCATATTCCCTGACGTTCTTCGCTGCGTATTTCAATCATAGGTTATCAGGTAGAGAAACTTTTGTTGTAAGCGGCTAACTTTCCCATAACCTTGAACATAAATCGAACGCATTTTCTCTGCCACGATTGGTGATTGAAACTTCCAATGATGTGTGCTTCCAATTCCGGGTGATAAAACATGAACGCACCGGTGGCCCCGAGAACGCCCCATGATTGGTATTTTTTTGGCAACAATAATGGCACAGGACGAACCTGCCAGATTCCATAACCATAATCCCACCCGGGATACAACCGGGCTTTATCATGGATCATTATGTTTAAGGTATTTTCCGAAATCAGCTGATGGCCCGTTAATGCCTTCATGAATTTCAGCAGATCTTCCATCGTTGCGACTACCCCCCCGCCGGAAAAATCGAGGCCGGCAAATCCCCTGATTTCGTTCAATCGGGTTTGATTAAAATAGAATCCGGCTTCCTTTTGTGTCGACGCCTTTTCCGGTTCTGAATTGAGAAGCATATAGCTCTGTTTCATAGCAACGGGATCGAAAATCAATCTTTTCAACACGGCGTGAAACGGCTCTTCACATACCTTCTCAACAATCAGCCCCAGCAGGTGATAGTTCGTATCGGTGTAATAAGATCGCTTGCCTGGGACAGCCTGAGGTTTCAGATGTGCTTTGGCCCATTCAACCGCTTCCCGGGGACTGATGTCAAAGGTGTGATCGGCAAGCAGTTTATCAAACAATGGATAGAAATTGTCCGGCAACCCGGACGTTTGATTTAAAAGATGCCGGATCTGAATTTCCCCTGAGTACTCTTTTTTCTTATAGATATGCAGTCCGTCGATTAACCCGGAGTCAAGATAGTCGCTGATGGGATCTTCAAACGATAAAACCTTCTGTTCGTGCAGAATACTGATTATTACGGACGTAAACAGTTTCCCGACACTTGCCATGTAAACAGGCTGCTGTGGTGACGGTTTGCCGTTTTCTCCCGGACCTTCCGCAAGGTTGAGGTGCAAGCCGGTCTTCTCAGAATGCACAAGCAAAAAGGCGTTTGTAATTTTTTTATCCTTTCGTACCTGCTTCCGGAACAATTCTTCAATCTGTAATTTTACTGTGGCGTGAGTCATGATATGCGATGTAATAGTATCTGTTATTTACGAAATACGTATTGGTCCATAGCCGATAATATAGTGTAAAACTCATTTGTCAATGGCCGATAATAGCGCAAAACGTATCTGTTGATGGCTGAATCCGGGATTACTTCTCCCCTCCAATATCACCAAGCGGCTTGCATCCCCAGCCGGAGTGATCAGAGATGCGTGATCCTCTTCCAAACCTTGCCGGCCTGTACCAGGTTTCCAATCCATTCCGGAACACATCATCATCAAAAAATGGATGCCGGACACAGTCTACGTTCTCCGAAAAGTATTGCTTGCCGTCCAGTGAGTCGTATGCCCTGGCAGCATCATTTAGTTCGTTTTTGAACGCCTGTACAATCTCAAAATCATAAACGGTCAGTGTAATGGCCGTCTGTACTTCTGATGCCAGGCGACTGTAGGTGTGATCGGCTATGGCGCGGGCTAATTGTGTAGTTGATATTCCCGGTTCGCTCTCCAGCAACCCCAATTTTTCCGAATTGATGTGGGAGAGATGCAGATTTTGCGGCGAGGCGAGCATGACATCCGTAAAGGAGATGAGGTGATCGGCCATAACCGGAGTGCCGTTATTGCAGGTAGAGAGGGCCACAAGATCAAATCGTTGGTCCTCATTTGCCAAAAATTTCTGAAGTCCATTTGAAAACGATCCGGTATTCACCGTGATATTGGGCTTTGTCCGGTGGTAGCTCTCCCCCCCGTCTTCAGGAATTTCGTGTCCGAAATAGAGAAACAGCTTGCGGTGATTATCATTCCCGGATTGGGTGCTGTACTGGTTAAAGAGCCGGGCTTCGGTAGTGAGAAACGCTTCCCTGCTGTCGGCGTGACGGTAGTGTACCTGGCTGACACGTTCCCCGTTTACATAGTGATACAAACGGCTGCTTCTGCGCGGAATCAGCCACAGGATATTTTTCTCCGGGCGTTGGTAAAAGATAAAAACTTCACCTGAATCCGCATTTTCAGCAACCTGGTGTGCATCATTCAGCACCCGGCTATTTCCGTAAACCGGCGTACCCGTAGTATCATGATAAAGATAATCGGAGTCGGCATGGATGTAATAGATCACCGAATAGTCCACGTTTACTGCCTCAGCATCGGCAACTTCCCTCTTGACTTCGGAAGTATGGCTGCACGCTGATAACAGTGCTCCCATGAACAGCAAAGTCCGAATCAGGTTTTTTGATGCGGTGCAAGATGTGAGCATAAACCTGGACTGATTTCGATCGTGATTCAGAAAGTGTGAATGGAATGTGCCAGGTTTCACTGTTACACTCCGGGTGGAAGCGCCAAACGGCTGCAAGCAGCGTGGTTATGGTGTGAAATGCAGCTCTGGCTGACTGTTTTTTAAAGCAGTAACAAAATGATAACGATCAAAAGCGCTGTTGTAAGGCTCAGGGTTATGGTACGACTGGCTTGCTCGAGGTAATCCTGGGAGAAGTTGGAGAATTCATCCAGGTCTGCGTCCTCAACTTGTTCAAACCCGTCCAATCCGTTGAGTTCATTCTGTTTTTCCGACAAATCATTTTTAAAGGAGCTTAGCCGGGTCCTTTCCTCATCGGACAGATTCGCCCGGGTTTCGATGATCTCTATGGCTTCCACCATTTTGGAAAATGACGCATTCAGGATCATTCGCTTTTCATCGGCATGCTCTGTTTCATGAACCTGCTGAACGGTTTCGTTGAAATGTTTTTTAAACGTTTCCGAAAGGTTTGTTGATTGTGCTGCAGATATCGATTGATTGCCCAACATGATAATCAGGAAGGATGTGATAACATATATTGTTTTCATATCAGAGAATTATGAATTAGGGTTATCAGGATTGCAGGATTGTCAGGATGAATGATCCTTTTAAGGTATTTGGCGGTATGCTTTTAGAAACAACAACGTTGCTACAGAGTACTATGTTTTTCATGTGTTTAAATATTTAGATTAAGCAGACACATGCAATTCCATGACCGGTTTTAATCATGCGCCTGTGTGTCCGGATTTTAGCCCGGTCATGTTCATTTCATCTGTTTAAATCAATTAAGATTCATAATGTCTGAATGAATTCACAAGACAGGATGTAATCATCCTTCTGTGTTTCAGCCGGAGGCTGTCTCATGTTCATTTCATCTGTTTAAAATTTCTGATTTATAATGTCAGATAGAATGACATGACCGTTTTTAATCATACTCCTGTGTGTCGGAATTATGGCCCGGTCATGTTCATTTCATGTAGAATCAACTGCTTGAAAGCTTTGGCCACGATATTCCAGGAGTACGTTTGGTTCCGGTTATTGGTTCCTTCTGCTTTGCATATCTCATTATGTATGCCTCATTATACAAGATGATGTCTGCCTGATACATGCCTCATGATGCATGCTTCAATTCATCAATATATATAGCTCAATTAATATGCTTCAATTAATCAATCCGAAGCGGACCTTGACTCTTTGACGCCTTAATATTTGGTCAACACTGCCGATAACATGAAAATAGTGGAATTACAACTTGTGATCATTATCATACAACTATTTATATATGTCTATTAAACATATCTGGCTTGCGATAGTTATCGGAACATTCTTTTGGGCAGGATGTTCGGTAAACAGTGAAAAAAATCCCGACCCGAACTTCCGTGTGCTCAATGATGAGGAGCTGCTCAACGAGCGACTTAAAGAGAGCGATACCGAAGTGGAGGTAGAGCAAACTGCAACGGGACTGAATAAAAAAGCATCACTTCGCTCTTTTTCGCTGAATCTCATAGCAGAAGTGGAGCCTCCCGTTGTAAATGGTGAGCAGGTACAGGCTACGATGGTCAGTATCATCGGCAACAGTGCCCGTGCTGCGGTCAGTTATAATGTGCAGGGTTCAGATCATCTGGGTGCTGTGGATGCGCTGCAGGTCACCAGCAGCAACGCAAACAGTATTCGTATTCGGTCCGGCGTTGCATTTTCCAGTGCAAAAGCCAATGCTGTCCATTATGGAACCGGTGGGCTCTGGGTCGCACTCTCTTCGGAAGATCCGGAACTTACCGGAAGTAACGGATTTTCCGCGGTGAAGATGTTCCATGTTTCCGGGTACACGATAAACGATAACAGCACAAACTTCGGCCTGCCCGGATTTGCGGCAAACAGTGTTAAAGAGGTCGACGGCAGAATTTATGTTACAAGCGGCGACAACGCCGGGCTGACCATCCTGGATTCAGATCTGACCGAACAAATCGGGTATATCGACATTCCGGGTGCCCGGTGGGTTGATGTGGATGAAAATGAAGCGTGGATTGTCGTGCTCGGAAGTAATCCGGAGAACGGAATGGCAACTCTGTATGTGATCAACAAAAACACGCTGGAAATTATCAACGAATTTCCATTTGAGGGCGCCGATACCCCCGAAGCCAAAAGTACGGTAGAACTTCGTGGCGAGCTGGCACTTATCGCTGCCGGGAAAGCGGGAACCATCATTATGGATATCAACACGGGAGATATTGTTGCAACGATCCCGATCCCCGATCCGGCCGAAAAAGGGCTCAGTGTTGATGCTGTGGAGACGAATGCGGTATCAGCGGATGAGGAGTATATTTTTATTTCCAATGGCGAAGCCGGCGTTTATGTAGCTGAAGCCAATATGGATCTGGAAGCGTATAAAAACGGTGACCCTTTAACCGTGGATTTGATCGGATATCTTATGTTTGATGAATTCCAGTCGGTGAATCATGTGGCTTACCGGAACAAAACGCTCTTCATAGCCTCCGGTTTGGGCGGCGTTAAGGCCGTGCGATTGACGCGTAAATAGGACTGTTTTTCTGCTTATCATTCCATTTTACGGGAAAGCAAAACCAGGGTTTACTTCCTCCTCCGTTCCCTGGTTTCCTTTTTTTAGTCGTCTGAAACTGCCGGGCGATGAAAGACCGGTCCGTCAACCCACCCGTACCAAAGTATTACGTTAAAAGTTTCATTACGGGAGATGCTTTTCTTTTCAACGCCTTTTTTGGAAATCCTCAACAAGGATCCAATGCTTGTATAATGGCCATAGATGCAATGCTCTAACTTCGCAGGAGTTTGATATGTGATTATGGGCAGATTTTTTTCATTGATGAGACCTGATTCATTGGATCCCATACCTGCAGAGATTCCCGGGCGAAATTCGGAATCCGGAATATCTTTTTCAATCTCTAACAGAGATTTTTTAGGATTTATTCAACAATTATTAAATAAATATCATCTATTTCCATGCGTTTTTATGAGACTAACTTTAATGGCTTTTAATCGGCTCACCTAAAATAAGTACACATCACTGTTCTTCGGTTTAAATATTAATAATATCCAATATTATTTCAATGTTTTGTTATGGATATGTCCATTATCGTTAGTGAAAAATAATTAGCAAGTGCTTTTCACATCGTTTAGATTTCTCATGAATTTTGTTGCCAAGTGCAAGGGGTTTAATTGGTTGCCTTAGTGATAAGGTAACTGACCGGATTCCGGAACGCACAGGGCTCAATAATTCTTGCTGCAATAATCCAGATATAAAGCCCGGCTTTATACGATTACTTCAGCAACATTGGCATTAGGTATGGTATGATCCCAATAAGGGATTACACAAGTATTTATTTATACATCAATAATTATAGAATTGTTGATGTAAAGGAAGATAGGTGGAGCCGGGTTACAGATATGCTGTTTCCCGATAAATATGGATAAAACATCAAGGTAAGAACAATGAAACAAGTGATAATGATTCTCTTTGCCGTAATTTTTGCCAGCGGCATGGCGTTTGCACAAAACAACGAAGCGAGCGTGTCTCAAGATGGATCGGATAATGCTGCTGAGGCATCTCAGCTCGGAATGGAGAACCAGGCCGATATCCAACAGGGCTTTGACGGCCAGGGCCAAAATAATGCCACGGCGCTCATTGAGCAAACCGGTGCATTTAACGAAGCATTAATCCAGCAAAGAGCCTGGGGGTCTGATGATAATGATCACGCCATTTCTCAGGAAGGTGATGACAACCGTGCTCGGATCCGAGTCTTCAATGGCAACAACTTTGGCACGATTTTCCAATTAGGGAATGACAACGATGCCCATATTGTACAATCTGCATCGGGCCATTATGCAACCCATTCCCAGGAAGGAAATGAGAACGTTGCTTACTCGAGACAGAGCGCAGGTGCCAACTGGCTTTCTATTGAGCAGGTTGGTGATTTTAATTCGGCCGGTGTTCGCCAACTTGGCGGTACTGACAATACTGCGACAGTAGAACAGTCTGGAGCCAATAACGTTGCAGGTGATGGATCTTCCTCTGGACCGTTTGGTATTTATCAGGATGGTTTCAGCAACGCTGCTTCTATCCTGCAAAGTGGTAATGACAGCCACACTCAGGAGCAGGTTGGTGACGACAACTGGGCTGAAGTTCGTTCTTTTGCTGGCGCAAATACAGGTCTTCAGATTCAGACAGGTGACAATAACGCATCACAGCTGAACCAATCAGGTGGATTTGTCGCCGAAACTCATCAAGCAGGCGATGGTAACAACGCTCGTGTAAGGCAAGCCGGTGGAAATGGCAGTGAAGCTTTTGTTTATCAAACTGGTGATAACAACACCGTTGGTGCTGACCAGCAAGGCAGTGATAACATGCTTACTGTGACTCAAACCGGTACAGGAAATGAGGCTGGATCCAACTGGTGGAGTAACTCCGGTATTTTGCAAGATGGTATTGGTAACACCTCTTCGCTCGAGCAAGATGGTGACTACAACTCTGCCTCAATTGAGCAGGTTGGAAATGACCACACTGTTTCCATTCTGCAACGTGGAGATGAAAATACGACTATAGTTTCACAAACAGGGGGTACCGGATCTAGATACTCGGAGCAAACTTATGGCAGTAATAACCAGGTTACGGCTTCTCAGACACACTACGATCAGCTTAGGCTTTGGATAAGTGGTGACGGAAACGTAGTTAATTCCGATCAAGCCCGCACGAACTTCTCCTCAATTCGTATCGTAGGTGACCTCAATACATTTGATCTTACGCAGGTTAGAAGTGGTCGCCTTGGTGCTGACATTAATGGCAATAATAATGTTGTCACGGTAGATCAGGCCAGTCATGGAAACATGATCGTGCAAAAAAGCAGCGGCTGGTGGGAAAGAGATGGTTTGCTCATTAGTGGCGATGCCAACACTGTTGACATCGCTCAAATGAGTAGTGAAAACAGAGCCACTGTCGACATTGCAGGAAATGGCAACTCCGCTATTGTTACACAAAATTAAACGCCATTTTTCCGTGGGCCGGGGAGGCGACTCCCCCGCCCGCTATTTTTGGTTCATTCATGTTTGAGGTAACATATTATGAAGCGATTTTCAACTTTCATAGTACTACTGGGTATGGCCACTGCCACAGCCTTCTCACAACCACCCTATGATCTCGATGCCACAGTAAGTGTAGATGAAGGGGCCGTGATCCATCAAGTCGGTGATCATCAGACGGCAGAGATCAACCAGTCCGGCAGCCCGCAGGCCGCCGCTATCTATCAGGAAGGTCCTGGTATCTACGGCAATACGGCTGTTATCAACCAGAACCTGGGTGTGGTCGGAAACGAAGGGTACATCCAGCAGGTGGGTGACAACAACAGAGCCCGCCTCGATTTCGCCGGCGAAGGCTATAACACCGGGGTGGTGTTCCAGCATGGCGAAGGACACAACATTGGCGTCACCGTCGTGGGGATCAACAATACGGTGGATATCAGACAGGAAAGCATTGCCGGTCACCGGGTTGAAAACGCCGGACTCGGTTTGTTTTCGGAGTCGGGTGACATGTTCACGTGGGGGGACAACAATATAATGAATGTGGTCCAGCACGGGGATCAGATCGCGCATCTGGTGACAACCCCCAACGGGGAAAGTCATGTCCAGGCCGGAAATTTTAACCTAATTGATGTCTGGCAGGATGGCAGCGACCAGCTCGCCGAACTCCAGCAGATCGGTGACGGAAACATCATCCATGTCAAAATGGAGGGGCCGTTCCGAAATACCACGCAGGTCATGCAGTTTGGTGATGATCATTCGGCATCCGTTGACCAGCTTGGAGCCGGTAACTCGGTGAATATTCATCAACAGAATTAACGGCACGGATGTTGCTGCATTGATGGTACTCTGTTAAATCACCAAATGCGAATTTGGTGCAAGGTGGCGGGATTTAATTCCTGTCACCTTTTTTTTTGTGAAGCAGCCACACATCTTTTTGAATCATACAGCCTCGCCTCTTTTTGAGTCGAACAGCCTCTCTCCTTTTAATTTCCAATAGTCTCACCTCTATAAAATTTTATTTTGCGGTATTTCCGGGCTTCATTCCGGAACACAATCCAGAGACTCCGACTAATCATCACAAAACTATTGGTATCAGGATGATGTAAATATTCTCACAGCTTTTTTATAAGGTTTCTTGAAAAGCAGCTTTACAAGCTTACGATAATTACGGGTCTTATATAACAACAGAACTCTGTAACCAACAGAAATATTTTTTAGAAATCCTTTAAGCAGGTGCTCTTTTTTATATTTAGCTGCAGACAAAATGGATTTCTCATCTTTATTAACATTTTTCTTTGCTAAAACATGTTCGGTAATATGATCCAATTCCCTGATGCAGTCTACCATCTGCGTTATTTCTGGCTGCTTCGTCAGTGGAGTATAATTATTACGATAAGCTTCTAACCAATCATCCGGTATGGTATATGAGTCTCCACAAAAATATTGCAAATTTGATCTGACCTGACGCAACTCCTCTTCCATACTTTCTTCTTTATACACATAATTTGAGACACTTTGAGAAGTAATTCGATATTTGATCAATATGTCGGGTATCGCATTTATTTTGTGCTTCCTTATTATTTTACTCCATAATTTATAATCTTGTGATCTTGTGTTCGGATACATATCCAAATCGATAATTTCTTTGCGTCTGTACATCACACTGGGATGGTATATCCAGCAGTGAAACGTCATCATATAGTATAAAAAGTCATCGTTGGGCTCGAATATTTCCAGGATTTCACCATCACCCGATATTGTTTCTGCTCCTGTTGAGACCAATACACAATCCGGGTTATCCCTTAAATAAGTATACTGCTTGATCAAACGTTCAGGTAAACTAATATCATCAGCATCCATTCTTGCAATGATATCAGAGTCTGCCAACAACACTCCTTTATTCAATGTATTACTGATTCCCATATTTTGTTCATTCCTGATTAATGTGATGCGGTTATCCGCATAGGAATTGATGATTTCAACGCTTCGGTCGGTGGAGCCATCATCAATAATCAAAAAATCAAAATCAGTGAAGGTCTGTTCGAGTATGCTCTCTATAGCTTCGGCAAGGTATTTTTCGGCATTGTAGACTGGCATTAACACAGTGACTTTCGGCATATTACGTTCAAGCTTAATTAATCAGGTCGTATCCTATCAACCATTATAAGGTGGTATCTGGAATTGCAATAAACGTTTTAACGCTCAGCATCATTTGCATATAGTGTAACATTTTCCAAAGAAAGATCGTCCTTGATTATCGATTTCAGTACATTTCTTCTTTATTTCACTGGCCGATCCCGGTAATTTATCCCCATGAAATTTGAATATCGTTCCTACCCCAATAAGGTGATTTTCGCCTCCGGAGCCTGTGACCGGTTACCTGAGTTTCTCGGTTCCGGAAAACGGATCATGGTGATTGCCGGTAACCGCATGAAACCTCGTGTCGACCGGCTGAAAACGTTGCTTGGTGTACCACTGGACGATACGTCGCCTGATGCGCGTATCAGGGTATTTTCTGGCATTGAGCAACACGTTCCGCAATATCTGGTGGATAACGCCATGGCCTTTATGAAGCAGCAGCGTCCGGATTTGCTGCTTTGCATGGGTGGTGGTTCGGCCATCGGGCTGGCAAAAGCACTGGCTCTTGAAACCTGCCTGCCTATCGTCGCTGTCCCGACCACTTTTTCCGGATCGGAGCAGACCAATATCTGGGGAATACGTTCAAATGAAGGGAAAAATACCGGGAAAAGTGATCGGGTTTTGCCCGGATTGGTGATCTATGATCCGGATTTGGTTCGGGGGATGCCTTACGAATTGGCGTTTAAAAGTGGTATGAACGCCATGGCACACCTCGTGGAGGCCATGTATGCACCCGACGGGAATCCTGTGACCCGGCACCATGCTCTGCTGGGGATGGAAACCATGCGGAATGGACTGCAGGCAATATGCAGAAGTAAAACAGCCGGTAATGTGATCCGGCCGGGTCATCCCGATGCGAAAATACCAGTGACAGGCAGGAGAAAAAAAACAGACGGGACGTCCTCATCAATTACAACTTCACACTTCGACGATTACACCGCTTCCCAACTGCTATTCGGGGCATATCTGGCCGGGAAATGCCTGGGTGAGGTGTCGATGTCGCTGCATCACAAAACCGCACATGTGCTGGGCGGGACTTTTGGCCTGGACCATGCGGGTGCCCACACCGTGCTTCTGCCCTGGGTGCTGGCGTATCAATGGCCTCACCTTAACGCCGAAATCCGGTCCGATTTTGAACGGATTCTGGGTAACAATCCACCGGCGATACTGAAAAAGTTGATCGATGAGGGTGGGGTTCCGGGTGATCTCAAGAGTATCGGATATAACAAAAAAGAGATTCCGGGAACCGTGGAGATCATCCTCTCCGCCCCCTATGCCAATGTCGCACCACTCGAAAAAAAGCGGCTGATCTCCATGTTGGAAAGTGCCTGGGCGGGTCGGTTAACCGAATCGATTGAAACAGGACGTTAACTCAAAAATAACAGGACATTAACTCAGCAGCATAATGTCAGCAACATAATACAGGGCTTCTGTTTGAGAAATCCAGTTAAATGAATTATGCATTTGGATGATTTGTTTTTATTTAAGGATAGGACATAGTATCTGTTCACGATAAGTAATCCATGTTCCGATATACAGTATTTTCAAACATGAAAAGGAACTGGAATTAGCTCCACGGAATACGAGTCAACGGGACACGAACTAGAATTCCGGAACTCACAACGTTCTTTTAAGACCAAAAATTAAAAAATAACCCAGGGACCATGACACAACTCATAAAAGGACTTCATCACGTCACTGCAACGGTGAATGATGCCCGGGAGGATGTCCATTTTTATTCCAATATTTTGGGGTTGCGACTGGTGAAAGAGACGGTCAACTTCGACAACGAAAGTGTTTATCATTTTTACTATGGGAATGAAATCGGGTTGCCATCTACTATCTTTACAACATTTCCCTACAAAGGGCAGGGTATTTCCAAAGGAGTCATCGGATCCGGACAGGTTTATGAGACGGTGTTCTCCGTACCTGCGGGAGCATTTGTGTTCTGGAAAAAGCGTCTTGAAAATCATGATATCTCCGTTGATGAGGAGGTGCGGTTTGATAAAAAATTTCTGCTTTTCGAGGACCCCTCCGGATTAAAACTCGCAATACTGGAGGATTCGGCCGACCGGCGTGATCCGGTTTGGGAAACCGAAGAAATCTCCCGAAATGAAGCCATACTTGGTGTTCACCATGTCACGCTGGCAGTGGAAGATCCCGGGAAAACGGTTGCGTTTCTTGAGAACTTTGGCTACCAGTCGATACAAACCGATGGTACATACACCCTACTTGTAGCGCTCGGGTCCCGGGAGGTTGACAAAAAGGGAGAAAACGACACCTCCGGTGATGATTCTGAAGGAAACGTACTTGTTCACGGAGCTGGAAACTCGATTGTGGTTATGGCGGCTGACGGGCTCCCCGCCGGTATCAATGGTCTTGGCACCGTACATCATGTTGCCCACCGGGTCGAAACCCTGGATGATTCCCGGCAAATAAAATCGGAACTGGAAAAAGAACACGGGATTCGGGTCACCGAAATCAAGGACCGAAAATATTTCAAGTCCATTTATTTCCGGATTCCCGGCGGTGTGCTGTTTGAAGTTGCAACAGAAGAACCCGGATTCCTGGTGGATGAAGACCGCGAAGCGTTAGGAAGTTCACTGAAACTTCCGGACTGGCAAGAACCGCGCCGTAACCAGATTGAGGCCGGTTTGGAACCGTTCAGATAACCGTAGCGGGTGTTGAATCGTATGAGCAATTCGTTACGATTCCGGTGTCTAGCAACAAACCGGATTTACCCGCTGACATTAAGGTGAAATGGCAGAAATTCATGGATCTGCACACTGACATTTTCGGTGTGCCAAGTGACCTGATGATGCGTTTCACTTCGGATGACCTGGAGGTGTATGTCGCAAACCGGACCGATGGCAATCTATATAAAAGATGACTTTGATCAACTTGGAATTGGAATATTCTGCGAATCGGTTGTGGGAACGAAAGCGCCGGTTATCGGAAGCATCACATTACTGGCGAGACCACGCGCTTGCAACACCAGGTATGCACTCCGATATGGGAGTGCCTATTGAGTAGCATGATGACGAACTTTTTGGAACATTTTGTGCGCTCGATACCACGGAGAACAGATTCTACCCCGCTTATAACAAACTGATTCAATAATCCGGGAGAATCCGAATCCATTGGCATAACACTGTTACATGCGTTTGCTAAACAGATGAAGTGCCGTATGAACATCCGTTCCAGGTATGGTGGGGTGTTTGAATTCAAACTGATTTGTCAGCAGGTGGCCGATCCGGGGGATGTTCTAACCACAGTCGGAGTTTCTGTTTCCTGGCAGCGATTCCGGCAAGGGACCGGTCTCCCCATATCAGGCGAACCACTTTTACCGTGTGACGAACAACCACCTCCCATATCCGAATCAGAACGTAATAATAGATCCATAAAGAACCCGGTTTTATAGCATATCGGGCCGTCATCACCTCTTGTGATAAAAAAATCCGTGACCGAATCACCGCCAATTTGCCAATTAGTGATTTTTTATTCAACAGGGCCACCAGCGGTTCGCTGACCGCATCCGCCATCGCCTTTTTTGTAAAGATCTGCTCCAGACCGGTACGCTCCAACTCCACGCGGGTATCCGGCTGCATTTCGGCAAGCACTTCCCGCGGCACGTTGGCCCCCGTCAGTTTACATGCCAAACACAAAGCCAGCCATACCCCTCCTTCCAAACCACAGGCACACACTCGTGCAGTAAAATCATTCCAGTCCAACCGGTCTCCATAGTGTTGAATAGCAACTGTGATATCACAAAATGGGCGCATCCCAAAAGAGAACAGGTGTTGGTATGAGGTATGCAGACAGAGATGTAGCAGTTGATCCTCCGGGCTGAGTACACAGGCCGGCTTTCCGGCAATCACATCCTGTTGAGACCGCTCCCAAAAGGGTTCCGGATCCATAAAATAGTACCGACCGGGACGGGTGATGTTCCAATGGAGTTCAAATACCCCGTATCCCTTTTTCAAAAACGGCTCCAGATGATGGTTATGACGAATCTGTTCCTCGATATACACCGGAGTATCGGGTCGGTACTCCAAATCCATAATAATCTGCATCGCCCTGGGAAGATCCCCGGCACGAAAAAGCAAATCAATATCATTCATCTCCCGCAACCCGATGCCCCGGTAAGCCTTGTTCGCCAGCCATGCACCTTTCAAAACAATCACTGGAATTTGGTGTTGATCAAGCCGTGTGAGATACTTCTGTAATTCACTGAAACTGCGCAGATTGTTTTTTGCCACCTTGTGTACATATTCGGACATCTTTGAAATTGCGGGTATTGCCGGGCCGTAGTTTTCAGGCTCCCGTTTGTTGCCGGAATCAACCTCTGCATCGGTTCTGCCATTGGCAACGGTAACACAATTCCCAAAACCGGGAATATGTGCTGCAAGACGGTCATACAGCAACGGCACCACCCGATGTTCGCTTGCTATGGCAAACAGCTGCTCCCATCCGGCGGCGTCGAGCCCGGAGAGCTGTTTTGCCGGAAACCGATCCTCCTCACGATGCAGAGAATCAAGTACCAGTTTGTTTATGGGTTCCATGAAATCAGGGTACATTGGTTCTGAAATTTTGACCCCATTCATCGGGTGTAACAAATAGGGTCTTGATCAATCATGGGAATCTGCTATTTTTCTAAACAGTGCTTAAATTCTGGAAAAATAAAGTACCTATGGATACGAATGCCCGACTTGTCCGTACCAATAACGCTTTAACTACTCCCGTTGAAGAGGAATTGGTCATGTTTGATACCGAGGCCGGAAAGTATTACGGACTGAATGAAGTAGCCACCGCAATCTGGAACCGCCTTCAAAATCCACAAACCATCGGATCGTTGATCAATAGCTTGACCGCCGAATTCGAGATCAGCGAGGAGCAGTGCCGAAAAGAGGTTCTTCAATTTCTTTCGGATATGATCAACCGGGGATTGGTGGAGGAATCATAACTCGATCATTGACCAGAAAAGCCGGTCAGTAATATATCGTAAAACTCCTCTTTTCCAATCGCTAAACAGACCCTCAGGAAGCAGAATACTGACCGGGTGCATCAGGCATTCCCGGATGCAGGTCACGGGTTTGTGAAATATCCTCTTCAATGAGAACCGGGGTTTTCCAGATCCGCTTTATAGTCCGCTTTGTTCCTGTTTCATGACCATCCGTTTGTTGCCGTTTTTTGGTTACTTCTGATTTGTCTCTCATTTTTCCATTCTTTTAGGGTTGTGTTATACTGTAATTTCGCAATTTGCACACCGGGGCCGACATTCACCCAAAACAGATTCTTACCGATGATATTCGGTCAGTCGCTCCGTCTTTTTTTATTTAACCAGGGTCATCCTTCGGGAAATGGTTTGGCCGCCGGTTTCAATACGATAGACATACACGCCGCTTGCAAAGCGGGAAGCATCCCAGTTTACCTCATATCTTCCCCTGTCCTGATGTTGATCTACCAGAACCGCAACTTCGCGTCCGAGCATGTCATAAACGGCCAGCCGCACCTGTGACGGCCGGGGCAGGTCGTACCCGATAACCGTGACCGGGTTGAATGGATTGGGATAGTTTTGTGCAAGATGAAGCTCTTGCGGAAGTTCTTCGTCCATATCAGGAACATCCAGTGGTGTCTGGTCGACAATCAGCTTGAACCGTCCCCCCTCACCATCCGTTGTATCGGCAGGTTCCATCGGTTGAATACCCTTCATCATCTGTAACCTTTCGGAATTTTTCGCAATTGTTTGATCACCGGCATGCCGAAATGTATACGAAGAGGTCGTAGCGAGGTCAACCGATTCATCGCGGTGTAAATCGTTCAGCGTAATACGCCACGCATCCGGCAAAGCATCCATGCCTTCCCAACGGATGGTGAATTCGCCGTCCATTTGGTAGGTATCTAATGACATCGGGAGTGTGATCCGTCCCTCGTGATCTACGGGACGCGACTCCCGGGCTTTATGGACGGAACGACCATTCTGTTCCCCGATAAAGGACAAGGTGGCATAGGTTCCAGACAAAGGAATCAATTTTGTAGCATCAAACCGATCCCACTCATCGGTCGCATCGGCATGAAACATTAATGAAACGGCCCGATCTATTGAACGTATTCCAGTCCCGGAATCGAATCCTTCCAATTCAAAGTCGAGCTGAACGAATTTCGGTTCCCGCTCTTTGTAAAACCCGGCATCATCGCCACCGGCATCTGCAAACGGAATCGTGATGATCCCGGCATCACCCCTGTTTTCAATCATAAAGCCTTGCCATGGAGCTACGGCATCGCCATCAAGAGCACCCAAACCTACCAATTTCCAGGTACCTGTTGCTGAAGCACCTGTGACATGGATTTCGGTCTCATCACTCCAAACCTGTGCAATCGTACCGATTTCCGCACCCCCGCTCCCCCAGTCCGCCAAACCGGTGAGGTTAAGATCATCTGCAAACGGATTTCCTATGAGATTAAACCCCTCATGAATCCCCCCGACTATGACATCTTCGGTCGGGGATACACCGGGCACACTCAGGGTAAACGCATCAAGCGGCACACCGGGACCGGCATCATCATCCCAGAAATACCAAATAAAGCCGGTTCCGGAGCTGATGGGCGTATCTGTATCGGTGGGAGCTACCCAGCTGTCGGGACCCCGGAAATAGAAGTTGGGATCCAGCTCATCAAAATTGGCATCATCATACTCAGGATAGAGCACATTTGTGCCGCTGAACCCCTGGATCACGTTCCGGGCACCTAATTCGGCAACTGTGATTCCGTCAACCGGCAGGGACAGCATACGCCAACCGGGATTTTCTGAGAACGTAATTGATTGGCTATCGAAACTTGTCCAGGCCACATTGTCAATGGCAACCTGATTACCGGTTGGTGATGCCGCCTGTTCAAATCGGATCACAAAATCGCCCGGTACGTCAACGGTTATCATTCCGGAATTCAGCACCACCCCTTGTTGATTATCGGATGTGACTGTTGCTGCCACCTCCCCATTGACCAGTACATTCAGGTGCACGTTATTGCTGAATGCCTGCATATAATCAAATCGTAATGTCCTGATTCCACCGGTTATGGTTCCCGATTCAATAAATGATTCATGATTTTGCTGAAGCGTTGGTGTAAAATCACTGATCATGATATCACCGCGTGCCCCTGCAAATGACCAGGTTGATCCGTCTTTGCCTTCAAAGGTGCCACTTTGATAACTGCCCGATGATACCGGAAAACCGGCAAAATCCTCCAGGTTTTCGGGTAGAACCATACCGGAAACCGTACCGGCCACACTGGTTGCCGATCCGCCGGAAACAGTGACATCACCGGAATAGTCACCCGGTTCCAACCCTTCCCGGAGCCTGACGTAGACTGCTTCATTAACGGAGCCCGCATCCGCATTGACGGATACCGAACTGCTGAATTCGTTGTCATCCAGTGAAATCCCGAAGTTGGCGGGAGCTGTGATGGTGACTACGGCATCATCGGGTTCCAGATTGGTTCCGCTCACTGCAAACAACTGCGAAAGTGACGGGCCTTCCCCTTTTGAATAAACAAAACCCTGCTGTGATGATGGCGAAATATCAAAAATGGGTTCACTGTGGTATACCGTTCCGGAGAGCTGTATATCATCAACCCGAAAAGCACCTCCGCCCGTAGTCTGCCTGGAACCATTGTCCCAGCCAATGATTTTCACCTCAACAGCTGATTCCCCCTGGAGTGACAATGGGTGTTCAAATGGCAGTGTTTCATTCTCAGCCACATCTGCCGAAATAATTTCCGTCCCATTCACTGTTACCGTCATTGCAGACGGGCCGGCCCCTGTAGCCCGGTATAAAAACGATAACGAAGTCAGATCAAAATGATCCGCTCCATCCGTTGATAATGTAAAAGAAAAATATTTGCCGTCCGCTGCGGACCCGGCACTCCAGCCGCTATTTCCCTGCCCGTAGGGGGTCCCGCTACCGGTCCAGGTCCCGGCATGAGACGATCCAAATCCGATAGACCCGGAACTTATCTCCATTTCCGTTGCCTGTAGTCCGGCCGGCAGGCTCGTCGGTTCCGCAGAGTTGCCGGTAAACGGATAGTCAACAAGGATGGTTTGCCCCCGTGTTACGGAACTGCCCCCCATCAATATCATAAAAACCGTCACTGCACCCAACAAGCAGCACATAAACCTGTAAAAACTGTATTCCTTTTCCATAACCGTTAACATTGTTGTATATGATAATTATTGCGTAAATGCTGATTCACGCACGCATCTCATACAGTCTCCGTCGTAGTTACCATCGACAGGACTTTCCCCGGGTTACCAGTCACCCGGTTGTTACGGATCCGATAAAAGGAGCTCCCTTGATTCCATGAACAGTCTACCCAATCTCAGGGCTTTTGGAAAGACCGAAGATGTGCGAATGGTCCCCTATATGTTGTAAGGAAAACGCTCTTGCACTTTGCATCAGGTTTACGCCCATGATTAACATACTCTGCCATTAATAACTATCTTTTTGTTTTTTTTATGCTTACACTACCCCGAAATGCTTTCCCTTATTTCATAATCAGCAAGTCCTGGCGATAATGATACCATCTGCACTTCTGAAAAGCATATACCATACAGGTACAAACCGGGCCTGATGTCGGTACGTACAATACACCTTCATGTATTACTCATTATTCCGATCATTTTCCCGAAATACTAATTGAAACGGAGCACCCTATGACTTTTTATACCAATTCCGGCACTTCCCAATCCGTGACCCGTTCACATTGGATTTTCAGAAACGGTTTGGGCCGCACCACGCTAATAGGTTTCCTGCTGGTAGCATCATCCTGTGGTATTTTTGGTAGTGATGATGATCCGGATGATCACATGGAAGGTATCAGCATGGAAATCAGGGAATTTGTGGATGAAGACCTGCTTTCCCTGCTGGAAGACAGCCTCTCCATACCCATCCACCGGGGGGACAATCCTCCGAATATTGCCGCACTGATGGGTGGAAGTGGAAAAGTAACCATTGGGCACGGCTCCGCTGAATTGGCTGAACAAATCGGTGTCTCCGTTGTTATGAGCCCCCTTATACTGCGCGAAACAATTGTGCCGAACGACCGGTGTGCCGATAATGCATGCACGTTTAATGACCTGTTTGTGCGCTTAAGCAATCAGGATATGACGACCAATGAAATCGATTTTAACGCTCGTCATGCTCATGCACCGGCACATGAAGGATCAGGATCCTATATCATTGGACAGGACGATGGTTTTACCCTGTTTACCAAGCAGATACAGGAGCTGGAGGAGGGCCGGTTTGTAATTGTGGTGTCTATGTTTTCGGGTCTCGTAACAAGTGAAGGAATTGCCGAACCCCATCTGGGATCGTCAATGATAGACAATGCCGGTTTTGACCATTTGATTCCCAATGGTACAGCACATGGTTACGCCGACGGTAACGATTTCGCGGAACTGGCCGACTGGCCGGAAGATCCGGAGGATAAAATTGCCCGAAATACCTCACGTGAAACAGCGCAAACCCTGTTACATCTTTCTAATTAGGTCAGCAAGGCACACGGCATAAGTCAGCCAGGCACACGGAATAAGTCAGACAGGTTCACGGCATTCACGAACGAATCTGACACTTTTTACACAATCCTGCCTGATGCCTTACGCTCTGCACGAATGAACACGACTCCAATTGAGGATACTATGACGATTTCACGATTATGCTGTTACCTGTCAGGAGCTTTGCTTCTGCTATTGTCTGCCCCGAATTCCCATGCTATTGCCGGTGGATCCGATTCCGGCAATTCCGGAGATCCCGCCATTGAACTACAGAATTCCCATCTGAATCCCGGTTGGTACTTCGACCCGTATTTTCTCGGAGCCGAATTCATGAATGACCTGACAACCCTGTATATGTCACGCATTCAGGAAGGTGAACCGGGAACCATATGGGCGGCAGGTGGCGGTGAGACCCTTTCGGGATCCTTTATCGGCCTGTTGTTCCGCTATCAGGAGGGCGAATGGGAAACCGTTTTAACCTTTGACCTGATTTCCGAACATATTGTGACAAACGTGCCTATGTATGCGACGGATCATGGCCCGGTCTGGTATTCAAACGGCTACCAACTGTACCGATACGAAGGCATCGCGAGCAATATCTACACCCCGGACAGCCCGGATCTCCCCGAACCTGCTGATGATGATCAGGACTGGATCATGGATATGACCGTTGCATCAAATGGCGATGTCTGGTATCTGCTCAATCACTCACGGTTGGTCTCCTTTGACGGCCAATCCGAATGGACGGTCTATGATTCTACCAACAGCATTATGCCCGCTCCCACACCCGGAGATGCCAATACCGCCAATTTGCCGAATAATCTGCTGGCGTGGGGAGGAGCCAACCTGTGGATTTCCACGCTGCAACCCGATGGTGGCCTGATACGAAAAAGAGGATCTGTCTGGGAACGATATACCACCGCCGATTCCGAGCTTCCCGGCGACTATGTCACCTCCATTGTTGCCCAGACGATAGACAGTGTATGGGTGGGTACTATGCCGACCGAAGACCATCCGGAAAGTGGCGGCCTGGCCAACATCAACCGGAAACTTTTCGAAGATGTTTATGAATGGGAAGTTTATACAACCGGCGACGGACTTCCGGACAACTCCGTGAGGATTCATGCAACGGAAGTCGGAGGATATCTCTGGGCATCTTTCGGAGCAGAATCCGATCCGGAATCGCTCCCACATTCCGGGTTTCTTGCCGAATTTGATGGAGAAAACTGGGCCACGATCGCCGCAGATGATGAATTCTACTCCTTTTTAGGATGGATGACCATAGATGAAAGCAACAACAAGTGGCTTGCCGGAAACTTCCATGTGCTCAACGGTGGTGTTGGAAGACTGAACGAGAACGCCATAACATTCACCAATGTACCGGATGAAGGACAATACTACTATACCGGTGACACGTTCTCCGTGCAATGGGACGCCGGCAGAAAAATTAAAGAGGTGGATCTGTTGTATTCCCTGAACGGGAGCAGCTGGAACCCGGTGGAAGAAGGCCTGAAAGCCGATACCTTTCATTATCAATACACCATTCCGGATAAAATCAACCAACAGATCCAGTTGAGGATCCGAGATGCCCATAACACTTCGGTAAGGGATACCAGTGGATTTTTCAAGGTCCTGAACCTGGATGCCATCCGCTACCACCTGCGTCAATCACAACCGGATGGAGGATACAAACTGTTTGATCCGCTGGTTCACGGATGGAGTATCCGCAACCAGGAACAGTACATGTGGCTTGATGAGGATTGGGAGGATATTACCTATCCATCGGCACTGCAACTGCCTCCTTTATCTGCCGTTCCGGATGATTTCCCCAGCTGGGACCACCTGGTTCAGGCGTTCGGGGAAGATGAAGTAACCACGACCTGGCCACTGCTCGGAACCGTGCCCAAAGTAGCAGCAATCTCCATGTGGAGAATCCTGAAACGCAACGGTTTTATGGGTGTCTGCCATGGATTTGCCGTCACAAGCCTGCTGGCATTTTCGGACGGAATCGAAGGGTTGGAACCCCTCGGGATCCATAGTGATGAAGAAACACTTTATGACATTTCTCCCGATTGGGATGTCAGAAATGCCATTAATATCACCTGGACCAAACAATTTGGAAAAAACCATCTTGTGGGCCAATTGATAAATTCGGTATCAGGCATCATTCTGAAAGGCCCAACGGAAACACTGGAAGAGGTGAAAAACATGCTCGAACGAACGTCATCATCCGATTATCACAGACATCTGATACTGATTCCCCCGGATGACGTCAGTCGCGCACATACTATTTTAGCGTACCGTGCCGAGGAGAGCAACGTTTACCCCGATGTCTGGGATATCTATGTACACGACAGCAATCAGCCCTGGAATGACACGCTGAAAGTTCAGGTCAACACCGCAACGGATTATTGGTGGTATGCCACTCCGGCCAATATTGATGGCCAGATTGTTCCGGTTATTAATTATTCGGGAGAAGGTGGATTATTTCTGGGTGACCGTGTCGATGCCTACCTTACCCAATCCAAATTCCTGAAAGAGGTGCCAAACAGTCAGGAACAACCGCACAGCCCGGCGGAACAACTGGCAGATCATGGTTATATGTATACCCTGTTCTCAGCAGATACGGAGATCCGGTTTCAGGACCACACCGGAAACGAATCGTCCTATGAAGCGTTGACCGTCAATTCGGGGATTCCCGGCACGTTGCCGATAACGCCTGCCGTCGGTGGCGAACATCCCCCGATCGGGTACCTGCTGCCCGATAACGAATATCTCATCGATCTGGAGTTCATGTCCGGCAACGATATCTTCGCGGCGGTCAATGAAACCACCATGTATCAGTACGCTTCAGCCGATTCAACAGCTTTGGGCGTTACCGATCGGTTGCGCTATGGCAATTCCGTGACGGTGCTGGGAAATGATGACGGATCCCCCCGTTCATTTAATATGGCCGTCATGCAGGATTATGAGACCGAAAACCAAATGTATCATATCATGGGCGCTTCCGTTGCAGAAAATGATTCTGTGCGCTTTTCGCTGTCAGACGATTCACATCTGGTCCTTGAAAATTATGGAAGCCCGTCCACCATAGATATCGAACTCAGAGAGGCTTATGGCAACGAAAGAGCCTATTTTTTGTATGAGGGATTTGAATTGTCCGGTTCCACGGCCTATAAACTTCAGGCAAACTGGGAGGATGTGGCGCATGATGACCTGACCATCTTGATTGATTCCGATATGAATGGATCATACAATGAATCCGTCGCACTGCAGAATGTCGCTACATCCTCGGGTCAATCAAGTCCCACCGGTTTACCTGATTATTACATGCTCGCTCAAAACTATCCCAATCCGTTCAATCCATCCACCACGATTCGGTTTTCTCTTCCATCCGAGGGGAATGTCCATCTGGCTGTCTATGATGTACTGGGTAGAAACGTAGCAACACTTGTAAATGAATCAAAATCGGCCGGGTATCATGAAATCGTATTTGACGCAGGACGTCTGGCCAGTGGTGTCTACCTGTACCAGCTCCGGGCCGGTGATTTTGTAGAGACGAAACAGTTGATGCTCCTGAAATAGTGTCATTTCACCAGCGTCATTTTACGGTTCTGCACCTCCCCGTCGGTGATCAGACGGTATATATAAACACCACTTGACAATCCGCCGGCATCGAAACGGACCTGATGCCGGTTCGGCTGGAGCGGCTCATCCAGAAGGACCGCAACCCGGCGTCCCAGCATATCATACACCTCCAGCCGCACATGGGCCGCACCTGGGAGATCAAAACGGATACTCGTCTCCGGGTTGAACGGGTTCGGATAATTCTGATGCAGCGTAATCCGGTCCGGAAGCTGATCCCCATCATCCGCAAATCCCGATAATGCCCTCCCGCTTATCCGCAGTTCAAACCGCGGCTCATCGGTCGCGACCGCCATCGCATCGGTCTCGCGAAACGCCAGCATCTCCGCATCGCGCAAATTTGTGACATCACCGGTGTGATGATCGGCCAGCGCCACATCCCGGTCAGACGGAACCGTTTCCAATCCCTCCCACCGCAATTCAAAATCACCGCCAAACCCGCTGCGCACAAGGTTCACCGGCAGGGCAAGCTCCTCGCCTGACGCCGGTCGGGACTCCTGCGCCAACAGCGCAACTCCCTCCTCTCGCTGCGCCTCAAATGCCAGAGTCGCAAACCGGCCGGACCCATCCCCATCATCCAGCGGAGTGAGTTTCTTCAGATCGAACGCATCGGCCCCGTCCTTACCCTGTGGATGCACCAAAAGGGACAAGGCGTGATCGATCACCCGGTATCCGTCGGATTCGTTTTCATCTGACACGGATTCGTCCACCCCGGTCAGGGTAAACTGCAACCGGAAGGATGATGGTTCCTCATCCGCAACCGGTTTGTAGAACGATCCGCCGTCGGTTTTGCCACCGGGCCGGAACCTGAGGCGCGCAGCCCCGTTATCCTCCAGGATAAAACCCTGCCACGCCGCAACCGGCTCACCCGGATCGGGAATTCGGTAGGAACCGGCTCCATTACCGGCCTCCGGATCCCATATCTGCAGGGCGGAAATCGGTGCGATCACCTCGCCGTTGTCGTCCAGGTAGACGATGTGTTGCCGGTCCAGGGCGGTTTCGAACGGGTTGCCCGCCAGATTCCACCCCTCCTCCAGGCTCACCTCCACATCCTGATCCGGTGTTACGCCGGTCAGCTCCATCGTGAACGGAAGCGCGCGGCTCGGGCCATCGTCATTGTTGAAAAAGTACCAGATAAAACCGCTGCCGGGGGTAATTTCGTCGAAGATATCCTGGGGTGATACCCAATACCACTGATCACCGCTGCGTACATAATGGAAAAGATTGGGATCGGCATCTTCGGGGTTTGCGCCGGGATAATCATCGGCATAAAGTTCGGCCGAACCTTCAACACCCTGAATCAGGTTCTGTTTCGCCAGGTCGGAGAACTGTTGTCCGCCCACAGGTACGCTCATCATCCGCCATCCGGGGTGATCGCCCGGGACCTGCAACTGGTAAACACCGGCCGGGTTTTCGAGTCCGCCGGATACCGAAAGATTATTGATGCGCATCGTGCCGCCGCCGCTGCCGGCATCCCAGCCGTACAGGCGGAATGCAACCGATTCCGCGTTGCCGCCAAGTGCGTCAAGCGAAAGTTCCCGGGTGTAGTCGCTGGTACCACTTAGTGTGCCGGCGGTGAGTTCCACAAACTCCCCGTCATCGATGCGGTAGTGCCATGCAAACTGCTGAGGACCGGTACCGGATCGGCGGATACTGTACGTGAAAACGGCATCATCAGAAAAATCGAGAGAACGGTCGGCGGCCGACAGTGTGAAGTTGACATAGTGTTCATCACTGAGTGCACCTGAGGTCGACCAGTTGCGGCTGTTGAACTGGGCATTGCCGTCGTTGCATTCCACACCAAAACGCAGCATCGGTGTCGCATTAATGCGGTCGCCGGGGATGATGGGATCGGGATCCTGCTCCGCGCATCCCTGTGTGCCGGCGAAGGTGTACTCCAGCAGGAAGACATCCGGGCTGTCGAGATCCTGATCGGCGGGATCCCAGGGCTCATAGTTTTCGAAATAGGCGCGGCGAATGAGGGTGGTATCCACCACGAATGGGTTTGGTTTGCCGTCCTGCACCGTGGCAATCTCATGCGTCCAGCCGAGCTCATCTCCTCCAACCGGATCCATATTGTGATAACTGCGCAGCACATCCATCTGATGGTAGAGATAGTCGGGATTGGCATTTCGCACCTCACCGGGATACATCGTATAGAAATAGAACATTGCGCGGGCCACATCACCCATATAATCGTCCATAACCTGAAACCGGCCGGGAGCGGTACTGCGGGTCCGGCTCCAATCGCCGGGATCCCCGTCGGGCTCGGACGCCTGCGAAGTATTGCCGCGCCACCAGCGGGTCACATCGGCCGTCTCCAGGAAAGCAAACGGATAG
>Ga0207421_10001228_pt1 | contig 33159 bp, 27 predicted proteins | sample SodLakKL_010_SED_4_FD_187542 | JGI IMG/M metagenome (GOLD analysis project Ga0207421, IMG submission 187542) | Alkaline sediment microbial communities from Lake Tanatar, Kulunda Steppe, Russia - 8KL_010_SED (SPAdes) (version 2) | ecosystem: Environmental > Aquatic > Non-marine Saline and...
ATACTAATATTCTGTATATTAACATAAGTACCATGCTGCTTTTTTTATCTTTTTTTGCTGTTTTTTAGCATATTAATTTAGTGCGAAACTTTAGTAAATAATTTTTTTCTTTTTTAAAAAATCCTGAACTACATCGGTGAGGTCCGGCTTTCCAATTTCCTGCATTTCATAGTTGACCTTTACACTGGGTTTGTTGATCTTAATTATTCTGTTAATATCAAGTGGGGTTGCAATTACAACAAGATCACATTGGGTATTTTCAATGGTAGCTTCAAGATCTTTAATCTGCTGGGGGCTGTAACCCATTGAGGGAAGGACGGGGCCAAGGTCAGGATATTGCTCATAGGTTTCCTTGATTTTTCCAACTGCGTATGGGCGCGGGTCAACAAGCCCGGACGCTCCATGTTTTAATGCAGTAATGCTGCCGTAACCGTACTTAACCTCCCCGTGGGTAACCGTTGGACCTTCTTCAATTACAAGTACTTGTTTGTCCTTTATCATTTCGGGATTATCAACGAAAGTTGGAGAGCATGCGTCTATAACAGTAGCGCCGGGGGCTGATTCCGCAACGTTTTTACGCACCAGCTGAAGATCCTTAAGATCTGCGCTTTCAATTTTGTTAATTACAACCGCATCGGCGATCCGCAATGTGGTTTCCCCCGGATAGTAATTATGTTCGTGGCCTGCACGCTGGGGATCTGCCATTGTAATCATAAGATCAGGCCTGATAAAGGGAAAATCATTATTCCCCCCGTCCCATAATATTACATCGCAATCTTCTTTCTCGGCTTCACGAAGTATAGCTTCATAGTCTATACCTGAATATATAACAGTGTCGCGGATTACATGAGGTTCGTACTCTTCCATTTCTTCAATTGTGCATTCATGTTTTTCCATATCTTCTATGGTGGCAAATCGCTGAACGGCTTGCTTAACCAGATTACCGTAAGGCATGGGATGGCGTATTGCCACAGTTTTTATGCCCAATGTTTTCAAAATGGAGGTGATTCTCCTGGATGCTTCACTTTTACCACCTCCGGTTCTGACTGCACCGGTTGCGATAACAGGTTTTACAGAGTTCAGCATGGTGGAACTCATGCCGAGAAGTTTAAAATCTGCGCCGGCAGCATTTACCAGTGCCGCCAGGTTCATCACCTTGTTATATGCTATATCGCTGTAAGAAAAGACGCATTCATCAACCTTGTGTTCTTTGATAAGATCTGTAAGCTTATCTTCGGAGTAAACCGGAATCCCTTCCGGATAAAGATCCCCTGCCAGTTCGGAAGGGTACTTCCTGTCGTCTATGTCTGGAATTTGAGCAGCAGTGAAGGCTACGACCTTATAATCAGAATTGTCGCGGAAGCAGGTGTTGAAATTGTGAAAATCCCTGCCGGCGGCGCCCATAATAATTACTTTTTTTGGTTGCATATAAATTCTTCTTTGAAAATTGTATTAATAGTTTTGTTTGTTGTTCACATGAGTATATATGCAAATATATATTAATTAAATTTTTATCTGTAAGAGATTGCAAAAATTGTTGTTTGTTGACTCTTAAGGTTTAACCGGGAAATTTTCCCTAACACCCTAAAAACGTGGCAAACTTGTAAATTTTTAAATATTTAATGCTTAATTTTATAGAAGGATTTTTTTTTAAAAGGTAAATGAATTTTTTAGCTCACATATATTTATCAGGCGACTCCGATGAGGTTAAAGTTGGTAATTTTATTGGCGATTATGTAAAGGGGAATAATTATACTAAATATCCCGAAGAGGTTAAAAAGGGAATAATATTGCACCGTGAGATTGATTATTTTACTGATCGCCATCCTGTTTTCCACCGCAGCAAAAGACATTTGCAAAAGCGCTACAACTGGTATTCCGGAGTAATTGTAGATATATTCTATGACCATTTTCTTGCCAGTGAATGGGAAAATTTTTCAAAGCATCCTTTGCCGCAATTTGTGGTTAATATGTATGAAGCACTTGTTGCAAATTATTTTCTCCTGCCAAAAGAAATAAAAGCCTTTCTCCCTTTTTTTATTATAAACAACTGGCTTGAGTCTTATAAAAGTGTTGAAGGAATTACCACGGTATTGAAGAGGATGACAAAACGAACTTCCCTCCCGTCTGAAACATCTTTTGCTATATCGCAGTTGCGTAAAAAGTATAATGTTTTCAGGGATGATTTTTACAGCTTTTTCCCTGATATAATAAAATATGTTGAAAGCGGACCGGGTATTTCAGTGTCAAAAGATCATTTGCGAGGCAATATTTGAGATTTCCCCGTTTATTTCATAACAGTCGTTCTCCCGGCGTCCATTTTGAGAAAAATGAAGAGAATCAAAGTATAAGACCATAGTGAAGACCCCCCGTAACTGACAAAGGGCAGGGGAAGACCGACCACAGGCACAATACCAATTGTCATGCCTATATTAATGGCAAAATGGTAGAAAATAACAGACAAAAGAGAGTATCCGAAAACGCGGCTGAACACTGAACGTTGCCTTTCGGCCAGGTAGAGAATTCTCAATAAAAATATAACAAACAGGATAATTATAAAGGAAGAACCTAAAAACCCCCATTCTTCTCCTATTGTGCAAAAAATGAAATCAGTGCTTTGTTCAGGCACAAAATTGAATCTGGTCTGGGTCCCCTGCAAAAAGCCCTTGCCTGTCAACCCTCCTGAACCGATAGCAATTTTTGACTGGTTTATGTTGTATCCTTCTCCCAATGGGTCGCTTTCAATGCCGAGTATTGTATTTATCCTTGTTTGATGGTGCGGCTGAAGCACATTATCGAATATATAGTCGACCGATTGAGTATAAAGTATTGCCCCGCCTGTGATCAGAAGTACCGGGATAATATATTTTAAACGGTAAAGCAGCGAGACAGCTGTAAAGGGCAGTGCCGAAATACCGGCAGCAATAAGAAGCAGGTATTCAGTTTTTATTTGAAGACTTAGCAGATCGTTTGCAACCCATAAAGAAACGAGAATACCACCGAAAATAAGCAGTGCGGTAATCAGTGATTTTGTGCTCCGGCTTAAAGCCCAATAAGCTAAAGCGCCTCCCGCAAGAATGATAAGAATCAAAATCAGCTCATCAAGCAAAAGGGCAAGGACAAATAACCCCAGGGCCATAAACATAGCTAAAATGATTTTTGGTGACAATCCCTCTCTGAATAAAGCAAGAAAAAATGCTAAAAATACTGTTGCCGACCCTACATCGGGCTGCAGCAGAATCAGTATAATGGGAAGGAAGATTAATCCGCCCATTTTTAAAAGATTGCGATTATTGTTTATTTTATCCCCGTGAGTGCTTAAAAAGCGTGCCAGAACCAAAGATGTGCTCAATTTGGCAAACTCAGAGGGCTGGATCTGAAAAAATCCCAGGTTGAACCATGACTTTGAGCTGTTAACTTCAATTCCCAGAAAGAGAACTGCTATGAGGAGCAAAATGGATAGAGCGTAGAACAAATAAGAGAACACATAGAAGAATCTTGTGTCAACGGATATTGAGACCAAAGCCAGCAAAAACGCAGCAATTATCCACACCATCTGTTTTCCGTAACGATGCCCGAAATCAAAGACGCTTTGGTGGGTTTCATCATGAACTGACGAATAAATGCTTATCCAGCCTATCAATACAAGCAGCAAGTAAATGAAAACAGTAGCCCAGTCGATATTTTTGGAAAAGTTTTTTCTAATCATTGGTTAATAAAGTCAGCGTTGAGAATATGATTTTCCAGCCAATGCCTGTTAACCTCCCCGGTCATGTATTTTTCAATCATTAGGCTTGCAATTGGAGCAGCCCATGTGGCACCGTAGCCGGCATTTTCAACATAAACGGTTATGGCTATTCGGGGGTCCTCTTTTGGTGCAAAAGCAACAAAAACCGAATGATTTTCCCCGTGTGGATTTTGAACCGTACCTGTTTTACCGCAAATTGTTATTGATTGCATTTCAGCCATTCTTCCCGTGCCACCTTCAGGTCCGTTTACCACCCCTTCCATGCCTTCAATTATATATTCAAACCAGGTAGAATCGATTGTTGTGTGATTTTTAGATGTAAAATCTTCGGATATGGAATCCCCGTTCTTTATTTCTTTTACTATGTGCGGGGTGTAGTAGTAGCCCCGGTTTGCAATTGCCGCAGTCATATTGGCCATCTGCAGGGGGGTTGCTGAAAGTTCACCCTGGCCGACACCCAGTGATACAACCTGCAGTGAACGCCATCTGTTCTCTCCGTAAAAACGGTCAAAATAAGATGTTTCAGGAACATCACCTCTTTGCTCATTGGGAAAGTCGCTGTTGAGCCTGTCTCCCAATCCGAAAGAGGTAACATGATCTCTCCACACGTTAAATCCGTTGGTTACCGAACCGTATTGAGGATGGTCCAGAATTTTACGGTACAGGTCGCTAAAATAAGTGTTGCATGAGTATTGAATTGCCTCGACAATGTTTACCGGCGATTTATGATGCCGGCAGCGAATTGTAAGGCTCCCGACAGTGTAGCTGCCGGGGCAGTAAAGCTGGTTGTCGGGTGAAACTATATTCTCATGCAGCCCCACAAGACCATTCATAATTTTAAAAGCCGACCCCGGGGGATAGTTTGCCATAATTGCGCGGTTAAAAAGTGGATTAAGAGTGTCTGTATCCAGTTTTCGATAGTTGGCACTTCTCTCTCGCCCGACCAGAAGAGAGGGGTCGTATGTGGGTGTAGAAACCATTGATAGTATCTCACCAGTTGCCGGTTCGATAGCAACTATGCTCCCTGTTTTGTTTTCCATCAATTTTTCACCGTATTCCTGTAAATTTGCATCGATGGTTGTAACAAGGTCGGATCCTACTGTGGGAGAGACATCGTATCTTCCCTCCTGATATGGACCTTTTGTCTGCCCGTGGACGTCAACCATAAGTACATTGACGCCTTTTTCTCCTTTCAGCTCTTTTTCATAAGACCTCTCTATTCCTGTTACGCCGATGTAATCGCCCATTGAATATTCGTTGTCGTTATTCAGGGAGCGCTCGTCAATTTCTCCTACATATCCGAGTACATGGGCGGCAATATCTCTGTGGTAATTTCTCAAAGTTCGCGGCTGGACATAAAATCCGGGGAATTTATAAAGTTTTTCCTGTAGAACCGCATAAGTTTCCGCAGAGACCTGCTTAAGGAAGGCAGAAGAGCGGAACCGCGAATAATCCTTAGCCTCAGCCAGTTTTTTCTCAAGATACTCCCTGCTTATATCCAGTATATTGCAAAACTCTGTTGTGTCAAAATCGGAGAGCTGATTAGGCGTTACCATTATGTCATAAGAAGGCTTGTTGGAGACGATCAGCTCCATGTTCCTGTCATAAATCAGTCCACGTGAGGGATATTGGGTAACATGCCTTAAAGCGTTGCTGCTGGCACTCAATTTGTACGAAGGGTCCATAATCTGCAACGAAAACAATTTGGCAAGAAAAACCAGTGCTGTAATGATAATTACTGCACCTATGATATATTTTCTTTCCGAGTATAGTTCCATCTCAACGTCTGTAAATAAAATACTGACTCAATACAACCAGAAAAACCGAAAAAGCCGAGCTGAGCACGACCCTCCACAAAGTAAAGAAGAAATCATAAAAGTGAAAAACCTCCAGATAAAACAAAAAAAGGTGATGTATAAAAATTAAAACAGATGCATATTTGAAAAACCAGCCAGGTCCGTAATAATATACACGAGGGTAAGTGCCCGGGTCGTATCCGCCGCGCGGGGCTAAATAATTAAGAACATAGGGTCGAAGAAAGGCCATTAAAACGGTCGCCGAAGAGTGAAGCCCGGGTGTTTTAGAAAAAATATCAATCGTTAAGCCCAGAGTAAATGCCGCAAATAATAAAAACCACCTGGCAGTTTCAAAAGGGAGCAGCAAAATGAAAAGTACATAAAGGTATGGATTTATAAATCCGCTGAGTTGAATATTGTTCAGCAAAAAAACCTGCAAAAAAACCAGTACGGCAAAACGCAATATGTTTCTAGGTAGAACTTCAATCATATCTCTCGGTGTTTTCCAGTTCAATTTGCTCCTGTTGGAAATGGTTGCGAATTACATATACATAACTGAGATTTTGAAAATTGGTTGACAATTCAACAGTGGCCTTATAAAAGTTTCCCCCGGTAATTTTGTAATCCTCGATAGTGCCTATTTTGATCCCTGCCGGGAAAATGGCCGAGTAACCGCTTGTAACCACCTGGTTGTCCCTGCTTACTTCAGCGTGATGGGGGATGTCAATTAGCGATACTCTGCGGGAATCTTTCCCTTCCCAAAAGAGAGAGCCGAAATAACCGCTTTCTTCAATTTTGGCGCTCAATCGCAAATTTATATTCAAAACCGGGATGATTGTTGAAAAATTTTGGGATATGCCCGTTATTATACCCACTACTCCATTGGAGGAGACCACTCCCATTTCCTTTTCTATTCCATGTATCCGGCCTTTGTTAATAGTTATGAAATTATGCTGTTTGTTTGTGGAATTGTTTACCACTTTTGCAGGGATATACTCGTATTGTTTGTTGTAGGCTGAATCAAACTCTTTTTCTACAGGAACTTCAGTTGTTTTATACGAATCTATAAGCTGATTTCTCAGCCTGGTGTTCTCTTCAAGCAGTTCCTTGTTTGTTTCCCTCAGCGACAAATATTCCCTGAGTGTGTATATCCTGGTGTTTAAAACCCCCTTAATGCTTCTTGTTGTGTTTGCTATAACTGTTCTGTGATAATTGTTGTGCTGAAACAGTAAGGTAAGTGAAATTAACTGTATCAGAACAAACAAAAAGACAAAGTGGTGTCTTGTTATAAACCTGAATAAATTCCGCATTTTAAAATTGCCTGATTTTACTATTCTACTATCTCATCAGGAATGAAAAGTTTTCAACATTTTTAAGAGCAATGGCTGTTCCTCTTGCTACTGCATGCATCGGGTCTTCGGCAATGTGAACAGGGATATCAATTTTTTGAGACAAACGTTTTCCGATGCCGCGTAAAAGTGCGCCGCCGCCGGCAATGTTTATTCCCTTGTTTACAATGTCAGCATATAACTCCGGGGGAGTTTGTTCAAGTACTGTTAAAATTGCCGACTCAATTTTTAATATAGACTTATCCAGACAATGAGCTATTTCCTGGTAGGAAACAGGCATTTCTACAGGCATGGCTGTCATAATGTTCGGGCCGCGAACGATATAATCATCCGGAGGACTTGATATATCGGGCAGGGCAGAACCTACGTTCAGTTTTATGTTCTCTGCCGTTCTTTCGCCGATTTTCATATTGTGTTGCTGCCTCATGTATGATTGTATCTCGCTGGTAAAACCGTCGCCGGCAACGCGGATTGATTTGTTGCAGACAATGCCCCCAAGTGCGATAACTGCAATTTCAGTAGTTCCGCCGCCAATATCGACTATCATATTACCGTCGGGAGCTTCAACATCGATTCCGATCCCAATTGCAGCAGCCATAGGCTCGAAAATCAGGAATACGTCCCTGCCGCCTGCATGTTCCGAAGAGTCTCTGACCGCGCGGACTTCGACTTCGGTGCTGCCGGAGGGGATGCAGACAACCATACGCAGGGAGGGGGAAAATAGTTTCGGTTTGCTGTTTATCATCTTTATCATTCCCCTTATCATAAGTTCGGCTGCATTAAAGTCGGCTATGACTCCGTCACGTAAAGGGCGTATTGTTTTAATGTTTTCATGTGTTTTACCATGCATCTGCCTTGCCTTTTCCCCAACGGCGATCATTTTGCTGGTTTTCTGGTCAATTGCTACAATTGAAGGTTCATCAACTACTACCTTGTCGTTATTGATAATAATTGTGTTGGCTGTTCCCAGATCTATGGCCAATTCCTGTGTAAAAAAAGATGAGAATCCCATTTTAAATTTTTAAATTAAGTTGATTTAGCAGTTTAATGTTTGAAATGACGTATTCCTGTAAATACCATTTTCATTTTGTTTTTGTTGCAATAATCTATCGAATCTTTGTCCCTTACAGAACCACCTGGCTGTATTACAGCCGTAATTCCCGCTTTGCCTGCAATTTCAACAGAATCAGCAAAAGGGAAAAAAGCATCAGATGCCATAACCGCTCCATTCAGATCAAATCCCAGTGCTTTTGCCTTTTCTATTGCTTGCTTAAGTGCATCCACCCGTGAAGTTTGCCCAACGCCCCCTGCGATGAGCTGCTTGTTTGCAGCAAGTATTATTGCGTTGGATCTGGAATGTTTTACAATTTTATTGGCAAATTCGAGATCCTGAAACTCCCGGTCAGTCGGAGAAAGTGTGGTAACAACCTCCGTCTCCTGTGTTGCTTCCGTTTTTTTGTCTCTTTCCTGAACAAGTAAACCGTTCAAGACTGATCTTACTTGCTCATCGGGTAAATTTAACTCTTTTTTCAGGAGAATTATGCGGTTTTTCTTTTCTCTTAATATATTTAACGCATTTTCCTCATAAAAAGGTGCAATTATTACCTCGAAAAAAAGTTTATTTATTTCAGTTGCCGTTGCTTGATCAACGGTGGCGTTTGTTACCAGGATTCCCCCAAATGCTGAAACCGGATCACCTGCAAAGGCATCTTTCCATGCCTCGGTAAGATTTGGCCGCGATGCCACACCACAGGCATTGTTGTGTTTTATTACAGCAAATGTTTGCTTTTTGAATTCAGAAATAAGGGATATAGCGGCATCTATGTCCAGCAAATTGTTATATGATATTTCTTTTCCGTGGAGCTGATCGAATGCTTCATTGAGGTTGCCGTAAAAAAATGCTTTTTGGTGCGGGTTTTCGCCGTACCGCATTTTCCTTCCGCTTGAGTGGCTTGCCTTGAATGCCGGAATTTCCAATTCTGAATTAAAATAATTGAAAATAGCAGTATCGTAATGGGAGCTTATATTAAAAGCCTCGGCAGCAAACTCTTTGCGCTGCTGAAGTGTTGTTTCCCCGTTATGTTTTGTCAGCATCTCCATCAGTTTGCTATATTGTTTACTTGATGAAACAACAAGGGTATCTTCAAAATTTTTTGCCGCTGCTCTAATAAGTGAAATTCCGCCTATGTCGATTTTTTCTGTTATCTCCTTTTTTGAAGCACCGGATTTAACTGTATCTTCAAAAGGATAGAGGTCTACTATAACAAGGTCAATTTTAGTAATGTTAAATTCTTTTATATGGTTTTGGTCTTCTTTATTGTCGCTTCTCGACAGAATTCCCCCGAATATTTTGGGATGAAGTGTTTTAACGCGACCTCCGAGAATTGAAGGATATCCTGTAAGTGTTTCAGCCGGGCTGACTTCAATGCCATTTTTTTTGATATGCTCTGCAGTACCTCCCGTTGAAATAATTTGGACTGAAAGGTTATTAAGCTCGGTAGTTATCTCATTGATACCGCTTTTATCATAAACCGAAATGAAAGCGGTGGAGATCTTTTTTAATTTATTCATAATCAGCTCATTGTTTGATAATTGCAAAGTTATTAAAAAGTTGGCTAAAAAAAATTGCATATGCGCTAAAATGGGCGAAAAACAATAAAATTTAAAATATTTTGATTTATATTTGAAGTTGTCTAGCTATGATATCAAAAGCGATCATATTTATCAAGCTCTTCAAAGAGAGTCTTTTGTTTGCCTACAGTTCTGTTATGGCAAACAAGCTTCGTACTTTTTTGTCCTTGCTGGGGATTACTATAGGAATTTTTGCAATAATTTCAGTTTTTACAATAGTTGACTCTCTCGAGCGAAATATAAGAGAAAGCCTTGCATCCCTTGGTGATGATGTGGTTTATGTGCAGAAGTGGCCATGGGATTTCGATGCTGATTATGAATGGTGGACCTACATGCGCAGGCCGGTGCCCGATTTGCAGGATTATCAGGAGATAAAACGCCGCTCACAAGGATCATCTTCCGTGGTTTTTTCTGTTTCAACCGGATCGTCTGTTACAACCAATGGTAACACAATTAACAGGGCAACAATATGGGCCAACTCACATGAGTTTCCCGATGTAAGGTATATGGAACTTGAACGCGGGAGATATTTTACCCCTTTTGAATCACAAGCCGGACGTAATTTGGCAGTAATCGGAAGTGAAATAGCCGCTCAGTTGTTCCCGGACACCGATCCCATTGGTAAAGATTTCAGACTAATGGGAAGGTCGGTAACAGTAATTGGCGTGGCAGAGCAGGAGGGAACGGATCTTTTCGGAGGAGACAGCCTTGATGAGGTTGTTCTTCTGCCTTTAAATTTCGCACGCAATTTATACAATATCAGAAGTGACAGGCTGAATCCTATGATAATGGTGAAAGCAGCACCGGATGTGTCCAACCGTGAGCTGTTAGATGAGCTGCGTATTATAATGCGCTCTGTAAGGAGCCTTAAACCTGCAGAAGAAGACAATTTTGCTTTGAATCAGGCAACGCTTATAACCCAGAATGTTATTGAGCCGATTTTTGGTATGATCAACCTGGGAGGATGGATAATAGGGGGTTTTTCCATTCTTGTTGGAGGATTCGGAATAGCCAATATTATGTTTGTCTCGGTTAAGGAGAGGACTAATATAATCGGGATCCAAAAAGCCCTGGGAGCAAAGAATTATTTTATACTGCTGCAGTTTTTGTACGAATCCGTGTTGCTTGCAGTTGCAGGCGGGGTGCTCGGACTGGCTGTTGTCTTTGCGGGAACGCAAGTAATAACTCATGTTTCGGAATTTACCATAACCTTGACCTTTGGGAATATTTTCCTGGGTTTGTTTGTATCGGCTGCAATTGGTGTAATTTCTGGATATGCCCCGGCTTATTCGGCTTCGAAGTTAAATCCTGTGGAAGCCATTGCAACAACTTTTTAGATTAGCCTATTTTAAGGATTCTCATACAGCAATCCGGAAAATAGCTATTGCCCCTCCAGCAGCCTGGTCAGGTTAACAAAATCTTGAACGCTCAGCTCTTCCGGCCTTTTTTTTAAGATCTCCTCCGGGAGATTTTTGTTTTTCAACAGATTTTGCAAAGAGTTGCGCAGGGTTTTGCGGCGCTGGTTAAAGGCGGTCTTGACCACGTTGAAGAAGAGCTTTTCATTGCATTCAAGTTTTTCAGTTTTGTTTCTTTTAAGCCTGATAACGGCCGACTTGACATTGGGTCTTGGAGTAAAGGCTTTTTCACTGACAGTGAAAAGGTATTGAATATCGTAGAATGCCTGGAGGAGAACGCTGGTAATTCCGTAAACCTTGTTGCCCGGGGTTTCTGCAATTCTAAGTCCCACCTCTTTTTGAACCATGCAGACAACTTCCCTGACAATGTTACGGTTCTCGAGGATCTTAAAAAAAATTTGGGAAGAAATATTGTAAGGAAAGTTTCCAACAATCGAAACAGGTTGGCTGAATTTGTCGCTTAATGGAAAATCAAGAAAATCGGCATGAAAAATTTTTTTGTCTGTTGAGGGGAATTTAGCCTTCAGATATACAACCGATTCACGGTCAATCTCAATAAGATAAGGGTTCAGTTTCTTATCTATGAGAATACCTGTAAGTATACCTGTACCGGGGCCTACTTCAATTATATTTTCAGTTTCTTTCGGATTGAGGTTTTGAACTATTTTTTCGGCAATATTTTTGTCCCTTAAAAAATGTTGTCCGAGACTTTTTTTGGGAGTTACATATGACATTTCAGGATGATAAAAGTTTGTAAATGACCCCCAATTCACACTTTTTTTAACTATAGGCCGCTGATAAAGAAAAATTTGCTGTCAGGCGGCTTTGAGTTTTTCCAGGTTTAATTTTTCAATTTTTTCCCGTGCAAATTTAAGGTCAATAGTTAACTCTTTAGTTTTGGTCGAGGGTAACTCATACATGGGATCTATCATAATTGCCTCGCAAATAGAGCGAAGGCCCCTTGCACCAAGGTTAAATTCAATTGCTTTGTCGACAATGTACTCGAGAGCTTCTTCATTAAAACTTAGTTTTATTCCGTCCATTTTCAGCAATTTAATGTATTGCTTAATAATGGAATTTTTCGGCTCTGTGAGAATTGCCTTAAGTGCATCCCTGTCAAGGGGATTAAGATATGAAAGTACGGGCAGCCTGCCTATTATCTCTGGTATGAGACCGTAAGATTTCAGATCCTGAGGAGCTATATACTGTAACAAATTATCGCGGTCAATATTTTCGTCTTGTGCATTAGCCTTGTATCCTACAACTTTTGTGTTCAGTCTTTGTGCAATTTTCTTTTCTATTCCGTCAAAAGCCCCCCCGCATATAAAAAGGATATTTTTGGTGTTTACAGCGATCATTTTCTGATCCGGATGCTTCCGTCCCCCCTGAGGCGGTACGTTAACAACAGAGCCCTCTAGCAGTTTTAAGAGCCCTTGTTGAACGCCTTCCCCGCTGACATCTCGTGTAATAGAGGGATTATCGCTTTTACGGGCAATTTTGTCAATTTCATCTATAAAAACAATACCCCTTTCAGCTGCTTCCAGGTTATAGTCTGCAGCCTGAAGAAGACGTGTCAGTACACTTTCTATATCTTCTCCTACATAGCCGGCCTCTGTCAGAACAGTTGCATCAACTATGGTGAAGGGCACCTGCAGCATCAGAGCTATCGTGCGGGCAAGAAGAGTTTTGCCGGTTCCGGTTTCTCCTACCAGAATAATATTTGATTTTTCAATGTCAACATCATCTCTGGCATTTTTTTGCTTCTCCTGGGTAAGCCTTTTATAATGATTGTATACAGCTACTGATATATATTTTTTTGCAGCTTCTTGTCCTATGACGTATTGATCAAGAAAATCCTTTATCTCTGATGGCTTAAGAAGTTTAATGTTTTCAAGGTTAAATTCGCTTTTGCTTTTAACCTCTTCCGTTACGATATTATATGCCTGTTCGGCGCAACTGTCGCATATCTGACCAGATATACCAGCTATCAGCAGTTTGGAATCTTTTTTGTTTTTGCCGCAGAAAGAACACTTTTCCATATTTTCACTCTTTTTCCCGATATATTCTAAAACGAAAACCTTGCAAAATTAGTTTACGTCTGGTTAAATTATGAGGTTTTAAAAATTTTTAAAAACGGTTTTACTAAAATTCCCTTAGCACTTCATGTGCTCCTTTGTGGATCTCATACCAGAATTGCAATGATGCTTCATTTGTGTTTTTTTCAAATTCCCCCAGCCATTTGATTAATTCAGGATTGTTGTCCCCCTCTTCCTTTTTCTTTTTTAAAAAATTGAAAACAAAGTCCATATTTCTTCGGGACTCCCAGAATATGGATGCATTTCTGCTGTGAATCCTGCTGGCGGTCATTTTAACGGAATTCAAAAATTTTTCTTTTTCACCGAAAAGCTTTCCGACTATTTCGGGCACAAGCTCTTCAGCCCACGCCCTGTGAAAGCGGCAAAAACCAATATTGTCAATCATTAATTCCTGAAGCATTCTGCGTGCATTTTCACGTCCCAGCTCCCGCGGCTCAATAAATTTTTTGCCGTAGTTCATATAATATTTCCCCATTATGCTCATGGGAGACAATACACCCGGAGTCCAGTACTGATTGGGAACCATCCAGCCGTGTCTTGCAAATCCGTTGAAAACGAACAGATCAATAATGCGCTTGTTTCTGGCATGCGCAAGTGACCGGGCAAATTTACGCGCACCTTCCCTGAGGTTTATTTTCCCGTTTTCTTTTATTGCCTCCTCAAGCAGGTTTATTGCCAGTGAAGCATTATGCATCGAATCGTTCACAATATCAAACCTTTCCGGAGTGAACACGGGTTTGTCTTTAACACCAAGGTCTTCAGGTTCAAGAAGGTTTTCATGGAGACACTCCATAAGCCAGGCTAACACGCCTCCTATGCTTATGGCATCAAAGCCCATGCTGTCGGCTTCCCGGTTAAGGGCTTCTGCGGCTCGCTGGTCAAAAATACCGCAAAGAGGTCCCATTGTCTGATATGGTTCAAAATCCTTTTTGAATTTTTTGTAAAATTTTTTACAAACAGCAGCACAGGGCTCACCACAGTTTTTTTGCTGCTTTTGATTTATTGTTTCCTCATTGAATTGTTTAAGGTAATGGTTAACGATAAACTTTTCGTGAAGGTCGGCACGTTCTTTGTCACTCCAGTATATGGTTCTGTAGTTGAAGGCCAGAATATTATCCTTCACCGTAGTAAAATTTACACCAAAGGTGCCGCCTGTATTAAATGCCGGGTCATACCTGTATTTGGTGGTGGCTTCTATATCCTTGGCGGCCATTTTCTTTTGGTAATGATCCTGAAACCATGAATCTGCAACGCTTCGGTCGCGAAAATCCTCATCAACGAAGGTGCCTCCGAATATTACAGCTGCAATACCGTGTATTTTAAGCATCTTTGTCCCGAAACCGCCTCTTCCTGCCCACGTGTCTGCTTGTGTCAGTTTCCCTTTGTTAACGGGGGCTGAACCTATAGCACCCAGATCGGTGTAAAGTGAAGCGGGACCTGTAGCCAGAACCCTGGGATCTTTTTCGTAACGGTGGCCATACATTGAAAGGCAATGCTCCATCAGGGAATAGACTCCCTTTTCACCTTTATACCAAATTTCATTGAGATTAACCGGGCGCAGCTCCACCTCGATTTCTTCTCCGTGTGATCGGTTTAGGTAGAGGATTGAGGGTGTGCGGGCTTTACCAACTATTGACAGCAGGTTTATTCCAAGATTGTCAAAAACCAAGCCGGCTCCTCCCATAGAGGAAATGAAAAATCCGTGCCAGCAAGGACTGTAACCTGTGAAGAATAAACGGTTGGAGCCCGGGAATATACTTCCAGCCAAAAGCCCGGTACCTATGCTTAGGCTGTCATGCTTTCTTGAAAGATGAGCGCCCAGATCGACGGGGCCCCAGAAATTTCCAAGCTCATAGCGACCAATTTTATAAAAACCGGTTCCGGCATCAACAAATAGTGTCTTCAGATGCGACTTGTTCATTTGCATTGCTTTAAGATGTTTTAGTAATACAATTTAAAAACAATTTGCCGATAAAACAATAATAAGATAAGCCGGTATTAAATTACCCGCGAAAGGTGGTTCAATAACTTTGGGAATATCGTATGTTTCTTTAAATGAACAGTTAATTTCCCGTTGTAATTAAGATTACTTCTGTTTTTTGGAGTTTCTGGTCAGCACTTCGTCAATCATGCCATATTCTTTTGCCTCTTCTGCGGACATCCAGAAATCGCGGTCGGCGTCTTTTTCAACTTTTTTGTAGGAAACACCGGTATGATCGGAAATTATTTCGTACAGCTCTTTCTTAAGCTTTTGTATCTCCCTTACAGTGATTTCAATATCTGCAACAGGACCCTGAGCTCCCCCCATGGGTTGGTGGATCATAATTCTTGAATGCCTCAAGCCGGAGCGTTTACCTTTTGTGCCGGCACAAAGCAGAACGGCTGACATTGAGGCTGCAACGCCGGTGCATATGGTGGTGATATCTGAACTTATATATTCCATTGTGTCATACATGCCCAGTCCGGCATGAACCGATCCCCCCGGGCTGTTTATGTAAATCTGAATATCTTTGGATGGGTCAGATGATTCAAGAAAAAGCAACTGGGCCTGGACAATATTGGCAACATAATCATCAATGGGAAGTCCAACGAATATTATCCTGTCCATCATCAGTCTTGAAAATACATCCATTGTAGCTATGTTGAGCTGGCGCTCCTCGATAATCGTCGGGGAAATGTAACTGCTTAGAACTTTCTTGTAGCTGTCCAACCGGGATCCGCTTATTCCCTGGGAAGTCGCATATTTACGGAATTCATCTTTTGATTGCATTTTATAAAGATTTGGGGTTATTTTGTAAATTTAAGAAATATTATGTATCAACCAATTACACAAACCAAATTACAAGCAAATCTCACTTAAGAACGGCTGGTTATTTTTCCTGCATTAGATTTGCAAATTCCTCTTCCTTTACTTTTTTGGTGTTCAGTGTTACGGTTTCTTTTAAAAGTTCAATTATCTTCTCGTGGTATTTTTGCTCATACAGATTTTGCCTTTCTTTATCCTTTTTGAGCAATTCCTGGGCGTAATTGCTCAAATGCTCGTCACCTATATCAGTCATACCGTATTGACGGAATTGCATACGCAGATGGTATTTGGCCAGCTCTTCAACTTCTTCTTTTTCAACTTTCAGGTTGAACTTTGAAATAATTTTATCCTGTATTAGCTGCCATCTCAAGTCCTTCTCGAATACAGGGAACTCCTTGTCGATTTGCTCCTGGGCAAGGTTTTTCTCTTTTGATTCAAGCAGCCAGCGCTTTAGGAAATCTGTAGGAAGATCAAATTTAGTTTTTTCAATCAGCATCTCTCGTGCATCCATGAGAAGTTTCATGTCGCTTTGCCGGCTGTAGTGAGATGAAATTTCCTCAGCAATTTTTTCCCTGAATTCTTTTTCAGAGGACACAACACCCTCTCCGAAAGCCTTATCGAAAAGCTCCTGGTTTATTTCAGCCTTTTGCCACCTTGAGACAGATTCTACGTCAAGACGGAAAAACAGTGGCATATTTTCAATTTTTTCCTTGTCGGTTTTAAGTATTTGCGAAAGTTCTGTGTCATTGGGATAAGCTTTTCTCAGATCAATTTGCATAGAATCACCCGCAGAGGAGCCTGTTATTTGTTTGCGGATACTCTCGTCCTTGATTACCGATACCGAAAGAGTGGAATCCTGCGTATTGATACCGTTTTCCATAGGTTCGCCTTCTTCTGTAAGTTGTGTAAGGCTTGCCTTTATAACATCATTTTCATCAGCCTTTTCAGCTTCTACAGCTTCGCCAAACCGGCTGGCATAGCTTTCAACATATTTATCCAGCAATTTATCATCGATGTCGATCACGTAATAGGAAAGTTTGTCTTCTTTTGATAGTTCTGCTTCAAATTCCGGTGCCAGAGCTATATCAAATAAGAATTCAAACTCTTCCTGGTTCTCGAAATCCTGCTTTTCCTGTTGTTCTTTGTTAGGAAGGGGTTCGCCCAGAATGTTAAGCTTCTCTTCCCTTATATAGTTTGTGATTGATTCAGATACCAGCCTGTTTATTTCCTCAAGGAGAACAGGTTTGTGATACATACGCTTTATCAGTCCCATAGGCACCATCCCTGGCCTGAAACCGTCCATTTTTGCACTCTTTTTGTATTCCTTCAGCTTTTCGTTAACCTGTTGCTCATAATCATCTTTATTAATATGCACTTTTAAAATGGCATTCAGGTCATCTTTTTTTTCAGTAGTGATGTCCATTTGTATAAATTGTAGTTAGCAAATTAATTATCATCAAACAGCAGCATCTTAAATGCTTCGGTTAAGTGAAAATTGCAGCCGGTAAATCAAAAGAAAGTTATAGAATTCAGCCAAAGGCCAACTCCCTGATATTGCTGTTTTATACTTAAGGGTCTTTCAATTATGGTGGCTTGTTGCTGCAAATTTGCCAATTAGGCAAAACCGCTGACACTTAATATATAATGAACTCAAGCGATTTGTTTAATGAAATTATTGTGCGGATGGAGGGACTCGAACCCCCACGCCGTGAGGCATCAGATCCTAAGTCTGACGCGTCTACCAATTCCGCCACATCCGCCAAAAAATTCAGCACAAAGGTATTTAAAAATTTTAATAATCAAGACTCAAGTGGAGAAAAATTAACAATCTGAAATTTTCTTCCCGGTCAGCGTCTGAGTTCAAAGCTTTGACCAAGATAAACTTTTCTGACCTGTTCGTCCATTGCAAGTTCCTCTGCGCTACCTGATTTAAGAATTGTTCCCTCGAAGAGCATATAGGCATGATCCGTTATTGAAAGGGTTTCATGCACGTTGTGATCGGTAATTATTATGCCAATATTTTTTTTCTTAAGGGCCAAAACTATTTGCTGTATATCTTCAACTGCTATTGGGTCTACACCGGCAAAAGGCTCGTCTAATAAAATAAATTTAGGCTTGAGGGCAAGAGAGCGGGCTATTTCGGTTCTTCTTCGTTCTCCCCCTGACAATTGTATTCCCAGGCTTTTCCTTATATGCTGGAGCCCGAATTCTCTGAGTAAAACCTCAAGCCTTTCATTTTGCTCCTGCTTCGGCATATCTGACATTTCCAGAACAGCTTTTATATTGTCTTCGACGCTGAGTTTCCTGAATACGGAAGGTTCCTGGGGCAGGTAGCCGATGCCTCTCTGAGCTCTTTTATATACAGGTTCGTGTGTAATGTCAAGATCGTCCAGGTATACCCTGCCTTCGTTGGGCCTTATAAGCCCGACGATCATGTAGAAAGATGTTGTTTTGCCGGCGCCGTTCGGACCAAGCAATCCGGCTATTTCTCCTTCTTTTACACTGAAGCTTACTTTGTTAACTACAGTTCGTTTGCGATATTTTTTTACAAGGTTTTCTGTTTTAAGGATCATATCAATTCAAGCGTTACATTGGCCGGGGAATCATTTTCTCCGGTTTAACCGGTTTTTTTGAGATCCGTTTTTTCTTCTATTACTATTTTTTTGGATATTCTGATTCCTACCTCGTATAGGAACATTATAGGGAAGGATACCAGTATCTGACTGAACACATCAGGCGGGGTAATTATTGCCGAGAGAGCAAGAACAATTACCAAAGCATGCCTGCGGTATTTTCTTAAAAATTGCGGTGTTACAAGTCCCAGTTTCGACAGGAAAAAAATAAGCACCGGCAGTTCAAATATCAATCCTACTGCAAGGGCAATTGAGCTAACCGTTGTAATATATGACAAAAGGTTGATCTGGTTAACCACCTCATGACTAACAGAGTAAGAACCAAGAAAGTGTACCGAAAGCGGAATTATAACGAAATAAGCGAACACTATACCGAGTATAAACAGCAAAGATATGTAAAAAACGCCTCCCCTGGCGTAACTTCTCTCGTTTGTATAAAGGGCGGGACTTATAAATCTCCACATTTCAAAAACAAGATAGGGAAATGCCAGAATAAGGCCGACAAACATTGAGACCATTATATGCGTTATAAATTGACCTGCCATGTTTATATTGATAAGCTGAAACGGCTCTGAATTTATACAAAGGGCTCTGATGCCTATCGTGTTGCCCAGGGCGCATAATGTGCGGTTAGTGAAAAAATCAGGTGTTTTTGGAGCTATAAGTATCTGGTTGAAAATAATGTCCTTGAAAATAAATGCACCTATGGCAATTACCACAATTGCCAAAATTGAGCGCACCAAATGCCACCGAAGTGCCTCGAGGTGTTCCAGAAAAGTCATTTCCTGCTGTTCGCTAACAGGCATATCTTTGTTGTTTTATTAAACTATTCCTTCCTTTAAAATATCGTGAATATGAATAATTCCTACGTATTTTCGATTATTTAGAACGAGAAGCTGGGTGATATTGTTTTGTTTCATCTTATCAAAAGCGTCCACAGCAAGAGCGTTAATATCTATTGTTTTAGGGTTGGGTGACATTATGTGCTTTGCCGTGAGATTTTCAAGCGATATATGATTTTCAAGCATGCGACGTAAATCCCCGTCTGTTATTATACCCGTCAATTCTTCGCTATTTTCCATAACCGCGGTAGCACCAAGGCGTTTTGATGAAATTTCAAAGATTACTTTTTTAATGCTGTCATTAATTTTAACCTTCGGGAGCCTCTCTTCAAGATGGAAGTCACCTACACGCATGTAAAGTTTTTTGCCCAGATGACCGCCCGGGTGGAACCTTGCAAAATCTTCCTCAGTAAACCCTCTGCATTCAAGGAGGCATACAGCAAGAGCATCTCCGATCACCATTTGTGCAGTAGTGCTGGAAGTAGGAGCCAGGTTGTTGGGACAGGCTTCTTTATAAACTGTAGCTTTTAAGACAAGCTGGGCTTTTTTTGCCAGGTATGAATCCGTGTCTGATACAACTCCAATTATTGTGTTTCCCATGTTTCGTATAAGGGGTACAAGGACCTTTATTTCAGGTGTGTTTCCGCTTTTGGAAATACAAATAAGAATGTCTTCCTGCTTGATAATTCCAAGATCACCGTGAATAGCGTCTGCTGCATGCATGAAAATTGCGGGAGTACCTGTAGAGTTGAGTGTTGCAGTGATTTTACCTGCAATTATTGCACTTTTGCCGATTCCTGTAATTACTACCCTTCCTTTTCCATTGAAGATCATTTCAACAGCTTTGGCAAAATCATTGTCAATGTACTCCGTTAAATTGTGTATAGCGGTTGATTCGTTAATTATTGTTTTTTTTGCAATAGTTTTAATCTCTTCGGGTGACTTCATACTTCTGTGGTGATAAAAAGTTGCTGTAAATAAATTGTGGGAAAAATAAATTAAAGGATTCTTTTGTTATATGCCAAAAGTATGTAAATACATCTGCAAAATTACAGAATAAAAATCGAATTTTAGTTGCATTAATTTGTTTTTCTCAATTATTATATATATATATGTGGCTTTTTTGGTGAGATCGTATATTTCAAGTTTGAAGAAGTGCAGGTGTAGAATTTTTAAAAAGATACAAGGATAAGAAGATGAATGTAGAGGCAAAAATACCTTTAACGGAATATCTTAGAAATTATTTCGGGTTTACCAGTTTTAAAGGAAATCAAGAAGAGGTTATAAAAAACGTGTTGTCACGCAATCATACATTTGTGCTGATGCCGACCGGTGGTGGCAAGTCACTTTGTTATCAGCTGCCTGCAATTATAATGGAGGGTACCGCTATTATTATTTCTCCATTGATTGCCCTTATGAAAAACCAGGTTGATGCAATACGTGCATTCAGCGAAGATGATGGAGTTGCTCATTTTTTAAACTCTTCTCTTTCAAAAAGCGCCATAGAGAAGGTTAAGGCTGATGTGGTAGGTGGAAAAACCAAAATGCTTTATGTGGCCCCCGAGTCGTTAACAAAGCTGGATAATATAGAATTTTTAAAACAGGTGAAAATATCTTTTTATGCAATTGACGAAGCTCATTGCATCTCTGAATGGGGCCACGACTTCAGACCCGAGTACAGGAGGATCCGTGCTATGGTAAATGAGATTGGTGAAGCTCCTGTAATTGCGCTTACTGCTACGGCCACACCTAAAGTGCAGCACGATATTCAGAAAAATCTTGGGATACTGGATGCAGACGTGTTTAAATCATCGTTTAACCGTCCCAACCTGTATTATGAAGTAAGACCAAAGACCAATTCCGTTAAGCAAATAATTAAGTTTATAAAAAACAATTCCGGTAAATCGGGAATAGTCTATTGTTTGAGCAGGAAAAAAGTTGAGGAGATGGCAGAGACACTCTCCATTAACGGTATAAAAGCCCTGCCTTACCATGCCGGAATGGACTCGGCGACCCGTACCGGCAATCAGGACAAATTCTTAATGGAGGAGGTTGATGTGATTGTCGCTACCATAGCCTTTGGTATGGGTATAGACAAACCCGATATACGTTTTGTAATACATTATGATATTCCCAAAAGTCTCGAGGGGTATTATCAGGAAACCGGACGTGCCGGGCGTGACGGAGGAGAGGGAAAATGTATAACATTTTACAGCTACAAGGATATTCAGAAATTAGAGAAATTCATGCAAAACAAGCATGTTGCTGAGCAGGAGGTAGGCAGGCAATTGTTGTTTGAGACTGTTTCATATGCCGAGTCTGCCGTTTGCAGAAGAAAGCAGTTGCTTCATTATTTCGGGGAAGATTACAATGAAGATAATTGCGAGGGTTGTGACAATTGTCTCTATCCGAAGACCCAGTTTGAAGGCAAAGACTATGTAACTCTTGTTCTTAATACTGTTTTGGCGGTGAATGAGAAATTCAAGGCTGACCATATTGCCGATATAATTGCAGGCAATATTACCCAGTCAGTACAGGCATACAAGCATGAAGAGCTTCCGGTATTTGGCGAAGGAGGTGATAATGATGAAAAGTTCTGGAACGCTGTTATACGACAGGCAATGTTTGCCAAATTGCTCGATAAGGAAATCGAAAATTACGGATTGCTTAAAGTAACAGAGGAAGGCTATCGTTTCCTGGATAACCCCAGATCCATTACTTTAACTCAAAATCATGATTACAGTGAATATGGGAATGAAGAGATGGAAAAAGACTCTGGTTCCAGAACAAGCACGATTGATCTTGAGTTGCTGGAAATATTGAAAGATTTGAGAAAAAAGGTTGCAAAAAGGAATAATCTTCCCCCCTTTGTTATATTCCAGGAAGGTTCACTGGAGGATATGGCAATGCAATATCCTGTCAACCTGGAGGAAATGCAGAATATTTCCGGAGTTGGTGCAGGAAAAGCAAAAAAATTCGGAAAAGATTTTGCCGATTTGATCAAAGCATATGTTGAGGAAAAAGATATTGTTCGCCCTCAGGATATGGTTGTAAAATCGGTAGTTAACAAGTCCGGAATGAAAGTTTCGATTATTCAGGCAATTGACAGAAAAATGATGCTGGAAGATATTGCGTCAGCTAAAAACCTTGATATCAGCGAGCTGCTCAGTGAGATTGAAGCTATCGTCAATTCAGGAACCAAAGTTAATCTTGATTACTATATTGATAATGTAATAGATGATGAGCGTCAACAGGAAGTGTACGAGTATTTCCGGGAAGAGGCCGAAACAGAGTCTGTTGAGGAAGCACTTCAGGAATTGGGCGAAGAAGATTATACAGAGGAGGATATAAGATTAATGCGCATTAAATTTATATCTGAAGTTGGCAATTAATCGAAAAGAAAATTTACATCTTTGTAACGATCTAAGTGACCCGCTCGTCTTTTGTTATAACAACAAATACAATCAGTGGAACCTGTTCTAGAAATTTCCGGTATTTCAAAATATTTCGGCAATATATGTGCCGTGGAGGACCTCTCTTTTTCAGTGAGTAAGGGTCAGGTTTACGGCATTTTGGGCCCAAACGGCAGTGGTAAAACCACTACTCTTGCAATTGCCATGGGGATTATTAAATCCCAAAGAGGAAAATGTGTTTGGTTTTGCCAAAATACACCGGCAGACAATAGCTGGAAAAAAAATGTAGGCACCCTGATCGAAGTCCCATATTTTTATCCTTACCTTGACCTTGTTGACAATTTGAAAATAGTGGCGGAAATAAAACAGGTGCCTTTTGGCGATATTTTTCGTGTTCTTCAGGTTGCCGGCCTCTACGAAAGAAGACATTCCACATACAGAACACTTTCCCTTGGTATGCAGCAACGTATGGCAATCGCATCTGTTATGCTGGGTGATCCTGATGTGCTTGTGCTCGACGAACCTACTAACGGACTTGATCCTCAGGGTATAGCTGATGTAAGAGAAATAATACTAAGTGAAAGAGAAAAGGGAAAGACTATAATTCTTGCCAGCCATATACTTGCTGAGGTTGAAAGAGTTTGTACTCATGTTGCGGTATTGAAAAATGGAAGGTTGCTTGCTGACGGACCCGTTGCTCAACTGCTCGGAAGAGATGAAACACTTGTTATTGGAGCAAAGGATAATGAAAAACTAATGAAGGCACTTTCAATGTCAGAAATGATAAACACCTCAGATTTCCGTGAAGACGGTATTTGGATTAGTTTAAAAGAAGGCTTTACCCCTGAGCAGCTTAACAGGTACCTTATGGAGCAGGGGATAGCTCTTTCAAAACTGGAGAAGAAAAAGAAAACCCTCGAATCTCAGTTCCTTGAACTGGTGAAATAATTTTTTTAATAATAAACCCTTTATGCAAACAAACCTGGTAAGGATTGAACTTATAAAAATCTTAAAATACAAATCTTTTAAGGTTCTTTTGGGGCTTCACCTGACATTGTATTTTATATCAGTCTTGATGCTCTCACAGGTAGAGGTTCAGGTTCCAGGTTTTAAAATAGGGAATCTTTTTCTTTTTCCTCATGCATGGCATACTTTTGTCTGGGTAGCAGGATGGTTCAACCTCATTCTTGTAATTTTGGTAATAATGGTTACATGTAATGAGTTTGCATTTAAAACTTTTCGCCAGCAGTTTATAAACGGGCTTAAACGCGATCATTTGTTGGCCGGTAAAGGTTTGGTTATATTGATTTTGGCAGTTTATGCTTTTTTAATGGTGATGCTTACTGGAACCTTTTTTGGAATAGTTTCCGGCTCCGGGCCCTCCTTGTCGGGTTTTTTTGAGAATTTTCACATGCTGTTTGTATATTTTTTGCAAACTGTTGCATATATGTCACTTGGCTTCTTAATTGCCATATTGATGCGCGGTACCGCTTTATCTATAACAATGTTTTTTTTGCTTCGCCTTCTTATTGAACCGGTTATAAGAGGATTTTTTGAGCCCGCCGCAAGACAGTTTTTCCCGGTTAAAACAATTTCAGACCTGACACCATTTCCCGAAGTTTTCTCAATTACATCTGAAAGTGAGGTTATGAAAGAAGGTGCTGATGCTCTTACATTTGAGGCAATGGGGCTTGTCTCGCATCAGCTTCCCCTTTATATAAATGTTTTGCTGGCTGCTGCATACACCGCTCTTTTTATTTTAATTGCCCGCTTCTATCTTCAAAAAGCCGGCCTGTAGACATTGTTATCTTAGTATCTTATCCGGGAGGTTATTCGATCTTAAAAATTTCATTTTCAAGACCGGTGTTCATTCTGATCTCAATAACTTCCATGGTAATTGACTGAGGTCCTGCCTGCTCGATTATTTTAAAAGGATATTTAAAAGTGTTTATAGTTCTGTAATCACTGAAGGTTGTTGTCTGTGTTATTCCTCCCATTGGAGATTCCTGAGTTGCAACTGTGCGAAGTCTTAAACCTGTTTCAGTATCAAAATAGTCTGTTCTTTCAATACCGGTCTGTGATTTAATGAATATTCTGTAGGCATTTTTGCCATCTACTGTTTCTATACCGTCGAGTTCAACCTCCAGCCCCATTTCATCAAAATACAATTCGGGGTTGAGCATGAACTGAAGCTTCATTTTTTCAATTTCTTCATCCCCCAGCATCATCTCCCCCTGAGGGGTTTTGATTATCCCCTTGTTTCCGTCAAATATTTGTTCCTGAAGTATATTGCCTCCCATGCTCATTGAAAAATAATATTTGTCGGGTGCCTTACGGTGTGTGAGAGTTTGAATGCTCATTCCCTGCGTGGAGGCCTCCATTTCAACGGTTAAGTCTTCCATTTTTTCAAGTAACTGCCTGCCGCCTGAAGCATCAATGTATTTTTCAATGATATTTTCGGCGGTAACACCTTCGGGTATTTCCTGATCTTTCAAATCAAGCGGCCTGCCGAAAGGGTCAAAGAACTCTACCTCTCCTGTGGGGCTGAATTTTTCAAGTGTTTCGGCAACTTCCCTGTTTCCTGCGACAATTATATATGTATTGTCCGGAAGCAGATGCTTCTCTGCCATTTTTTTAATTTTTTCTGAGGATACGGTGTTGAGTCTTTCAAGGTATGTTGCATAATAGTCATCCGGTAATCCATAGCGCTCAATGTTAAGTGCAAAATTTGCCACGGTTCTCGGACTCTCCAGAGACCGGGCAAAACTGCCTGTCATAAAATTGCGTGTCAGATCAAGAGTTTCATCATCAACCGGCTCGCTCCTCAGGCGTTCCATTTCGTAAAGAATTTCTGCGATTGTACTGTCTGTTACCGAATTCCGGACTTCAGTGCGGGCATTGAAGCGTCCTGACAGCCGGTAGGTTGAAATGGAAGATCTGGCACCGTACGTATAGCCTTTGTCTTCCCTCAGGTTTTGCATTAGCCTGCCTGAAAAGATCCCTCCGCCAAGAATGTTGTTCATTATACTTGTAGAGATAGCGTCTGGATGGCCCGGGGAGAGATCGACCGGGTATGTTACAGAAATTAACGACTGAACGGCACCGGGACGCTCGGCAAATGCAACTCTAATACCTTCAGGGGGGGCGGGTTTTTGGTATTTGTGGCCGGGGACCTCGGCCGGCTTCCAGTCTCCGAAATATTTTTCCACAAGAGTCTGGGCCTCCTTTACGTCTGTGTCTCCTACAATAACCATATAGGATACATTAGGCCTAAAGTAGGTTTCATAATAATCCCTGCATTTTTCAATGGTTATATTATCCAGTGTCTCTTCAGTTACAATTTCTCCGTAAGGGTGGTCTTTACCGAAAAGCAAAGCGGAGGAGATGTTGTCAACCATTGAGCCTGCATCTGTTCTGACAGTGCTGAGGGCAGACCTGGATTGCCTAAGGCTGCGCTCCAACTCTTCTTCGGGGAAAGTGGGATTTAGTAAAATGTCTGACATAAGCTCAAGTAGCGGTTTTTTGTGTCTTGTAAGTGAAGAACCGAACATTCCCCGCGAGTGGGTGCTTATTGATGCACCCAGGAAATCTGTTTCTTCGTCAATCTCCCTCTTTGATCTGTTTTCTGTACCGGTTTTCATCAATTCTCCGGCCATACTTACATATCCCTTGGCTTCTTTTTCCAGCACCCTGTCTATGTCAAGTGTGATCTGGAAGGAAACCACCGGAACGGTGCGATTTTCGACAACAATTACCCTTATTCCGTTTTTTGTGGTAAATGTTTCATAATCGCCTATCTGGATTACCGGCGGGGGACCGGGCTGGGGAGGAACGCTTCTGTCAAGCTGGGCATTTATTGGTAATTGCAGAATTACCAGTGCCAGTGTTATGAAGGTAATTTTTAGCATCTCTATGTGATTTTTAAAAGTTTATTTTTCCGTTTCCGGCAGGAAATAAAGGACCACCCTGTTGTCTTCCCTGAAGTATTGATTTGCTGCCCTTAAAATATCTTCCCTTGTTACTTTCATGTAGTTGTCAATTTCAGTGTTGATGCGGTTTGCATCACCCAAAAGCAGGTGATAGGTGGCCAGGTTGTTGGCGCGGCTTGCAATTGTTGTATTGCTGTTTACAAAATTGTTTTCCATCTGGTTTCTGAGTTTTTCCATCTCGAATTCAGAGATAAGCTCATTGCGTGCTTTTTCCAGTTCCTCATTTATGGCTTTTTCAAGAACATCCGGGCCGGTGCCGAGATTGGGAAGTGCAAATATGATTGCAAGCCCCGGGTGTTCCAGTGCCAGGGGCATTGCCTGGACGGCCATAGCAATCTGCTGTTCGTCAACAAGTGAACGATGAAGCCTTGAGCTTTGCCCCCTTGATAATAGCGATGCAAGCATGTCAACTGCATAGTAATCCTCTCCCCCTATTTCCGGTATATGATAGGCCTGGAGCACAAGGGGAAGCTGAACATTATCGAAAACGGTGTCGCGAACCTCGTGCTTTCTGACTGGCTCTGAAGCAGGGGGGCGGTATATTTCTTCAGTCCCGGCCGGTATATCGGCAAAATATTTATTTACCAGCTTTTTTGCCTTTTCTGTATCAATGTCGCCGGCAATTGTTAACACCACGTTTTGGGGAACATAGAACCTTTTGTGGAATTCATGAAATTTGTGGTCCTCGGCATTACGAATATGATCTTCTCTGCCCAGTACATCCCATTGATAAGGGTGATCAGTAAAAGCCCTGCTCACGGTTTCAATCAAAAGCCTGCCGTATGGAGGGTTGTCCCGTACCTGCTTCATTTCTTCAGTTACAACATCTTTTTGGGTTGCAATACCTGTTGAATCAACACTTGCATGAAGAAGGCGTTCCGACTCCAGCCAAAGGCCAAGTTCAAGCTGGTTAGAGGGTAAAAGAACAAAATAGTAAGTTACATCCTGAGATGTATAAGCATTCAAAGTGCCGCCGGCTCCTTCCACATACCGGTCGAATTCTCCGCGCTTAATGTTTTTTGTACCCTCAAACATAAGGTGCTCAAAAAAATGTGCAAACCCGGTTCTGTCCGGGGCTTCATTTTTTGAACCAACATGATACATCATAGTTACACCAACAACAGGTGTTGTGTTGTCCTGGTGAAGTATAACATGTAACCCGTTATCAAGTGTGTATTCTACAAAATCGATACGGGTATCCTGTCCCTTTAGAATGCCGCTGCTGACAAGGCACAGGAAGATTACATAAAGCAGGGTTTTTCTCATTTTATTAAAGGTTTTATTAGAAGGGTGTTTTTTACATGGCTGTTTAAAAGGAGAGGTGTAACTTACAGCGAATTTAGTTTTGTTAATTGTTGTTTTTTTAATTTAAAATAAAGTTAAAAAATTTTTGTCAGCGGCAAAAAAATTTAGATAATTTTTTAAAGATTTTTATCCGGGCAGATCTATTCCCACTACTGCGGCTGATTTTTCAGCCACATGTCAAACCTCGCCGGTATAGTGTTATTTCGTTTTATGTGCCTGCTGCAGGTGACTATATGATGGTTTTCTCCTGCTATTTTAACCAGCTCAACAGGTCTTCCCGGTATCTTCAGTGCATTGTACATCCGGTGGCTTTTGCCGGGGGAGACATTTGTGTCAGTCTAAAGATAATGTTTTGTTCAAAATTTTGTACCTCAATAGTGTCGCCCGTTTAGGCCTGGCGGTTGGAAAGTTATAGTATTTGCTTTAATTTCGGATGATTAAATTTCATTGATATGAGAGCTGTAATTCAACGAACAAAAAGGGCTGCGGTTAACATTGACCGTTCAGAAAAAACCGCAATAGGAGAGGGTATGCTCGTACTGCTTGGGATAGAACATGAAGATACTGTTGAAGATGCAGTGTGGTTAAGTAAAAAAATTTCCCGGCTTCGTATTTTTGATGATGAAAACGGAGTTATGAACCGCGATATAAGAGAAGTTAGCGGGCAAGCCCTGGTTGTAAGTCAGTTTACCCTCCATGCCAAAACTAAAAAAGGAAACAGGCCTTCTTATATAAAAGCTGCTCCACCCGGTAAAGCCGTTCCTCTTTATGAGAAATTTGTCCAGCAACTGACCGAAGATGTCGGAAGAACTGTAGAAACCGGTGAATTCGGGGCAATAATGGATATAGAGATTGTAAATAGCGGACCTGTAACAATTTTCATAGATACTAAGCAAAAAGAGTAATTAATTATAATCAGATCCTGCTTAATAAAGAGATGTCAGATTATCAATCCAGCGATCAGGGTAAAAATACTGTGCTTCTTGTTGCTGCAATTGCCTCTTTTCTTACTCCTTATATGGGATCCTCCATTAATCTTGCTTTGCCTTCAATAGGGGAGGAATTGAAGGTAAGTGCGTTGCTTCTTGGCTGGGTTGCTACTATATATTTGCTTTCTGCGGCCGTATTTTTGGTTCCTTTCGGCCGCCTGGGAGACATATACGGAAGAAGAAGGGTTTTTTTAACGGGTATGGTTGTTTTTACATTTTCATCGCTGTTATGCGCCTTTTCCCCCAACATAATCGTACTTTTGGTATTAAGAGTCTTTCAGGGTATGGGCAGTGCCATGATATTTGCAACAGGAATTGCCATTTTGACATCGGTTTTTCCTAAAAATGAAAGGGGCCGGGCTATAGGTATTACGATGACGTCAGTTTACGCGGGCCTGTCTCTTGGTCCGGTAGCCGGGGGATTTCTCACAGAATACTTCGGATGGAGAAGTGTATTTGTTTTTACTGTTATTTTTGGAATAGTTGCCATTTATTTTGTTTTAACAAAAATAAAACAGGAGTGGGCTGAAGCTGAAGGTGAGCCTTTTGATTTTGGCGGTGCCGTCATTTATGGTTTTTCCCTTTCGTTTATTATATACGGGTTATCAAATTTGCAGTCATGGCAAGGGTTACTTTTTCTCCTTGCCGGACTGATCTTTTTCTTATTTTTTATTAAAAGAGAAACCTCTGTTGATTATCCGGTTATAAACGTTAACCTTTTTATATCGAACCGGCTTTTTGCTTTTTCTAACATGGCTGCATTTATTCATTATAGTTCCACTTTTGCAGTAACTTTTTTATTGAGTTTTTTTCTTCAGACGGTTAAGGGTTTTTCTGCCCGTGATGCGGGATTGATTATGGTTATAAAGCCGGTTGTAATGGCAGGAACTGCTTTTCTTTCGGGGAGGATGTCTGACAGGTTTGAGCCAAGGGTACTCTCAACCATAGGTATGGCAATAACTGCAACTGCATTATTCTTTTTTGTCTTTCTCGCTCAAATGAGCGTCATGCATATAATGGTAAATTTTGTTTTGCTGGGAGTAGGACTTGGCTTGTTTGTCGCCCCCAATGCTAATGCAATTATGAGCTCCGTAGAGAAAAAGTATGTGGGTATAGCTTCCGGCTCAATGGGGACTATGAGAGTTATTGGGCAAATGTTTTCTATGGGCCTGGTTATGCTGGTTTTTTCGGTATATACCGGCGGCCGCGATATTTCAGTCGGCAGCGCCGAAGAGTTCTTAAAAATCGTTCCTGTAGCTTTCACACTTTTATCTGCTCTTTGTTTTGCGGGTATTTACGCTTCCTATACAAGAGGTAACATTAGGTAAATAAGAGGAAGGAAAAAATTTGGAATGATTTTATTAATTTTGCATAAATGTTATTAAAGATATTCTGTGCTGAATGATGAAGGGTAAGCTCTGCTGGCTGGCTCAATCTTCCATGAATGAAGGATTTATGACAGGCCAATCGTTTGAGAAAAGTGATGTAAATGTCTTCCAGCATCATCGGGATGATTTTGAGATTGTGGAAGAGCCTGACACCGCCGAAATTTCAGCGGAGAATTTTATATTGGAACCGCCTTTTGTAAACCCCGGTTTTTTCCGTACCCAACAAGAGGAGCCCTCCCATAAGTATTACAGTCCAAAAGATGTTATGACCGGTGAGAACATACCCGCCGGTACTGTTTCCGGGGAGGCATATTTAAGCTATATACAAAATGAAGGCGAACCCAGTAAGGCACCAACATATTCATATGGTGGCGGAGATCTGATGCTGGGTATTATGATTTTGTCATTTTTGCTTCTTGCAATTGTAAAGTTTTTTTATTCAAATTATTTAAACCCCGTTTTAGCATCATTTTACAGTTTTAAAAGTTCAAGGGAGCTTTTCAGAAACAAAAATTCCAATATTCAAAACACATTAATTCTATTGAACTTCTTGTTTCCAATAAACGGGGGAATTTTTTTGGTGCTTGTTTTCGATTATTTCGGTATTGAAGTTTTGCCGGCCGAATTTTCCTTTTTATCAAGATTCTTAATAAAATCTTTTAGCCTTTATCTGCTTTATTCATTTATTGTGCTGTTTTTAAGGGTTTTGGGTTATGTTTTCGATAAAAAAGGTCTTTTTTACGAATATGTTCACAACATCTCGCTATTTGCAAAAATTTATGGTGTTTTGTTGTTCCCCCTTATTGCCGGAATAATTTATGCAAGCCCGGTAATAATACCGGTATTGATTTATACCGCTTTGTTTTTTGCCGGGCTATTATACGCAGCAAAACTGGTAAGGGGCTTTAAACTGCTGCAGAATAATGAGTTTTCTGTTTTTTATGTGATTTTGTATCTTTGCATGGTTGAAATTATACCGGTGATTGTTATGTTCAGATTATTTCAGACATACATTCTGATGTGATTTTTTAGTTATATTTTTTCAATAAAAACAGCTGAGCCTTGAAAATCAAGAAGATTCTGGTGTCACAACCCAAGCCTGAGAATGACAAATCTCCTTATTACGAATTGGCGGAAAAAAATAATTTGAAAGTGGATTTCAAGCCTTTCATTAGGGTTGAGGGTGTTGAAGCCAAGGAATTCAGAAAGAAAAGAATTGACATAACCGAGCATACTGCTGTAATATTTACCAGCCGGACTGCAATAGATCATTTTTTCAGGTTGTGTGAAGAGCTGAGAATTTCTGTGCCCGATTCAATGAAATATTTTTGTGTTTCCGAATCGGTTGCCCTTTACTTGCAGAAATATATAGTTTACCGTAAAAGAAAAATATTTTTCGGTAATAATAATTTCAAGAATCTTGTTGAACAGTATATCTTAAAGCATTCTGGAGAAAATTTTCTTTTGCCTTTGTCTGATATTCACAAAGCTGAAATTCCCAGAACTTTGGACAAAAACAAGATAAAATACACAAAGGCGATAATGTACAGAACAGTTAGCTGTGATTTGTCTGACCTCTCAGATGTGAACTATGATATACTGGTTTTTTACAGTCCTTCGGGCATTAAATCACTTTTTCATAATTTTCCTGATTTTAAACAAAACAACACAAAAATCGCCTGTTTTGGCCCTTCCACCGCCAGAGCGGTTAAAAAAGCCGGGTTAAGGCTCGATATTCATGCTCCGACCACCGAGACCCCTTCCATGACCATGGCACTTGAAAAGTATATCAGTGAATTCAACAAAAACCAGGGCAAAAAATAAATTATTTTCCTGGCTAATTTTTTTGTAACAGTGATAGCCTTCATTGCTTTAAGTCTGAATAACCTGCTGTGAGGGATAACAGATTGAACATACACAAAAAACAGCTATAATATGCCCGTGGATTATCTTTTAAAGGCCTGATTAAAGAAGGTTAAAATTTCATGTATACATTTAAAAAAAAAGAGCGGCTTTGCAGCAGAAAAGTAATAGAAAAATTGTTTTCAACAGGCAATTCGTTTTTTTGTTATCCGTTCCGGGTAATTTGGTTGGAGACCGAAACAGATTCACCCTATCCTGCGCAAATGGCCGTTAGCGTATCGAGAAAGAAAATCCGTAAAGCAGTAAAAAGAAATCTTGTCAAAAGACGGGTCAGGGAATCCTACCGTTTACAAAAAGGTTTATTGTATAAAACCTTAAAACAAAACAATAAAAAAATGGTGTTGACCTTCATATATACACAATCCAGGGTGCACCAGTACAGGGTAATAGAAAAAGGTGTAAAAGAGGCGGTTATAAGGCTTGCGCGGGAAATTGCCGAAAAACACCAGTGAAATGAAGCAATTGATCAAAATATTTTTCACTTACTTTTTTATAGGACTGATTAGATTATATCAGTATTTAATATCTCCGCTTATACCGGCATCGTGCAGGTTTTATCCAACATGCTCGGCATATGGACTCGGGGCAATAAAAAAACACGGACCGTTAAAAGGGGGATGGCTGACATTAAAAAGAATAAGTCGTTGCCATCCCTGGGGATCACACGGGCACGACCCCGTTCCATGAACAGGTATGCGTGAACTTCATACAGCTATGTGAATAAATACGGTTTACTGTAAACTTGAAAAAGTAAAATAAAAACAAGGAAAAGTGATGTATTTTGTTTATATTTAAGTCGTTACACAAATAACACAAACAAAAAAACACCACTTTTC
>Ga0207421_10001229_pt1 | contig 33154 bp, 30 predicted proteins | sample SodLakKL_010_SED_4_FD_187542 | JGI IMG/M metagenome (GOLD analysis project Ga0207421, IMG submission 187542) | Alkaline sediment microbial communities from Lake Tanatar, Kulunda Steppe, Russia - 8KL_010_SED (SPAdes) (version 2) | ecosystem: Environmental > Aquatic > Non-marine Saline and...
CCGGGGGATGCGAAAAGTAGCCAGGGTCATCGGGAGTAAGATTAATCTTTCAGAAACCGAACTAAAGCGCCTGGATTTACTGGTTGCCCTTCATGATATCGGCAATATTACTATTTCCAATGAAGTTTTAACCAGAAAGGGGCCACTTAGCACGAAAGAATGGCAAAAGATCAAAAAGCATCCGGAAGTAGGGTTTAGAATTGCCCGGGCAACTGAAGAGTTTGCCCATGTTGCAGAGGATATCCTTTCTCATCATGAGCGTTGGGACGGCACAGGATATCCACAAGGGTTGCAGGGAGAAAAGATTCCATTACTGGCCAGAATTTCTGCGATTGCCGATGCTTTTGAAGTGATGAAAAGCGGCAGGCCTTATAAAAAAGCTTTGCCGTTTGAGGGGATTTTTGCTGAATTAAAAAGAAACACCGGCACCCAATTTGACCCGGACCTGGTTAGTATTTTGCTTTCCAATATGGGCCAGTTAGAAGGTGACGGGAATTCAGCTTAAGCGCTTTTTTTACTATCCAATAAGTAATTGTTCAGCACGGCTGAGCAGGCACTACTTTTATTTTCTCAATAATAGCATGCTGAACAGCTTACCGATCAGAATAAATCATCCCAGGTAGGAATTGCTGTCTCTCCCGGCGCCAGGTTTTCCATTTCAAAAGCTTCTTCTATACTGGCGCTTCCTTCAACGGCCATATCCTCATAAAGGTATGCGCCGGTCCATGGGCTGCTGATATCGATGAAGCGTTTAGTCGTCCCCCCCGTGGTGGAGGCTTTTTGTTCGATTTCAAAGTAGCTGCCAACGTATTGATCACCTTTGGCCACCTCAAGGCGTCCTTCTTCATCATAGTCAAAGCCATAGGCATCGTCTTTTACTTCATCGGAGACCCCGGCTTTTAAATCGGGGTCGTAAGGCCCTTCGGCAGCTTCAAACTCCTGCTCCAGGCTGCCGGATTCACCGGGCTCCGCTTCTATTTCTACTGCCCAAATCTGCTCACTGACTTCTTTTTTTTCCTGCCCCCGGATTTCTACAGAAGAATTAACTTTGAAGGCAGTTGAAAATAAAAACAGCATAATAGCAGCGGTATATATTGAAATAAGAATCATGTTTTTTTTCATAACCAAATACTCCTTTATATTAAATCAAATTTAACCGTTCAGCCCAAAAGCAGCAAAGCTGAACAGACACAATTAAACTTATAATCTCAACTTGACCCTACCACAACTAGCTTGATTATGTCAATTTACCGGTATTTATTCCTTTCCCTGTTTAGAGAGTAACCTGGCTGTTTTGCCTGTTGTTCCCTGCACCCAAATCGTTTCGTTACTGTTGTCCGCAATGAGCCGGCACCGGTCCAAAATGCTGCACGGATGAACAGATAAAATAAAAAAGTTAATTTATGGCTTTGATCCGTTGATGATTTTAAATTATATTGTTTGTAGAAAGGATTGAAAGTGATCCAGGAAGGAGGGGCCAGTATGTCCAGGAAGAGCCATAAGCTGGATCTCCACCCCATTTATAACCAGGGCGACAAAATTGATGCCGCCTTAGAGAATGCCATGGATGAAGCCGAAGAAGCAAAGGCCCGCGAACTGGAGATCATCTGCGGCAAGGGGAGCGGCCAGTTGAAAAAGCGGGTGCTGCGCTTCCTGGACCGGAAAGATATTCGCGGCCGCTATAACAGGATAAAAAAAGATCCGGATAATTTTGGCCGGGTTTTTATTTATTTTAAATGGAAATAGTATCTTGCCTGAACAGGTGCCGGACCCGGAGAGCATAAAAGAAATTGAACTAACTACATGTTTTTTCAAAGGGGGTGCACCGGCTAATATTAACTGTGGAAAGCGGGGTTAAGTTTTGCCTGAAAAAAAGCGGAACCGAAATAAGGCGGATCGGATTTCAATAATGGGTCCGGCGGAAGTTACCATAGAACCGCTCGTCTCTATGCTCCGTGCGGCGGAAGAAGCGCACCTGCTTAAGTTTGCCCTGGATAAAAATATATTTGATTTGGTTGACCGGGGACAAACTGCTGCCGGTTTGGCAGAAACTTTAGGTTATGATTACCGGAGGACCGTGGCTTTGCTTGATGCTTTAACGGCCATGGGTTTTCTGTTAAAGAATCAACCGGGTAAAGATGCCGGTAATAACCCGGAGTTAAGGAGGCAGGCAACTGGCGAGGTAAAAAGGGAAGATGAAGGCTGTTCAGTTTGGCAGCAGGCAAAAAGTGAAGATGTTTATTGTTTATCAATGCTTTCTTTCCATTACCTGAGAGAAAGTTCCCCTTATTTTAGCCGCGACCTGCTCATGAGGCGTTTTTCCAGGTTAATGTCAACTGAAGAACTGGAAGAAAAACTTAGCCGGGTTTCGGAGGAGAGATCAACTGAATCTGCAGCGGCACAGCAGGCGAAAAAAAATCCCGGAGAATTTACCCGGGTGATGGTGCAAAATGCGCTCGGCAGCGGCAGCATCAGGCGGCTGGCTAAACTGGTGGCAAGCCACCCAAGCTTTTTCGGGGCCCGCCGGGTCCTGGACCTGGGCGGAGGGCACGGTCTTTATACGGCTGCCCTCTGCCGGCTTAACCGCCGGCTGGAAGGGGTGGTTTTTGATTTACCTGAAATAACCGGGGTTACTTCTGAATATATAAAAGAACAGGGTTTGCAAGATCGTATCACCACCCGGGAAGGCAATTTTTATCACGACAGCCTGGGTGAAGGTTACCAGGTTGTTATGGCAGTGAATGCGCTGCACCGCCCTCCGGAAATTCTGCGCCGGGTGCTGGATAAAATATATGCCTCCATGGATCCCGGAGGCGTTCTTTATCTTCAGCACCGTTACCTGAATGTTAAGCGCACTGCTCCGAGGGAGTCGGTAATGTTTTATTTTAACCGGGCCCTTGAGGTCGATGCATTTTACCTGCCTTCTCTTAAAGAAACCGTGAATTGCGGGATTGAAGCCGGCTTCAGCTTAAGCGGAATTTTTCGCTTCCGGGGCGGCGACACCTGTATTCGGCTTGAAAAAAGCAGCATCAACTAACGATGTTGGGCTGTTTTTGGCTAAATCAGGTTTTGCAAACCAGTGTGTAAAGGTCCTGAGTGCCAAGCGGGCAGCGCAGCTTAGATATGTTTTTCAATAAAAGCATGGGCCTGTTCGATTAAACGGTGAAAATCTTGTTTTACCGATTCGGCATCGGAATCGGGGTTTTCCAGGAAAAAAGGGAAAGAATAAAGGTTTGTTTGAAATACTTCTTTTAAAATAGCGGTTGTTTTATCCCGGCGGGCAAGCGCTTTATCTTTCCCGCCGTAGAGATCTTGTTCCTGTTCGTTATGCCCGAAGTCATCGACCAGCAATATGTTGTTAAAAGATATTGAGCCCAGGGTTTTTTGCAAAGCATACCAAAAATCCGGGGTTGACTTATGATAACCAAGATCTGCTGAATTTGCGATGCTGATTTTCTGGTTTGCTGCGTGCCCCATTTTTTCAAGTTCTTTTTTAATATGATCCGTGGCTTCAGCATAATGGTCGGTAGCAATTGCCACCCGGGCATTATTGCTGTCGCTCAGGTAATCAAAAGTAGACTGCCACTTCGGATCGACCCGGGAATGATTGAAATATAGTCTAGTAAACTTTGAAACCGCTTCCTTGATTTCAGGGTAGGACAAAGGTTTTTCAGGATCGGAAAACTTGTCCTTGATTTGACTGCTTAAAATATTAACATAACCGGTTCCGGTGGTGCTTCCCTGTCCCCAGGTAGGACCGACCACGTCAGTCCAAAACGCGCCGGGGTCTGCAACTCCCAGATCGGCCAGGCCGCTTTCTTTTAAAGCGCGGCTGATCATTTCATCCCGGCTAAACAAGACTGTATCCAGGCTTAAAGTTCCGGCAAAATCAAAAATAGCCAGGCTTTGTTCATGACCGGTTATTCCAGGGTTATATGAATCCACGCTTTTTCACTTCCCTTGTAGAGCACTTTTTAATTTCCTAATTTCCTTTTATATATGTTAATTCTCAGCCGTGCTACATTTTGGGTGGGTGACATTGCCAGCGATGCGCCGGCACCAGGCCAAAATGCAGTACGTTTGTGTACGCGCTTTTATTTTTGGTTGCCTTTTATAATTAAGCTTAAATTTTCGGCAGCTTTCCTGGGGTCGGACGCAGAGCAAAGCGCCGAAACCACGGCAATGCTGTCTGCGCCGGCGCGGACAGTTTCCGCGGTATTTTCTTCATTTAACCCTCCGATTGCCACCAGGGTGTGCCTGGAGTTTTTACGCACCCAGGCAAGGCCATCGAGGCCCCAGCTACCCTTTGTATCGGTTTTGGTCGGGGTTTCGAAGATCGGGCTTACCCCCAAATAATCGGCATCTAAATTTTCCGCTTCCCGGACCTGCTCTTCATTTTCTACAGATAAGCCGATTATTGCTTCCGGCCCTAAGAGTTTACGAGCCAGTTCATAGGGCATATCTTCCTGGCCGACATGAACTCCGTCGGCACCGACAGCCATGGCCACATCGACCCTGTCATTAATAATTAGAGGCACATTATATGGTTCCAGGATTTTCTTAACTTGCTGCGCTTCAGAGACAAAATCTCTTGTGGGAAGATCTTTTTCCCGCAGTTGAACTACGGCAACACCGCCCCGGACGCAGTCATGGACCACCTGCTCTAAAGAGCGCCCCATGCACAGGTCCCTGTCTGTCACCAGGTAAAGCCCTGCTATTTTTTTCTTGTTCATTATTCCACCTTCAACCTGTCCTGTAGATTTTTTTGATCCAGGTTATAAAGCGCGTCGAGAAAGGCCGCCTGGAAGCTACCCGGGCCGTTGCAGTAATCGGCAGCAGCGGCGATCTCACCGGCTATACCCATAACTGCCATAGCCCCGGCCGCGGCTTTTAACGGTGAAGGATTTACCGCGGCAAATGCTCCGCACAGGGCCGATGCAGAACAACCAAGCGCGGTGACCTTCGGCATCAGGTGGTGACCGTTGTAAATTTTTAATGTGTTCTCCTTGTCCATGATATAGTCCACTTCTCCGCTGATACATACTGTCGAACCGTATGATTCGACAAGACGTCCGGCGGACTGCACCGCTTTATCGGAGGATTCTGTGCTGTCAACACCGCGGGTTGTTGCTGCCGATGCTGCTGAGGCATTTATTTCTGAGGCATTGGCGCGGATTATGGTCGGCGGTGCGGCGGAAAGCAGTTCATTAACCGTATAGTTGCGCAATGGGGTAGCTCCGGCGCCTACCGGGTCAAAGATTACCGGTACCCCGATCGAGCCGGCCTTTTCCATGGCTTTTTTCATGGCCCGGATCCACGGGTCGCTTAAAGTGCCGATATTGATTACCAGGGCGCTTGCGATATTAACCATGTCTTCAACTTCGTTTTCCGCATGGGCCATAACCGGGGAAGCTCCCAAAGACAGCAGGGCGTTGGCGCTGTTATTCATGGAAACGTAATTGGTGATGCTGTGAACCAAAGGTACTTTTTCCCTGATCAAAGAAACGTCGTTCCAGATACTTTCTGCTGTAATCATAGTTTAATCAAACCTGCCTCCTTTTTAGTTTGCGAGAACCGGATGAAGCTGGGCTGGAGAGGATTAACTATAAAAACCACCCGGCAGGGGTGGTTTTTCATCTAACTCCCTACGCCGGCATTACCCGGATCAGGTCTCTCGGTCACTCCCACAGTTTATATTACAAGGGAGTATCTCAGCCCGGTTTGTCCAGGCTCCCGCTAACATATGTTAATTTACATTTATGGTATGGCATTTTATTGGAAAAGTCAACCGGCGGAGACATGCACCTGGTAAAGGGTATATTCCCTGGAACGGTTCAACATAAATTCCCGGGCCTGGCAGCTTATTGATACTTCAGCCATTAATGATTTCCCCTTTCTATTTATCTTTTATTTTGCGCCTTCTTCTTTAAAACCGCATTTTCTTTATTTTAACAGGGCCAGAGCCCGGGGTAAAGGCTGTATGGTTTTACCTCCTATCTTTTGGCGGCACTGTAAAAATAGGGTTAAATGTTTGCTGCCGGTCTTGTAAATACTAAATTTATCCGCCTCCCGGTGCAGGGTTGTCTTTTTTCACCGCGAATAATTAAATAATTACTTTTATAGCTTTCTCTTTAATAAGTCAGCAGGGTTGGAGCGACAGGAGGTAAATGCCAGTGGAGCAGATCCCGGAAGATGCTTTATTTAAGCGCAGCGGCAGCAGCAAGAACCAGGGAAACGGTGGCGAACAATTTTCATACAAAAAGATCTGGTGGATCGGTTTCGGGTTTTTAGGCGTGCAGCTGGCTTTTACTACCTATAATGCTTTTTTACCATTGATGTACCGGGAATTTTTTGATTCCAGGGCTATTATCGGTTTGTTAATGGGGACAGACAACCTGATCGGCCTTTTATTAATTCCCGTGGTGGGAGCCTGGTCGGACCGGGTTAACTCCCCCCTGGGCAGGCGGCTTCCCTTCGTGCTGGTGGCATTGCCGGTGGCGGCGCTCACTTTCTTTGCAATTCCTTTCGCCTCCGCTATACTTTGGACCCTGATTTTAGCCGAAATTTTATTTACGGCAGCGATGCACTCTTACCGGGGTCCGGTTATTTCCCTGATGCCGGATCACACTCCGCCCGAGAAGCGTTCCGCCGGTAACGGTATTATAAACTTAATGGGCGGAATCGGCACCTTGATTGCTTTTGGTTTTTTATCCTTGCTTTATGATATAGATCCCCGTTTAACTTTTGGGGTTGGTGCGGTGGTTTTACTTGCCACCCTTTTTATTGTTTGGAAAAAATCGGACCGGCACCCCCCTTATATCGACAATTCACCGGTAGCTGCTAAAAACCCGATCAAGGAAGCGGCCCAGGGGATTCGCAAGCTTTTCACCCCGGGGTATATTGGCCAGCTCTTAGTTCTGCTGGCCATGCTCTCTTATTTTATCGGCTTTGCCGGCCTTGATGCCATGTTTCCCATATACGGGGTGGAAACCCTGGGTTTGACCGAGGGGCGGGCAGCCTTCATCTTGACAACTTTCGCCGGGTCGTTCCTGGTTTTTGCCCTGCTGGCCGGCTATATCGGCACACGCCTGGGTAAAGTGCCAGCCATGCTGATCGGTCTGGCGATAGTGCCGATGCTTTTTTTAAGTGCCATCCCGGTTAGAGAACCGGTAATAATTGGGGTTATTTTTGTGGCGGCCGGGTTTGCCTGGGCCCTGGTCAACGTGCAGGCCATGCCGCTGGTTGCCGACCTCGGCGGCCGCGACCGGGTTGGGTTTTATATCGGTCTTTACTACATTTTTACCATGACCGGGCAGATGGTTGGTCCTTTTGTGCTGGGTTCCGCCATGGATATCATGGGCAACCACGGCATGTTTGTTGCCGGGGCGGTCGTTTATGCCACGGGCTTTGTGCTTTTGCGGGCAGGGCACAAGCGTCTTGATGCCGATCCCGAAGAACTGGCCCGGACTAAAAAACTTAACAACGATGCCGGTGCAGATGGAGGGCAGATCGGTTGAACAGAGACAAGACTTAATTAAATGAATGGTTGAGGATTGCTTTTAATTCCTGTGGGAAATCGGTGATCAATGCCTCTACTCCCGCGGCGGCTAAATTTTGCATTTGTTCGGGATCATTTACAGTCCATGGATAAAGGGGTATGTGATTTGCTTTAAAACCCTCAAGGGTAGCTTGATCCAGCAGGTATATAAACAGCGGGTGCACCGAGTAGCAGCCGAGGGAGCGGGCGTAGTGCCACGGTTCCTTGATTTCTTCGAGATAAAGCAGCCCGGTACGAACAGCGGGTTTCAACAGGCGGCAGGTTACCAGGCTGTCGTGGTTAAAAGATGAGATAAGCGTTCTACCGACAAGCCGGTATTTTCCGACGCACTCCAGGACTTTATCTTCCAGTCCCGGATATGCGGTATGGTTATTTTTCAGTTCGATATTGAAAAGAAAACTGCTTTCTTTGTAGCGGATCAGCAGTTCTTCCAGGCTCAAAATTTTTTCCCCGCTGAAACCAGGGGCAAACCAGGACCCGGCATCAAGTGATTTTAATTCGGCCAGGGATAGATCCTTAACCGCTCCGCTTCCGGAAGTAGTGCGCTCTAAGGTTTCATCATGGATTACCACAGGCACCCCGTCTTTGCTTAGCTGAACATCGAACTCAATGCCGTCTGCGCCTGTTTCAACTGCCCGGTCGAATGCAGCCATGGTATTTTCAGGGGCAAGCGAAGAAGCGCCGCGGTGGGCGATGATTAACGGTTTCTGCCTGGATTTGTGGCCTGGATTAATGATAAATATCATCTCGCTTAAGGCTTGGTTGTATAGTTCCTGCAGCTTTTATACTTGGCTGCTTTGACCATTATATCCTGCGGCAGGGAAAAATAAAAATCGGCTGAATATGCGGGAAAAGAGGCGGTTATTTTTATGGAAGCGAAGATTAAAGATGTAAGGTTTTTTTTGCTTGATATGGATGGAACTATCTATTTAGGAGAGCAGTTAATTGACGGAGCCCGGGAACTGCTGGAAATTCTTAAGAAGCAGGGTAAGAAAGCGGTATTTTTAACCAACAACAGCTCAAAGAACAGGGAGGCTTACCGGAAAAAGCTCGAAGAAATGGGGATTAAAGTTAAGCCCGAAGATATTTTCACTTCCGGGGAAGCCACTGCAATATATTTAAATAAGATCCATCCCGGGGCAAACATATTTCTGCTGGGAACCCCCATGCTTGAAGAAGAATTTACAAATGCGGGATTTAATTTGCATTATGATGAAAAACCTGATTATGTGGTGCTGGGCTTTGATACTACCCTCACTTACCGGAAGTTGTGGCAGGCCTGTGATTATATCAGCGAAGGGGTGGAGTTTATCGCCACTCACCCCGATATTAACTGCCCGGTGGAAGGTGGTAAATACATGCCCGATGCCGGAGCAATGATAAAATTGATCGAGGCTTCTACAGGGGTAAGCCCCCTGATTATCGGAAAACCCAACAGCCATATGGTTGACAGTGCCCGTGAAAAATATGCAGCCGGTAAAGAAAAGATGGCAATAGTGGGCGACCGGTTGTATACGGATATCCAGCTAGGCATTAATGCCGGCATTTATTCAATCCTGGTGTTAAGCGGTGAAACAACCCCGGATCAATATAAAGCTTCAGGCACAAAAGCTTCCATGGTTTACCCTTCCGTAAAAGAACTCTGGCAGGTTCTAAGGGATTGAAACCAGGCAACCTTATTTTTTATCCAATGAGTGAAGGTGTTTAACCCTTGGGTCGGACTCCTTTTTCGATAAGTATTTCAGCGGTCCAGCGTGCAGTTTTTCCTGATACACTGGTGCATTTGTCATCATGCCCGCCGGCTTCTTCAAACTTTTTATAGTCTTCTTTGTCCCATAAATTAAATGAACGGCCGATGATGCTTTTTTGGACATCCTTGCAGATTACTCCCCCGAATTCTTCCACAAACTTATCCTGGAGTTCTTTCGTGGCGGAGAAGTTCCTTAAACGGCTGGCTGTTTTTTTACCAAACTCGCTCCTCTGCCTGCCGAACTGGCTGCTGATTGCCGCCATGCCGCCGACCAGTGCGCCGCAGGTCCCATCGCCGCTAAGTGCTCCTCCTCCGGCAAATGAGTGCACTGCCTGAATGGTTGCATCATCAATGCCGTCGAAATACTCCTGGAGAGCGGCTAAAACAGCCTGCGGGCAGGCCCCGTATTTAGCTTCATTTTCGTAGGCCAGGGTGTAAACTCTTTCCAGCAATTCTTGATACTCTTCTGTCATTAAGATGCGCTCCTTTTGGTTTGGTCTGTTTTTTGTTTCCCTTAGTTATTATAACAAATAATTAAGATGGTGTTTCTTGGTTTGTTTTAAGATGAGATAGGATATGGCTGCGCAGCTGATCCACGGATAAAGATGCGGTTACGTGTCCCCTGTCAATAACTGCAACCGGGTGTAATTCGCCGTATGATTCTTTTTGTTTTTCATAGCGGATAATCTGGTCAAAACGTCCCAGCAGGGGGAAAACATTTTTATCTTCAACCATTAAAAATTTATTTTTAAAATCCAGGATCTTTTCCAGGACTTCCGGGTTTTTTCTGGCCTGCGGGGCGGTTAGTTTTTGGTAAATTGAACCGGTAAAAACATCAGCGGGTTTGGTTCCCGCAAGCAGGGGCACGTAGGTATCTGCGCTGTTATAATAAGTCCGGTGCAGGTTGGTGACCCACCCTCCCAGGCTGAGCCCGCTTACCGTAGTTGGGCTGCCTAATTTAGAGAAATGCGCAGTTAGCTTATCAACTATTTTTGTGGAAACGGCAAGCACCGCAGTAAAGGTGGAAAGATGGCCCATATGTTTTAAATAGTTCCTAAAAGAACGGTGGTGAGGCGCGCGTATTACCACCAGGTTGGCCGGGATATCAGGGTTACCGGTGATAAAAATATCCTTGAAAGTGTTTTTGATGAAAGGTTTGTTGTCGAAAGGGCGTTCATTGTTGCCGTGGTGGTAAATTATGGTTGGGTAATCGCTGCCTTTCCAGCTCGTAATGCGAAAAGCAGGATCAAGTTTACCCAAAGCAGTTTGAGCTATGACCTCGTAAGTGCCTTCGCCTTTAATATGCGGCCATTTAAGTTCTGTAGAATCAAATAAGTCTTCGTATGAAGGGCTCTCCAGGCTGTCACGGTAGAGCTTGCTTCTACAAAAAAGAAAGGAAGCCAGGATGACAGGAAAAGTGTCCAAGAAAATGTGCTTGTTCATTATCAGGCAGGCTCCTCCCGGTCTGTTTGCCCGGACAATTTAATGGATTTTACCTTCTATTAAATTAAATTCGCTTGTTCAGGTTTATACTCCTGCATATTTGCTGGTTCCAACCTTTCAAGAAAATTTTATTTTTATACTACCTGCCTGCTATAATTACTAAAGATTGGTTATAATATACGGAGGATGTCAAAAAGAATGCCGGGCGGGCTATGGTTTGATCATTGATCTGTCCGATTTATAGCTGGACGATATGTTGCTGATATATGAAGGTACGTTTTTTTAGAGGCAGGAATATTTATTAAGAACCATGGCATTTTTGGCAGAATGACAGGTTTAAAGGGTGATCCTTTCGAGGAGGAATAGCGGCATAATGGAACCTATAGATGGTGCCAGGAAAATCATCAACACGGGGATGAACATAAAACCCGGAGAAAAATTGGTAATCATTACCGAGAGAAGCACTATTGAGAGCGCAGGTTACTTTTTAACTGCGGCTATAGAAGCAAAGGCACAGGTTTCTATGGTTGCAATCCCCAATCTTAAATATAACGGGGAAGAACCTTCCGAATTGGTTTCGGAGATTATGCAACTTGCTGATGCTGCTGTAATTGTTGTTAAAAACTCACTGGCTACCACTACTGCGCGCCAAAAAGCAACCAGTTCCGGAGTGAGATGTTTTTCGCTCGCAGGATTTACTGAGGATATGTTAAGGAAAGGTTGTATTGAAGCGGACTTTTTAAATGTAAAACCTTCTGTCTGGGCTGTAGCCGAAAAATTAAGCGGAGCAAGTAAAGCGCTGCTTACTTCAAAAAAGGGCACGAGGCTGGAAATGTCTTTGGAAGGTCGTTTTGGGAATGCCCTTGATGCCCTGGCCCACGAACCGGGAGCTTTCCGCTCAATGAGTATCGAAGCTTTTACCGCCCCGGTTGAGGACACTGCAAGCGGTGTGCTGGTTGTTGACGGGGCAGCACCGATTGGCTTGGTCCGGGATGATCCAATAAAAGTTATTATCGATAAGGGGAGAATTGTGGAAATAACCGGTGGGCCTTCTGCAAGCCGTTTGCAGGGTTTGCTGGAAGAGATAAATGACTCCAATATGTACCGGGTGGCGGAACTGGGCATTGGGTTGAACCCGGCTGCTAAACTAAGCGGATCAAACTATATAGAAGATGAAAGTGCCATAGGCACAGTGCACGTGGCGATAGGCAGAAACATTTCGCTGGGTGGAAAGATTAACGCAAAAGCACACTATGATTTGATCATTGATCGGCCTGATTTACGCCTGGATGATGAATGGTTGATGCAGGACGGCGAGTTGTTGTTTTAATTTCCCCAGGACAAAGAGATACCGGCGATCACCAGCAGTAAATACACCAGGAGGCGGAACATTTTTTCATTGATCCGGTTGTGGATGAACTCGCCGGTCAAAGCGCCTAAAAAAAGAGGGGGAAGCAGTGCAAAGGTCATGCTGACTGTTTCTCCCGTTACCCTCCCGCCAATAATGTAACCGATAACCATCATTCCGGTTACGATCAGCCAGAGCATGGAAAGGGTGCTGCGGAAAACCTCTTTATATGCAAACTGTCTCCCGGCAAAATATACGACCAGGGGCCCTCCGGAAGCATAAATTCCGTGGACAATGCCCGCAGATACCAGCCAAATTCTTGCCGCCCATGGCTTTAGCGGGGTGGGCTTAAAAGACCTTTCCCCACCCGGATTTGGTACCAGCATTCTATGGAATTCATATAACCCTACCAGGATAACAAAAATGCCAAAAAACTTTTCCAGAAGCTCAACGGGTCCCAGGTAAAAAATGATTAACCCCACAGGCATGCCAGTGAACATGAAGGGCAGGATTTTTTTCCTAAGCACATTCCATTCTATAGTTTTTCCGTGCTGCCAGACTATGTAAGTGCTCATAAAAATGTTTACGGCTGCAACAACCGGGACCAAAAAATCAAGGGGGTAGAGGTTTGCACCCAGGGCCAGGGCGATAACCGTTCCACCAAATCCGGTTGCAGCCTGGATTGTTTGGGAAAGCCAAACAGCAAGAATAAGAAGAAAGAAGGCTAAGGAAAGCGGGTTAAATAATTCTATCAACGAACTATAATGAGTTTCCAAGATTAATTCATCCTCTTAGATTACCTGTTGTTTACAGAATGAAACTTTTTCACTGCTACCTTAATAATAGTAACATGAGGCAGGCGTTGTATACCAGCAAGTCAAGCCGGCCTCCTTCAAAAAAATAACCCTGGTTGCAAAAATGGAGGTTTGCACACAGGGTTTGTATTTTACGGTTGATGCTTTATACTTTTTCCTTTATTCAGCGGGCTGGAGTTCTGCCGGATCGGCTTTACCGAGATAGGAGGACAGCAGGTTGACTGCCGCTTCCAGGTCTCTGTGGCTTACCATTTCATTGACCGTGTGCACGTAGCGGCAGGGAACTGACAAAGTGACAACAGGGATTCCTGCTTTAGTTAGTTGAATGCCGCCGGCATCGGTACCACCGCGGGGTAATATTTCCATCTGGTGGGGGATCTCTTTTTCACGGGCAATTTCTTTTAACTCTTTTACCAGGTTGTGATTTGAAATAGAGGCAGAATCCATTATTTTGATTGCCACCCCTTCACCGAGCTTTGTCACGTATTCGGGTTCTTCTCCCCCGGGAAAGTCCGCAGCCAGGGTTACATCGAGGGCGATGCCCAGGTCGGGAGTAATTCCAAAGGCTGATGTTACAGCGCCCCTTAAACCAACTTCTTCCTGGGCAGTGGCTACCAGGTAAATATCAGCCGGTTGATTATTGAGCTTTCTTGCCGCTTCCAGCATTACAAAAACTCCGGCCCGGTCGTCCATGGCTTTGCTGCTGTAATTGTCGCCAATTTTTGTAAACTCCTGGCGAAGCGAAACCGGATCGCCAATTTCAACATTTTCTTTAACCTTATCGGCGGGCATGCCGATATCTACAAAAAAGTCTTTAATCTGCAGCTGTTTCTTCTTTTCCTCTTCGGTAAGGATGTGGATCGGTTTGGTAGAGGGGGCAAGGTTGCCGATAAAATCTTCTTTCCCGTGGACGACCACTCTTTGTCCTATCAAGGTGCGGGGGTCGAACCCTCCCACCGGTTGCAGCCTAATAAAGCCCTTATCGTCGATGTGTTTAACCAGGAAACCAATTTCATCCATATGTCCGGCAATCATTATTTTTCCTTTGCCCGAACCCTTTTTTAGGCCAATCAAGTTACCCATGGCATCAGTGCGTATTTCGTCGCAAAAGCTTTCCATATCTTTCTTGACCACTTCCCTGATTTTTTCTTCTCTCCCTGCCACACCGGGGGTTTGGGTTAGTTTTTCTAACAGTTCCAAGGTAGAATCGCCTCCTTTTAATTTTAACTAATCCTTTTGGGCCGGGTTAACCCCTGAACCCTGGAAATTATCAGCGGGTAATTGACGTTATTCCTGTAATATTTTCGCTTAAAAATTTCGATTACCTTTTAAAATCTAAAAATGATAAAAAAGCGGCCCTTTATTAAGAGCCGCATGATTGTTTAAGATTATGGGAAAAAATCTTTATTGCCGATTAACTGCTTATTCTCTATGGTCTTCCCCCGCCACCGGCATTGCTTGAACCGCCGTTGTTGCCGGCATTGCCTGAATTACCGGGGCTACCGGAATTACCGGAATTGCCGGTATTTCCGGCGTTGCCTGAGTTGCCCGGTGAACCTGAACTATTGGAGTTGCCGGCATTTCCGGCTTTACCTGGGTTTCCAGAATTGATTGTATTGTCATTATCATTCTGCTTGTCCTGTTCGTCTTTTTCAGTATCACTGTTTATTATACTATTATTTGCTTCCCTTGCTGCGTTAGAAACTTCTTTTCCTAAATCTATCTCTTCGTCCCGGGCCCGATTGGAGACAGCTTCTCCAAATTCTCTACCGTCATGAGGAGTTATTTCCTCATCACCGCTTAGAGCTTTGTGGACAGCTTTGGCCACATCCGATCTTTCTTCTTCATATTCATCTTCTGAATAAACGGCTTCTCTTGCAGCTTCGGAAACTTTTGTACCGAGGTGGATATCGGCATCCCGCGCTCGTTCTGCTACTTCTTGACCAAACTCTCTTCCGTCATCGGGCGTTACTTCTTCATCCCCGCTTAGTGCTTCATGAACAGTTGAAGCGACGTCAGATTCTTCATTTGAATAAACTGCTGCCCGGGCAGTTTCATCGTTCTGAACAGTTTCATCATTTTCATGGTTTTCTTCTGCACCTGGTTCATTTGATGCTCCGGCGTTAATGCCGGCCAGCTCGATCACAGGATTGTTACCACCAAACGCTGCGCCACTACCGGCCAAAAGCGTTATTATCAAAGCACTGATGATTATTTTTTTCACTCAAAATACCTCCCTGAGATTATTTCAGGTATGATCCATTAGTTAAAAAAATGTCCACTTAGGCAGCCTGGCGGCCTTGGCTCACCATTGAGCTTTAGGCCCATAGCTTTGCGAACCTTCCTTTCGAAAGGGTTGCCTTTTGCTAATGGACTTACCTTACAACCAAATGTTAATTCAATATGAGCAACCTGTCAACTTTGGATTACAAAAAATGCTTAGCGATAATGCCTGTTTAATAAAATTAAAACCCCCGGGTTTGCCCCCGCCATGGCGGTTCTTTACCTTCCAGGTATTCATCAACCCCCGGCCCGCCCAGCTGGCGTAGTCTCCAGATACCGTAGATATAACTAAGCACCAGGACAATAATAATGACCGGCCAGCCCAGGAGAAAATTGACCCAGGCCAGCAGGGCCGGGTCACCTGCCAGGTACATAGTAACCTGGATAAAAAGGCGCAGCCCGATCAGAGCGGCCCAGATAAGGGTTACTTCACGGTAAGCCGGTTTGACATCCCTGCGCCAGAACCATTCCAGGGGCCAGCCGCGGGTTAAGTGGCTGGCCCATGCAGCAAGAGGTTTCCCGGCCAGCAGGGTTCCCAGGGTTATAATCAAGAGTAAACCGCTGCTTAAGATGGCAGGTAAGAAATAAGTGGCCGCTGTGCGGGTAAAATAGGCCAGGGTGGACGCAAAAGCAACTCCCAGAAAGCCGCCGAGTGCATAAAGAAAAGTGTGTTTGCGGAAAACCCTGTTTAGGCCAAGCAGTAAAGCCAGCCCAAGGGCTGTGATCACCGCTATGTCGAGGCCGAACAGGCCGTTTATCACTACAAAAACCAGCGGTGGGAGCAGGGCATCAAAGGTCTTACCGCTTACAACCATTTTTAATTCTTCGAGGATTTCCGGTCTTTTAGCGCTCAAAACCAATTGTTTCCTTTCCATCTTTAAACTGATTAAATTTGCTTAGTTCCTCTGTTTAGTAAAGCTTGAAGCTGATCGATTTACACTTAATTATAACAAACAGGTATCTCCCCTGTTTTACCTGATTTGGCTTAGCAGGGATTCTTTGCGTGCTCCCAGGAAAAGGAGCAGCCAATCATCTCTGCTTTGATAAAGGGCAATCAAAAGGTAAAGGCTGGCAGTTAAAAACCCGAATACCATCATCAGAATGATCCAGAAAACTGCCATGGCTGTGCTTTTTTCACGAAAGCCAATCCACATAGAAAATAATATAAAACCGACATACAAATCAACCACAGAAACAATCCCCCAGGGGTTGGCCAGGAGTTTGCCTCCGTCTTCTGTGAAATCTCCCACGGTAAAGCCGTATAACAGCACTCCGACCATTGCCAGTAAACCCACCAAGGAAATGATTTTTGCTACTTTCACGATTATCCCGCTCCTTTTTAGTAAAACCAGTAATTTTTGTATTACAATTTGTACTTGATCTAATTATAAATAATGGTAATATAAAAATATATTAATATCAAGAATGTATGTTAAAGCTCGCTCAAATTTTTTTGACCAGTTTTGTTAAGGAATTGTTAAGGACAGGGTTTTTAATTCCAAATTGTTTGTTGGGAGGATTTAGGATGGCGACAGAAATATATAAGTATCCGGACGGTACGGTTTATGAAGGAGAGTGGCAGGGAAGTAAAAGAGAAGGCTATGGGACCTGGACTCGCCCTGACGGAATGCAATATGAAGGTCAATGGTTAAATGACAAGCCGGAAGGCCATGGAACCATAACTGCTTCTGACGGCAGCAGTTACACGGGTGAATGGAAGCAGGGGAAAAGGCATGGGCGCGGTGTTTTTACTAATGTAAAAGGAATCAGGCAAGTTGGTCAATGGAGGGAAGGCAAATTAGTTGAAGAGGGTGTCCAGGTTGAAGGTGAAGCGGAGGATTGCCGGGAACTTGCACAAACAAATGTGGCCCTTAAGCAACGGATAGCCAAACTGGAAGGCGATCACCAGGGAGAAAAACGTAGCCGGATTAGTTTCGGTTACTTGAAAAAATTTAATACCGTGATGGGTTTTTTACATCTTATCCAGGGAGGCTTGATGCTGTTTTTTGCCCTAACCATCGAGCAGTTCAGTGATTTCAGAATCCCGATCATGTCTTATTTCCTGAAATTTGATACCCAGGCGATGCGCCTGGTGACCAACCCGGACATGCTCGGTGAATTTCCCTTCGCCATGTTTACCTCCTTTTTCCTCCTGCTTTCGGCTTTCGCTCACTTTATAATTATTATGCCGAAAACAAACCTGGTTTATAACCGTGACCTGGAAAAAGGAATCAACAAATTTCGCTGGCATGAGTACTCACTTAGTTCTTCCTTGATGATTATATTAATAGCGATGCTGTTTGGAGTTTATGACATCGGTGCTCTTATTGCAATATTTGTGCTGAATGCTTCTATGAACTGGTTTGGGCTTCTGATGGAACAGCTTAATCAGTATACCGGGAAAACAAACTGGTCTCCTTTTGTGTTTGGCAGTATAGCAGGTATCGGACCATGGGTTATTATTATAATGCATGCTTTGGGGAATGCTGATCCTGCCGAAGTTCCCTGGTTTGTTTATGCGATTATCGGTTCGTACTTTGTGTTTTTTAATTTGTTCCCGATAAATATGATCTTACAGTATAAAAAAGTGGGCCGGTGGAAGGATTATTTTTACGGTGAAAGGGGATATATAATTTTAAGCCTGGTGGCAAAAAGCGTGCTTGCCTGGTTAGTATTTGCCGGGGTGATGCAGCCTTAAAGCAGGTTTAATATAAAGCTTGATAAAATATCAACTGAACACAAAGGAACAGTTTTGCTCAGCGATCCGGAGCTGCTGTTCTTTTTTTATTGTTGCTGGTAAACTGGCAGTAACCGCCCTGCAAATCTTTATAAAATTGTGTATAATAGCTAATAAGTTGTATAAGCAAGCAAAATTCTGTCTGCTCAGCCGTGCTGCTTTTGGCCTGATGACGGCTCATCGCGGGAAATGGCAACGATTCAGCTTCAGGCTTTCGCTTTGGTTGCCCTCGGCATTCGCCATCCATGGCTCAGGCCTCGGCAGCCTGCCTCCATGCAGGCCGACCGGCTACAGCTTTTGCTTCATCGGCCATTGCAACCGCTCTATCGCAATGTCTTCAGTTCAAAAGCAGTAAGGCTGAGCAGTTACACAAAATTTAAAGCTTAAACCGAAAAATCAGATAGGGATTTTTATCATGAATAAGATTAAAAAGATTTTGTTCTACTTGTTCTGCATAGTTGTATTTGCATCATTTATGCTCAACCCGGCAGTAAAAGCTGGTTCTGATGGGCATGTGCTCACAGAGGAAGAATTTGAGCAGTGGCCGGATCTGCCTGAGTATACAACCTTTAATCCTTTCCCCTACAAAGGGGCAAATTGTACATGGTATGCACACGGCCGCATGATGCAGCTGGGTTACTGTACTTATGCCTTGGATACAATGCGTTTCAGCGCTCACACCTGGGCGGATTTTGCAAACAGGGGAGCGGTGGTCAGTGACGAACCGGAAGCCGGTTCTATTGCTTTTTGGGATGGCAATGCAGCTTTTGGAAGTTATTTAGGGCATGTGGGGGTTGTTGAAAAGCTTAAAGAAGATGGGGCTATTTTGATTTCAGATTCAAGCAGCAGTAGAGACCCTTACAATACTTTTTTGATTAAACCGGATGACCGCAGATGGCCGACTGCATTTATCATTGTCCCTGAAGGGCCGGGAAAGTCTGAACAGTTTAACCCCGGGGATCTGGTGAAAACCACGGCTTCCAGCCTTAATTTCCGCTTAGAAGGTGTCGATCAGGACCCTGTCCTGCTGTCTAAAGGAACTCCGGTAAAAATTAAAGAGCATCAAAGCAACGGGCTAAAAGCATCAAGGCCGAGAAGCATCCAGGATTATTACCACTGGTGGTATGCAGCAGTAGAGCTGGATGGCGAAATCGAATATGGCTGGCTTGCCGAAGATTACCTGAAAGTAAAAGAAGAAGTGGGGGAAGAAAAAACAGAAATTGACCCCGGTTCAGATTCAGATTCAGATGAAGAAACCGACGAGGCAACTAATGGAAATGATGAGACTGATCCGGAGGATCATCCTGATGAAAACCCGGATAAGGAAGAGGATACAAAAACCGATCCGGACAAGGAGCCTGATCCGGAAAATACCGGTGAAAACGAGGAAGCTGCTTTTAAGCCCGGGGATGTAAACGGTGACGGAGTAGTTGATGTTTTGGATGCTTCTATTGTCATGCAAAAAGCATTAGACCTTAAATCCTTTGATCAAGACCAGTTTAAGGCTGCAGATGTAAATAATGACGGGAAGGTTGATGTTTTAGACGTGGTTTTAATCATGAGGTATTCGCTCGAATTAGTCTCCTCTTTTTGATAATAAAATGCCTTAATCTAAAGCTACAATCAGGTTAAATATTTCCCTGGAGGGTATTTATACGGTATAATTTGAACATGGAACTTTTAGCGCCGGCCGGCAACCTGGAGAAATTAAAGACAGCGGTGCGCTTTGGCGCCGATGCGGTTTACTGTGGTGCAGGGTCATTTTCACTCCGTGCTCCGGATGCTTCTTTTAACCTTGAAAATCTTGCCCGGGGAATCGATTTTGCCCATGAACATGGCAGCAGGGTATACCTTGCCATGAATATCTTTCCTTTTGACAATGACTTTGAGCAGATGTTCACATACTTTACAGAGGCGATGAAGCTGGGTATTGATGCGGTGATCGTATCCGACCCGGGAGTTTTGGCCAGGATCCGCCGGCTGTTCCCTTCCGTTGAAATTCATTTAAGTACGCAGGCCAATACTACGAACAGTGAAAGTGTTATGTTTTGGCGCGATCAAGGGGTTAAGCGAATCATTCTTGCCCGAGAGCTTAGCTTGGCTCAGATAGCAGAAATTAAGGATAATGTGCCCGAGGTGGAACTGGAAGCATTTGTGCACGGGGCAATGTGTATATCCTATTCCGGGCGCTGCCTGCTTTCCAAGTTTCTAAATAATCGCTCGGCGAACCGGGGGTTATGCACGCACCCCTGCCGCTGGGAGTACCGTCTTAAAGAAGTGGGGCGGGAAGAAGAGCTGGCCATTCACGAGGATGAGCGGGGCAGTTATATTTTAAACTCAAGAGATCTTTGTATGATTAAATATATCCCCGAGCTTGCGGAGGCCGGTCTTACTGGCTTGAAAATTGAAGGGCGAATGAAAACCGCTTATTATGTGGCGGCGGTTACAAGGATTTACCGGGCTGCAATAGATCGCTATCTTGAGCAGGGTGAAGATTACAGTTTTGAGCCCGGCTGGTTAGAAGAACTTGATAAAGTGCCTCACCGCCCTTATTCCAGCGGTTTTTATTTGCCGGAGAAGGACGATGAGACCGAATATACTTTTAAGGCATCACCGATCAGGAACTATAAATTTGTTGGCACTGTTGAAGCGCATGAGACCGGTAATAAAGAATTGCTCATAGAAGCCAGGAACAGGTTTGCCGTGGGTGAGGTATTAGAAATCCTGGATCCGGTTTATTCAGAACCGGTTGAAGTGAAAGTCGATAAAATTATCGATCAGCGTGATGGCAGCAGCTTAAAACAGGCCCACAACAGCTACCGGGTTAAAATTCCTTTTAGCGATCAAAAAGGGCGGCAGATCAGCAAGCATTCCATAATCAGGGCTGAAAATATTGACGAGTGATGTTTGCTTTCCGGAAAGACAGGAATTAACCGGAAGGGTTAAGTTATACAGCTATGAGTAAAATGTTAGCGGGGTGGATATTGATTAACCGCCTTTTAAATGATAAAGTGGGAGTAAGTTTACAGGGTAAACTGGAGAATGGTTCAAAAACAGCGAGTTTCTATAAGGAGTTTTAAAGGAGCGGTGACAGTCATGAGAAGTAAATTTAAAATTTTACCGGTTTTGGTCGCTGCTTTAATGATTGGTGCGCTTTTTACTGCCGGGTTTAGCGATAATATTGATAAAGAACAAAAGGCTGGAACTGAAGGCGGTACAACTAAAAGGTATATAGATATGAGCAACCCATGGACCGGCGCATACCTGCATGAAGATATGAAGATAGAGGGAAAAGCGGAAGTTAAGGAATCATTCCAGATGGGCAGCCCGGATAGCGGTGTAAATATAGAAGCCGGTGTGGGTGAAGAAGGCGGGACTAAAGCAGCTTCTGTCGAAGACAACTCCAGCTCCGGTGAAAAAGACAACCCGGAACCTAAAACTGAAAACAACAGTAGCCAGGATGAATACAACAATCCAGGTAGCAGTGATAATATAGATGATGCCGCAAAAGCCGGCGAAAAGGAGCAGGAAGAAAAAAATTATTTGCTTGCACCTGTACCGGTTCCCGGCTGGGAAGAACTGTTTTGATTGGTATGCGGCAATAAAATTTAATTTGTTTCAAACTGGACTGTTATAAAAGCCTTCTTTATTTATGAGGGCTTTTAATTTTTTGGTTCGTTGTGTCTGTTCAGTCGTGCTGCATGTTGCGCCGGGGTCTGTTCATCGCAGGCATTGGAAGCTGAGTGATGACGTTTCGTTTTTGCTTCTTGTCTTTAAACTGGTTTTCCGATTTTTACTCAACAGGCTTTTATTTGCCGGTGGATATGTTATCATAATTAACGTAGTTAGTTTTAGCTGGAATAGTATTTAAGAAGGGAAAGGTTAAGATGGGAAAAAGAACGGAAACTGACCTTTTAGGGCCACGAGAAATACCGGATCACTGCTACTATGGTATCCATTCATTAAGAGCCCTGGAAAACTTCCCCATTACCGGGTACCGCTTATTTCCGGAGATGATCTATTCACTGGCTTTGATTAAAAAGAGTGCTGCGCAGGCCAATGTCAGTGAGGGGATCCTGGAATCGCATATTGGTGAAGCGATTGCTGCTGCTGCAGACGAAATCATTGCCGGTAAGCTGCATGACGAATTTGTGGTTGATGTAATCCAGGGCGGTGCCGGTACTTCGATCAATATGAATGCAAACGAAGTGATAGCCAACAGGGCCATTGAGCTGCTCGGCGGAGAAAAAGGGGATTACAGCACCGTTTCGCCAAATACCCATGTTAATATGTCCCAGTCAACAAACGATGTATTCCCTACAGCGGTCCGGGTAAGTGCCTTAATTATGGCTGAAAAGTTGATCAGGGTCCAGGAAGATCTGATTTATACTATCAGGCTTAAAAGTGAAGAATTTGATGATGTGATTAAGGTGGGCCGCACTCATTTGCAGGATGCCGTGCCTATTCGACTGGGCCAGGAGTTTTCAGCTTATGCAAGGGTAGCCAACCGTGACTTGGACCGGCTGAGGAATTCAATAAAGGTTTTAAGGTTTATAAATATGGGGGCTACAGCCGCTGGGACGGGCCTTAATACAGAACAAAAGTACACCATTGAAGTAGTCAGGAAACTGCGTGACTATACCGGCCTGGATTTAATAGGAGCAAGTGACCTGGTCGATGCCACTCAAAACGTAGATGCTTTTTCAGAAGTATCCGGAGCTTTAAAAATCATGGCCCTGAACTTATCTAAAATAGCAAACGATATCAGGCTTTTATCTTCCGGTCCCAGGGCCGGCCTGGCTGAGATAAATTTACCGCCGGTGCAGGCCGGTTCTTCGATCATGCCCGGTAAAGTTAACCCTGTTATGGCTGAAGCGGTAAACCAGGTAGCTTTTCAGGTTGTGGGGAACGATACAACCATCAGTATGGCTGTCGAAGCCGGCCAGCTCGAATTAAACGTGATGGAGCCGGTGATAGTTTTTAATCTTTTACAAAGTTTTCAGGTTTTAACAAACGTAATCAAGGCTTTTGAAAGCAAATGTATACGCGGGATTACTGCCAACAAGGACAAATGTGAAGAATACGTGGAAAACAGTATCGGCTTAATCACGGCTATAAACCCCCATGTAGGTTATGAAGTGGCTACTTCGATTGCAAAGGAAGCCCTGGAGGAAAATAAGCCGGTTCGCCAGGTGCTGCTGGAGAAAAACATATTTACTGAAGATGAGCTGGATTCAATCTTCAGGGTAGAAGATATGACCAGGCCCGGTATTGCCGGGGTGCAGTTTTTGAAAAAATTTACCAAATAAGTTGTCAACAACCCCGTCCCCCTGACAACTTAGAGGGGTCCATTTTATTGAATTCACTTAGAGAATCGGCAATGCGAGGGGTCAGATGGACGGCAATAAGCGCTACTTTCGCAGCCGTCACCGCCCTGCTTTTTCAATTGATCAAAGCCAGGTTTCTCGTCCCGGAAGAGTTTGCCCATCTTTCCGTGTTAATGATTATTATCGGATTGAGCAGGAACCTGGAAGCTGCCGGGTTTAACCGCGGGGTTATCCAGAAAGATGACGTTTCTTCCGAGGAAGCTTCATCCCTGCTTGTATTTAATGTTGCCATATCATTGTTTGCCGCAGGGCTTATTTATTTTGCCAGCGGCCCGCTGGCCATCTTCTTTGAACTCCCCCGCCTGGGGCCGTATTTAAGAATTATGAGCCTGGCCGTTTTTTTCCAGGGCCCGGCCCAGTTTTTTCTTGTTTTCCTGGAAAAGTATTTATACTTCAAGTTTATATCGGTAATTCAAATCGCCCGCCAGTTTTTGTTTGTTACCCTGGCGACCATATTGATTGTCATGGGGTGGGGAGTTTTAGGGTTTGTCCTTGGCCACGTGGTGGCCACAATTATTTCTGCTTCTCTTTTTGCTGCCGGCGGAATAAAAAATCATCTCGCTGCCCTAAAACCTTATTTCGGGATCAATGAACTGCGTCCTTTTGTTAAATTCGGCATTTTTGTCACCGGCAGGCAAACTTTGAACGTCGTGACCAGGCAGCTTGATGAGCTGATCATTTTGCACTTTTTGGGCCCGGATATTATGGGGGTTTACTTTTTCGGCAAAAACATGCTGGAACGGCTCAGGCAGCTTATAAATATGTCTTATTACCGCCTGGTGTTTCCTCTACTATCGCGTTTAAAACATGATCAAACAAGGCTATCAGAAGCGTATTACCGGATGAGTAAATATCTTTCCTTGCTTGCCTTTCCGGTATTCATCGGGGTTTCTCTTACCGCCCACTTATTTGTGCCGGTTGTATTCGGCGTACAATGGATGGACAGTATCATAGTTTTCCAGGTATTTTCGGTTGTCTTTATCTTTAAAATTCTTACCGGAATTCTGGCCAGCAACTTGCTTTATTCGGTCAACCGGCCGGGCACTGTTTTCGGAATAGATTTAGCTACCGACCTGGTTTATGTTTTAGCCTTGATGCTGCTGGCGCCGCTTGGTATTGATGTGATTATAGTGCTTTATGTGATCTACCAGCTGCTTAAAGCCATGGCCATGCAGGTTGCCGCTCATCGACAAATATCTTACCAGCTCTACCAGTATGTTTCTAATTTCAGCATACCGCTTGCTTTATCCCTGGTGATGGTTGCAGCTGTGCTTGGTTTTCAATTTATTGCTCCACCGATATTTAATGCAGCGATGCTTTTAGCCGGGTCAATAGTGGTGGGGGCTTCAGTATATGCAGCCCTGACCTGGTTGTTTGACCGGCAGAGTATCAAGGATTTAAAAGAGATGGTTTTATACCGCAGCGTGAGTTAATTGTTTATACTTTGTTTTTTTACTTGCAAAATGTAACGGGGATCTGCGAAACTAAAATGAGAAAGTAATTGCTGGCGGGAATTACAAAAAAGATCAGTATAAGGAGAAAAAATGGCCAAGCACCTTGTTATTGTGGAGTCACCGGCAAAAGCGAAAACGATCAATAAGTACCTCGGGAATGATTACCTGGTCAAAGCTTCGATGGGGCACGTCCGTGATCTGGTAAAAAACAAACTGGGCGTTGATGTGGAAAATAATTTTAAACCCCATTATGTTAATTCCCGCGATAAAAGCAAGGTAATCAAAGAATTAAAAGAAGCGGCCAAAAAATGCGATAACGTAATCCTGGCCCTCGACCCCGACCGCGAAGGGGAAGCAATTGCCTGGCATTTGCGTGAACTTCTGCAAAAAGAAGTCGGTAATAAAGACCAATTTTCACGGGTCACTTATAACCAGATAACCAAACCTGCTATTGAAAAGGCTTTTGCCGAACCCGGCAGCCTGGACATGGATAAAGTCAATGCCCAGCAGGCCAGGCGGGTGCTTGATCGCCTGGTCGGTTACCAGGTCAGCCCTCTTCTCTGGCGCCGCATCCGGGGAGGGAGCAGTGCCGGCAGGGTGCAGACGGTCGCCCTGCGGCTTGTCTGTGAACGTGAAAAAGAAATTTTGGGGTTTAACCCTCAACCTTACTGGATTTTTAAAGCCAGGGTGAGGAAGGAAATTGAACCAAAAGAGCCTTTTGAAATAACCCTGCATAAGGTTGATGGGAACAAGGGTGAAGTCTTTGATCGTAACCTGGCCGAAGAACTACTGGGCGACCTGGAAAAATGTTCTTTAAATGTTAATTCCATAAATGTCAAGGAAGTAAAAAAGAAGCCCCAGCCGCCCTTTATTACCTCTACCCTTCAGCAGGCGGCTTCAAGCGCATTCGGGTTCCAACCAAAAAGGACTATGTCCCTTGCTCAAAAGCTATACGAAGGGATTGAGCTGGGGGGCGGGGAAGGTCCTACCGGTTTAATTACTTACATGCGTACAGATTCCACCTACCTGGCCGGTGAGGCAGTAGAACAGGCCAGGGATTGCATTCGTAAAACTTACGGCGAAGATTACTTGCCGGATAAACCGGTTTTTTACCGCAGTAAAGGCGGTGCCCAGGAAGCACATGAAGCAATCCGGCCCACTGATCCTTCCCGTACCCCGGATTCCCTGCGCGGGGTCCTGGGCGATGCTGAATTAAAACTTTACAGCCTGATCTGGCGAAGGATGATGGCCTGCCAGATGCTCCCGGCCCGCATCGAACAAACTTCGGTCGATATAAATACTGATAGCGCTGCCCACAACTATATATTCCGGGCCAATGCGTCAAGGGTTATATTTAACGGCCATATGGCGGCCTGGGGGCGCGGTTTGGAAGAAGAAGATGAGGAAGATGAATCATACCTGCCCCCGCTTAAAGAGGGCGAACCTTTAGAGGTTTTGGAATGGTTAAGGGAGGAAAAAGAAACCCAGCCCCCCAAGCGCTTCAGTGAAGCAGCCCTGATCAAGGAGCTGGAGAAAAACGGTGTGGGCAGGCCTTCAACTTATGCCACCATTTTAACTACCCTTTACGAGCGTGATTATATCAGGCGCGAAAAGCGCAGTCTTCAGCCCACCGAATCGGGCATGGAGGTCAATGATTTTTTAGTCACCCGTTTGCCGGAACTTTTTGCGGTCAAGTTTACCGCCCGTATGGAAGAAGAGCTTGATCAGATAGAAGAAGGTAAAGTACACTGGACTGAAATGATGCAGCAGTTCTACGATCGGCTCGAAAAGTGGATCGCGGAAGCGAAGACCCTGAAAATCGACCGCAAGGAAATAAAGTCCCTGCTTGATCTGGCCGCAGAAATACAAGATTTCAATCCGCCGGTTAAGCAGGGTAGAAAAACCTATGATGATCGAGCCTTTATCCAGGAAATCCGTGAAGTGTATGAACAAAAAGGAGAAATAACCGAAAGGCAGGTCGAACATTTACGCAGGCTTGTGGCCCGCTACCGGAATCAAATACACTCGTTAACGGATCAGAAAATTGCAGAGCTTAACTTGAAGGAATTGATTGCAATTGAAGCTGAAAATAGCCGTCCCCCGGATGAAAGAACAAAACTGAAGCTGGCCATGCTTGATCGCGTGGAATTTGCCCCGGCCAGGAAAGTTGGCAAAAAGACCTACGATGATCAGAAATTTGTCAACAGCCTGCGCAACCAGGTAGAAGGAGGCAGGCGCTTAAGCGGCAACCAGGAAAAACATCTTGACCGGTTAATCTATAAATATGCCAAGCAAATTGAAAATTTCGAGCAGCGGGCTGAACAAGCCGGACTTTCGACTGAAATAGAAGAAGATCACGAGAGCGGACCTTTGCTGGAAGTTTTAAAAGAAATAAAGCAGTTTAAGGAACCCACAACCCGGGGAAAGAAAACCTGGGATGACGCCGCTTTTGCCCGCTCTCTCCAAGAACAGTACTCCACTAAAAAAACCCTCACCCCGCGCCAGCGCACCGCTTTAAAGAAACTGCTGGCCAAGTACCATGAACAAATATCGAGCTACCAGGAAAAACAAAAAGAACTGGAGCTGCCGCCACCGGGCGGTGGTGGAAAAGGTAAGGGAAGGAAAAAGAAAAAGCAGCAGTAAAAGGGATTGCTGCTAATTTATCGAATTATATGAATATAGGTGTGTTTATGCAAACTCCGGGGAGGGTCTGTCTTGCCGCTAAAAATTTTGCACACCGCCGATTTACACCTGGGGATGACTTTTAGAAATCGCAACTATTCTGAAGAAGTTCGGGAACAGCTTACAGAGGCAAGGTTTAATACCCTGGAAAGGCTGGTTGAGCGGGCCAATGAAGAAAAGTGCGGGCTTTTTGTCATCGCCGGGGACCTGTTCCACAGGGTAAATGTTGCTTCCGATATTATCGAGCGTACTTGCGATCTTTTAAGTCGTTTCCGGGGCTGCCTGGCCATACTACCCGGGAACCACGATCACTACGAACCTTATGGATCGCTCTGGATAGAATTGAAAAACAAGGCTGCCGAAGAGCTGCTTTTACTTACCGAGCAACAGGTTTACCCCTTAAATGATTACGGGATCGACGCCGTTATTTATCCCGCTACCTGCACCGCAAAGCATTCGCCGGAAAACAGGCTGGGCTGGATCAAGAACCTCGGAGAAAAACCCGAAGCCAGGTGGCACATTGGGGTGGCTCACGGAGCGGTAAAAGGTATTTCTCCTGATTTTGAAAACCAGTATTACCCCATGGAAGAAAATGAACTGGTTTCTACGGGCATGGATATCTGGTGCCTGGGGCATACCCATGTTCGTTATCCGGACCGGGAGCAGGTTGAGAAGGCTCCTTTTCTTTACTGCGGCACTCCCGAACCCGACGGTTTCGACTGCCGGCACGGTGGGTATGCCTGGATCATCGAAGTAGATGAACATGGTGATAGTTTTAGCCAATCAATTGAAACGGGTAGTTTTCGCTTTTATGAAATGAAACAAAGGGTTATGAACTGGGCGGATCTTGAAGAACTGGATCGCGGGCTGGCTACGACTTCGCCTCCCCAAAAAAAACTGGTCAAAATAAAACTGTCAGGAACCCTGCCCGAAGAAGAATATAATTGCAGGCAGCAATTTTACGAGCAGATCCGGGAAACCTACCTGCATGTAGAATTAGATGACAGCGAGCTGAGCATGGAGATTACTCCGGAAGTTATTTCTGCCAGTTACCCGGAAGGTTCTTTCCCCTACCGTTTGCTGAACAGGCTTGCGGAAAAAAATGACCGGGAAGCCCTGCAGATCGCTTATCGCCTGATTGAAGAGGTGAAACAATGATCATCAGGAAAGTTTGCCCCGCTCCCTTTGGGGCCTTGAAAAACAGGCAATTCACTTTCGAAAAAGGCTTAAATGTCCTTCTCGGCCCTAACGAGGCTGGTAAAAGTACTTTGATTAATGCTATTTTTGCCGCCCTGTTTATCCCTTCCAATGTAAAAAAATCCAGCGATGATTGGAAACGCATGGTGCAAAAATTTTTGCCCTACCCCGATGGCGATACCGCCAGGGTGGAAGTGGAATTTGAAGACGAAAGCGCAGGTGTTTTGCTCTATTCCACCTCCTGGGGCGGGAGTAAAAATGCGCGCCTGGTAACTGCGGGGGGAAGTGAGATAAACGATCCGGAGGAAGCCCGGGTATGGTTGCAAAATAGTTTAAGGTACGGGCGGGGAACTTATCAAACTATCCTTTTTGCCCGGCAGGAAGAAATGAACCGCACCTTTGAACGGTTAAACGAAAATGCGGAAGCTAAAGCATCGCTTTCCGACCTGCTCCGTTCAGCACTTTTTGAAGCAGGTGGGGTTTCCCTGGAAAAATTGGAAAAGTTACTGGCCGAGGAATACAAGAGGCTTCTTCAGAACTGGGACCTGGATTTGGCAGGGCCGCGGGGAGGACGTGACATAAACAATCCCCATAAAAAACAGGTCGGTGAGGTTTTAAAAGCTTATTACCAAAAAGAACAGCTGCGCCGTAAGCTTAAAGAGGTCCAGACTCTTGAGGAACAGGTTAAAGCGCTTAATGACCGGTTATCTGGGGCCAACAAAAAAAATGAACAGGTAACCATGCAGTTAAGGGAGATGGAGAAACTAGAAAATGACATGCGGCAGCGAAGCCAGTTAAAGCCGGACCTTGATTCAACCGTGGATAAAGAAAAGAGCTTGAAAAAAATAATGGCGGAGTGGCCCAGGGTGGAAGAGCGGGTGCAGAGTTTGGGAAAAGAGCTTGTCAGCCGGGAAAAAAGAATAGAACAGCTTCAAGAAGAGCTGCAGGAGGCAAAAGAGGTCTTAAACTCCCGGGAGCTTAGAGAGCTGCTTCAACGTGCCGGGCCCCTGGTGGAAGAAATTAAAAGGCAGGAACAAAATCTTTTACAAATGCCTCATTTGGCTGAAGATGACTTGCACTACCTTGAGAGTAAAAAGGAAGAACACGAGAGGCAAAAAGCGGTGGCCGAGGCGATGAAGCTAAAAGCTTCCGTTCATGCGAAAAAACCACTTGAATTAACGGTAACCTCGGGCATTGAAGATACCCGAAAAGTGGTGGTTGAAGATGAAGAATTGATTGAAGGAGAGGGCCGGCTGCTGCTTGAAAGTGCCGATTGGAAAATCAACATCCAGTCCGGAGAACAGGATGTTGAAAAATTGATCAAACAGGCTGAGGAAGCGAAGCAAGATTACCGGGCCAAACTCGATCAGTTTGCTTTAAACGAACTTGAACAGGTTCGCTCCCTGGTGAATAAGCGCAAAGAATTGAAAAGTGCGCTTGATAAGAACCGGTTCAAACTGCAAGAAATGCTTGCGGGGCTATCGTTTGAAGAGCTGGAGCAAAAAGTGTCCGCATTAAGTCCCGAAAAGTCTGTTCGCGATCCGGAACAAATCACGGCAGACCTGGAAGAGAATAAAGTAAGCCTGCAGACCTTGAAGTACGAACTGGCACAAGAGGAAAAAAGGCTTAAAGAATGGCAGGAAGAATATAAGAGTGTTGACGACGTCATGGAGGAAACGGTGGCTTTAAGGCAGAAGGTTAAAGATCTGGAGGAAAAGTTAAATAAGTTGGCCCCGCTGCCCCGGGAATATGATTCAATAGAACAATTCTTTGCGCACTTAAAAGAATTGCGCAGTGAGAATGAAGCAACGAAGCAGCAGATAGAAAGCCTTAAAACAGAATTAATTACCATCAAGGGGGAAATGCCTGATGAGTCAACTGAAGAAGTGGAAGAAGCCCTTGTGGAAGCGGAAAATAAATTCAACCGGCTAAATAAAAAAGGCCGGGCGGTTAACTTGATCTGGGAAGAATTTCAAGCCCTTAAAGAAGAACTTGATGCCCGTACCTATGACCCCCTGGCCGAATCATTTGCTCGCTATTTAAGCTCTTGTACCGGGAATAATTATAATCTGGCTGAACTGGACGGGCCTGTTCCCGATCGAATTGTTGCTGCAAATAATCAACAAGAAGCTCTGCCCGTGCACCTGCTTTCAGCTGGAACTACCAGCGGTGCCGCCCTGGCCCTGAGGCTGGCCATGGCTGAATACTTGTTGCAGGGGTTGGACGGTTTCCTGGTCATGGATGATCCCCTGGTCAACCTTGATCCGGAAAGACGCCGGTCAGCAGCCGGGGCTATCAGGCAATTTGCTGAAAAAAAGCAGATGATCGTGGCTACCTGTGACCCCGATACTGCAGCATTACTGGACGGGCATATAATAAAAATATAAAGTTGCTGTGCGGCACAGCTGATCAAGCACTACGATTTTAGGAGCGGGAGGTTTAATAAAAAATGAACGAGGAGCAGGCGACGGACAGGGAAAAGCTGAACCAGCTTAGCGCCTGGATGGGGTTTGTTGGGATTATCACCATTATCGGGGGTATACTTACTGCTTTAGCGGGGTTGTTTGTTTTTGTAGTGGGAGCAATCCCGGGTATAGTGACGGTTGTTTTAGGGGTAAAGCTCAGGAATGCCAAAAAATATGTCGATGCTATTATCGCCGAAGAGGATCTGGAATCTAAATCAGGTAATTTTAACATGTTTGTTTCCAGCCTCAACACTTATTTCAAAATACAGGGCATCCTGATTATAATCAGCCTGGTGATGGCTGTTGTAGCGGTAATTCTTGGAGTGTTTGCCGGAATGTTCTATATGTATACCGGAACAGTACATATTTAAATAACTGGTTGGGAGGCATGATGATGTGGTTTAAAAACGGTGATAAAGGGCGAACCTTTATTGGCAGGGTTCCATTTCGGGGTGATTTGCTGGAAAGTGTCCAGGAATTCGCGGCTAAAGAAAAGATCAATTGTGCTAAGGTCGAAGTAATCGGAGCAGTGGAAAAAGCGGTAACTGGCTATTATAATCAAGATAAGAGGGTTTACGAAGACCACCAATTCAATGAACATCTTGAAATTATAAGCTGCCTGGGCAACTTAAGCCTCCGTGACGGTAAGCCGGCTGCCCATCTTCATATTGCTCTTAGCGATAGTGAAGGCAGGATGAAAGGTGGACATCTGCAAAAAGGTACCGTGGTATTTGCCGGGGAATTTGTTATTGAAGAAATTGTCGGTCCCGAATTGCACCGCGAGCACGACCCGGATACAGACCTGCCCCTTTGGAAAAAAGACAGCTAAAGGTTGCCGGGCTGTAAATTGAGGCTGGAGGTGAGCTGTAACCAAAAATTAAATTTTAACTGTTGCCAGGTTTATTACCCGAAGTGTTTTAGTCCGCAGGTCCGACTGGTTAAATTATCAAACCGGGGAGGTTTAAAATGTTTAGGACTCTGGAGCAGGGCGAGTTTGAACAGGTGGTATACGGGTATGATAAGTTTTCAGGCCTGAAGGCGATTATTGCTTTACATAACACAGCCCTGGGCCCTGGATTTGGCGGCACCCGCATGATGGAGTATGAAAGTGATGAGGATGCCCTGAAAGATGTACTCAGGTTGTCTCGGGCAATGACCTACAAAAATGCTGCAGCGGGAATTGATTTTGGAGGCGGCAAGGCGGTAATTATCGGTGATTCCAGGCGGGATAAAAACGAAGATATTTTAAGGGCTTTTGGAAAATTAATTGCCACATTAAACGGACGTTATATTACAGGGGTCGATATCGGGACAGTTGAAGAAGATATGGTGGTTATCTCCAAAGAAACGGATTGTTGTGTGGCCCTTCCGGAATCTTATGGAGGGGTGGGAAGCACATCAGCAGTTACTGCTTTCGGTTTATTTTACGGGATGAAAGCGGCGGCCGGGCATGTTTTAGGCGAACAGTCGTTGAAAAATAAGGCAATAGCTGTACAGGGACTGGGCAATGTTGGGCTGGCCCTGGTCCGCTACCTGCACGAGGAAGGGGCGAAAATATATGCCGCCGATATAAGTGAGGATTGTATTAACAGGGCTTTAAAAGAGGTGCCCCTTGAAATCGTTCCACCGGATCAGATTTACGATCTCCAGGTGGATATTTTTTCGCCCTGTGCTCTAGGCAATGTGCTTAATGATCAGACTATTCCCAGGTTGAAATGTAAGCTGGTTGCGGGTGGAGCCAACAACCAGCTCGATGATGATGAAAAACACTGGAACATGCTTAATGAAAGAGGAATTGCCTACGGGGTGGACTATATTTTAAACGCCGGCGGGGTTATCGCCAACTCCCACCAGTTTATCGGCTATATCAAGGAAAGGGCTTATAAAGAAGTACATACCAATATCACAAATAACATCCGCAAGGTTTTTGAGATGGCCGATCGGGATCGAATCAGCACCGTGAATGCTGCAAAAAATTTGGCTGAACACCGCCTGAGGATGGCCGTTAACCGTAAAAAGTGGTATTTCAGGTAAG
>Ga0207421_10001231_pt1 | contig 33080 bp, 29 predicted proteins | sample SodLakKL_010_SED_4_FD_187542 | JGI IMG/M metagenome (GOLD analysis project Ga0207421, IMG submission 187542) | Alkaline sediment microbial communities from Lake Tanatar, Kulunda Steppe, Russia - 8KL_010_SED (SPAdes) (version 2) | ecosystem: Environmental > Aquatic > Non-marine Saline and...
TCAGCTCCTTCTGGTCGGACGGATGGTGCAGCGCGCCTCGGACGAGGCGTGGGGGGTGAAGCCGGGTGGAGCGAGGACCATCGAGGGTCTCCTCAGGTGCGCGCGGCCTCGGGCTCGGGCCCGGGCGCAGGGGGCGGGGGACTGGACGGCTCGGTCGGCACGGCGGACAGCGACCCGAACGCCGCCTCGGCGAGGCGGGTGAGGTCGGCGACGAGGCGCTCACGATGCTCGGGGTAGCGGCGGGCGGGCAGCGACAGCGCGAGGGCGCCGACGAGCACGCCGTCGGGGCCGTGCAGGGGCGCGGCGAGGCAGGAGAAGCCCTCGGCGTACTCCTCGTCGTCGCCGGCGGCCCCCCGTTCGCGGACCCCGACGAGGTCGCGCTCGAGGGCGTCGAGGTCGGTGATCGTCCGGGAGGTGAACGCCCGCAGCCCGTGGGCGTCGTGGTAGGCGCGGACGGCGTCGGCGCCGCGGTGGGCCAGGACGGCCTTGCCGACGGCGAGGGCGTGCGCCTCGCTGCGGATCGTCGGGCGCAGGCCAGGCACCGTCGGCAGGCCCTGGCGGCCGCGCGTGTCCTGCACGACGACGCGGTCGTCCTCGACGGTGGCGAGGTAGGCACGCTCACCGGTACGCCCGTAGAGCTCGTCGAGGACCGCGAGGTCGATGGCGTCGGCGGTCGTCGGCGGCGCCGGGGCGGGGCGGTAGACCGCGTAGTAGCAGGCGGTGCGCTCATCGCGCACGGCGTACCCCTCGGCGCAGAGGGTGTTGAGGAGATTGCCCGCCGTCGAGGCGCTCCGCCCGAGGTGCTCGGCGATGTCGGCGGCCGACAGCCCCGCCGGCGCCTGCTCGAGGAGGCTCAGGACGCGCAGCACCGCGCGGGCGGTCTTGAGCGTTCTCCCTGCCTCCACCGCCATGGACATCCTCGCCGTAAGCGGGCTACTGAGGGCACGTTACGGAGAGGTTGCGAGAGGGATCAAGATAAATCTTCCAGCTGCAAGAAATGCAGGAATAATGAACATCATTCCCACTTCAGTCCGACGTGGGAAACCCTCCGCGATCCTGCGCCGCGCGCGACGACGCAGCCTGCCGCAGCGGGCTACTCGAAGCGCTCGACGGCGTAGTCGGCGAGGTAGCGCAGCCCGTCGAGGACCGGTCCACTCGAGGGGTCGCCCTCGAGCGGGCGCAGGGCGCGCTTGGCCTTCGCGGCCTCGAGGCGCGCGGCGTCGCGGGCGAGCTCCATCGCCGGGTGGCTGCGCAGCAGCGGCAGCGCCTTGGCGATGGCCTCCTCGGCCTCGGGACCCGTCGTCGCCTCGAGGAGCGCGGCGAGCTCGGAGTCGGGACCCTCGGCCTCGAGCGCGAGCAGCACGGGCATCGTGCGCACGCCCTCGCGCAGGTCGGTGCCCGGCACCTTGCCCGACGCGGTCTCCTCGCTCGCGAGGTCGAGGACGTCGTCAGCGAGCTGGAAGGCCATCCCGAGCCGCCAGCCGTAGGTCGTGAGCGTCTCGATCGCCTCGGTGTCCTGGCCCGAGAGCAGCGCCCCGAGACGACAGGAGCTCGCGATGAGCGAGGCGGTCTTCTCCGAGATGACGGTGAGGTAGTGGTCCCGGTCGGCGCTGACCGGCGCCATGCCGTGCGCGGTGGCCTCGGCCGAGCCCTGCACCTCGCGGATCTGCCCGGCGGCGAGGTCGGCGATCGTGCGCGACATGATGCGGGTGACCTCGACGCCGAGCTCGGCGGAGAGCTCGGAGGCGCGGGCGAGGAGGAAGTCGCCGGTGAGGATCGCCGTGGTGTTCGACCACTTCACGTGCGCGGCGGGTGAGCCGCGGCGCACCTCGGCGGTGTCGATGACGTCGTCGTGGTAGAGCGTCGAGAGGTGCACGAGCTCGACGATCGCACCGGCGTCGACGAGGTCGCGGTCGGTGGGGTCGGCGTCGCCGAGCAGCCCGGCGAGCAGCACGAGCATGGGGCGGAAGCGCTTGCCACCGGCGTCGATGAGGTAGCGCGAGGTCGCCTCGACGAGCGGCAGGTCGGCGGCGACGAGCTCGCGCAGCCGCGCCTCGATGAGCCGCAGACCCGGCGACAGGTCGACGCCCTGCTCGGCCCCGCGCCGGGCGAGGTCGTCGATGGCCGCCTGCGAGATGCCCATGCCTGCCTCCAGCCCCTCCTCCATCGATGGTGCTGACGGCCCCTCGCCGCCCCCCAGAGTGCCGTCAGCCGGCGAAGGCTGCCGCCTGTTCGGCGAGGTCGACGACGACGGTGGGCCAGACGCCGAGCACCACGATGATCGCCGCGGAGGCGGCGAGGCCCGCCGACAGCCCCGGGGTGGGCTCGAGCTCGAACGTCTCGAGGTCGTCGGGCTCGTCGTCCATGAACATCGCGCGGATGACGCGGATGTAGAAGAACGCGGCGATCATGCTCGAGAGCACCGCGATGACGACGAGGACCCACTGCCCGGCGAACACCCCGGCGCGGAAGACGGCGAGCTTGCCCATGAAGCCCGCGGTGCCGGGGATCCCGGCGAGCGAGAGCAGGAAGAGGCTGAGCATCCCGGCGGGCACCGGGAAGCGCTTGCCGAAGCCGGCGAGGTCTGAGATCGACACCGCCCGACGCTGGCGGCGCTCGAGCATGCTCAGCACCCCGAAGGCGCCGACCGACATCACCGCGTAGACGAGGAGGTAGAACAGCGTGCCGCTCACGCCCTCGCGGGTCGCGGCGATGAGGCCGATCGCGGCGTAGCCCGCGTGGGCGACCGCGGAGTAGCCGAGCATGCGCTTGAGGTCGTCCTGCACGACGGCGAGGACCGCTCCGACGAGCATCGTGATCGCCGCGAGCGTCCACAGCGCCGGGATCCACGACCACTGCGAGGCGCCCATCGCGCCGACGAAGATCCGCAGGAACGCCGCGAAGGCCGCGGCCTTCGTCGCGGCGGCCATGAAGCCGGTCACCGGTGTCGGCGCGCCCTGGTAGACGTCGGGGGTCCACATGTGGAACGGCACGAGGGCGGTCTTGAAGGCGAAGCCGACGATGAGCAGCGCCATGGCGATCACCGCGAGCGCGGCGGGGGTGTCGGCGGCGGCGACCGCGGCGCCGACCGCGGGGATGTTCGTCGTGCCGGCGATGCCGTAGGACAGCGCGATGCCGTAGAGCAGGATCGCCGAGCTGAACGCGCCGAGCAGGAAGTACTTCAGCGCCCCCTCCTGGCTCGTGAGGTCGCGCTTGGCGAAGCCGGTGAGGATGTAGAGCGCGAGCGAGAGCACCTCGAGGGAGATGAAGACCATGAGCAGGTCCTGGCTCGAGGCCAGGAGGTTCATGCCCACCGCGGCGAAGAGCAGGAGCGGGTAGTACTCGGCGCGGTGGATGCGGCGCGTCTCGAGGTAGCTCCAGCCCAGCGGGATCGACACGAGCGCGGCGAGCAGGACGGTCACGCGGGTGAAGAGCGCGACGCCGTCGACGGCGACCATGTCGGCCAGCCCGCTCTGGGTCGCGAGGAGCTCACCGCCGGCGAGGGTCTGCCACTGCCAGGCGACGACGCCGAGGGTGGCGACGATGCCGAGCGCCGACAGCAGCGCCGAGAGCACGCGCGGGCGCTCGCGCCACGTCGCGGTGAGCGCGAGCTGGGCGAGCCCGGCCAGTGCCAGCAGCGCCGGCCAGGTCACCTCGCCGGTGAGGCCGTAGCCGGCCGCGGCACCCCCGGCGGCGGCGAGGAAGGCCAGGGCCGAGGCCCGCAGGCGGTGCGGGCCGGCGGTCTCGAGCAGGAGCACGAGGATGCCGGTGCCGAAGAGCACGAGCTCAGGGCTGATCGCACCCCAGGGGATGTCGGGGATGCTCCACTGCACCTGGGCGGTGAGAGGGATGACGGGCATCACTGCGAGTCCTCCTCCGCGGCGGCCTCGACGCTGAGGTCACCCGGCTCCTCGGTGGCGACGCCGGCCTCCTCGACGCCGATGACGATGGCCTCCACCGTCGGGGTGACGCGCTCGTAGAGCGGCTGGGGGTAGAGGCCGATGGCGACCATGAGGATCACGAGCGGCGCCATCACGCCGATCTCGCGGGCGTTGAGGTCGGTCATCCCCTCGGCCCGTCCCTCGATGGGCCCGTGGAACATCCGCTGGTAGGCCCACAGGAGGTAGAGCGCGGCGAGGATGACGCCGAAGACCGCCGCGATCGCCGCCCACGGGTAGGTCTGGAAGGTGCCGAGCAGGATCGGGAACTCCCCGACGAAGCCGTTGAGGCCGGGCAGCGCCACCGAGCTCATCGCGGTGACGAGGAAGAGCCCGCCGAAGACCGGCGTCGCCTTCATGAGCCCGGAGTAGTCGGCGATCACCCGTGAGTGGGTGCGGTCGTACATGAAGCCGATGAGCAGGAAGAGCGCCCCGGTCGTGATCCCGTGGTTGACCATCTGCACGACCGCGCCCGCCGAGGCGGTGACGTCGAGGGCGAAGATCCCGAGCACGACGAAGCCGAGGTGGGCCACCGAGGAGTAGGCGACGAGCTTCTTGATGTCGGACTGCATCATCGCGACGAGGGCGCCGTAGAGGATGCCGACGATGGCGAGGACGAGGATCGGTGGCGCGAGCGTCGTCGAGGCCTCGGGGAAGTACGGCAGGCTGAAGCGCAGGAAGCCGTAGCCCCCGATCTTCAGCAGCACCGCGGCCAGGATCACCGAGCCCACCGTCGGCGCCTCGGTGTGGGCGTCGGGCAGCCAGGTGTGCACGGGGAAGAGCGGCACCTTGATCGCGAACGCCGCGAAGAAGGCGAGGAACAGCCACGTCTGCTCGGTCGTCGACAGCTCGACGCCGAGGATCGCCTCGTAGGCGAACGACTGCGCCCCGGCGGCGAAGTAGAGGTAGAGGATCGCCACGAGCATGAGCAGCCCGCCGACGAGGGTGTAGAGGAAGAACTTCACCGCGGCGTAGCGCCGGTTCGCCCCGCCCCAGATGCCGATGAGGGCGTACATCGGCACGAGCATGACCTCGAAGAAGACGTAGAAGAGGATGAGGTCGAGGGCGACGAAGACGCCGACCATCGCCGCCTGCAGGCCGAGCAGCGAGGCGAAGAAGCCCTTCGCGCCGGCCTCGTGGTCCCAGGCGGCGAGCACGACGAGCGGCATGATGAACGTCGTGAGCAGGACGAGCAGGAGGCTGACCCCGTCGACGCCGACGAGGTAGGTGACCCCCCAGGCGGGGATCCACGGGGCGGACTCGACGAGCTGGAAGCCGGGCTCGCCGACGGCGAAGCCCGGAAGGATCGCGAGCGAGGCGCCGAAGGTCACGAGCGTGCCGACGAGCGCGACGGCGCGGATCGACTCGCGGCTCTCGGCCGACATGAGCCCGATGAGCCCGGCGAACACCGCCGGGATGACGATGAGCAGCGTGAGGATGGGGATCTCGGTCATCGGTCGCTAGCCCTGCCCGTTGAGGAGTCCGCCGAGGAAGATCGCCGCGAGGAGCACCGTGCCGGCGGCCACGGCGAGCGCGTAGCTGCGCACGTAGCCGGTCTGCACGCGCCGCCCGACGGTCGCCAGGCCCGCGACGCCGCGGCCGATGCCGTTGACGGCGCCGTCGACGACGACGCGATCGAAGGTCGTGAAGGCGTTGGCGAGGCCCCGCCCGCCGCGCTCGAGGGTCGCCTCGTAGAGCTCGTCGACGTAGAAGCGCTGGTAGGAGAGCTGGTAGAAGCCGCCGAGGCGCTCGCGCAGCGCGACGTGGTCGACGCCCTCGCGCAGGTACAGCGCCCAGGCCGCGGCGACGCCGGCCACCGCCACGGCGGTGACGATCGCCACCGCCGGCACGTGGGGGATGAACGGCGTGTCGCCGTAGTACGGCACGACCGAGGGGGCGAGGAAGCTCGAGAGGAACGAGGTCTCGGGGTCCCAGAAGCGCAGGAGGCTCGCCGGGGTGGCGTTGAGCAGCCCGCCGGCCGCCGAGCCGACCGCGAGCAGGACGAGCGGCAGCGTCATCGACGGCGGCGACTCGTGGGGGTGGACGCCGGGCAGCTCCTGCTCGTAGCGCTTGGGCCCGAGGAAGATGAGGAAGAACCAGCGGCTCATGTAGAAGGCGGTGAGCCCGGCGACGATCGTGCCGATGACCCAGATGCCCTGCGCGCCGGGGGTGTCGAGCGCGGCGACGAGGATCTCCTCCTTGGAGAAGAACCCGCTGAAGGGCGGCAGGCCGGCGATCGCGAGCCAGCCGAGCAGCGAGGTCGCGAAGGTGATCGGCATGACCTTGCGCAGCCCGCCCATCTTCCACGGGTTGGTCTCGTCGGCCATCGCGTGCATGACCGAGCCGGCGGCGAGGAAGAGCAGCGCCTTGAAGAAGCCGTGGGTGAGCAGGTGGAAGACCCCGGCGACCTGCGCGCCGAGCCCGACGCCGATGAACATGTAGCCGAGCTGGCTCACCGTCGAGTACGCGAGGATCTTCTTGATGTCGTTCTGCGTGCAGGCGATGAGCGCCGCGAGCAGCGCGGTGGCCACGCCGATCCAGGCGACGGTGAGCCCGACGCCGGGCACGGTGGCGTAGATCGGTGAGACCCGGGCGACGAGGTAGACCCCGGCGGTGACCATCGTCGCGGCGTGGATGAGCGCGGAGACCGGGGTGGGGCCGGCCATCGCGTCGGGCAGCCAGACGAACAGCGGGATCTGCGCGGACTTGCCGGCCGCGGCGACGAGCAGCAGCAGGCCGATGGCGACCGCGGTGCCGCTGGCGATCTCCGGCGCCATCGGCAGGACCTCGGCGAAGGCCAGCGAGCCCGTCGCGCTGAAGACGAGGAACATCGCGATCATGAACCCGACGTCGCCGATGCGGTTGACGACGAAGGCCTTCTTCGCGGCGGTGGCGTAGGCCCGCTTCTCGAACCAGAAGCCGATGAGGAGGTAGCTCGACAGCCCGACGAGCTCCCAGCCCACGAAGAGCGTGAGGAAGCTGTCGCCGAGGACGAGCACGAGCATCGACGCGGCGAAGAGGTTGAGGTAGGCGAAGAAGCGGCTGTAGCGCTCGTCGCCCTCCATGTAGCCGATCGAGTAGACGTGGATGAGCAGGCCGACCCACGTCACGAGCAGGAGCATGACCGCGGCGAGGGGGTCGATGAGGATCGACCAGGCGACCTCGAAGTCGCCGACCTCGAGCCAGGTCGCCACCGGCGAGATGACCGACCGGGCCTCCTCGGGCAGCGCGAGCAGCTCGGTGAAGGCGATCGTCGAGGCGACCGCGGAGAAGCCGATGGCGAGGATCGCGACGTGCGCGGCGTAGCGGCCGAGGCGCTTGCCGATGAGCAGGAGCACCGCGGCGCTGACCGCCGGCACGACGGGGATGAGCCAGGCGAGGTCGATGGCGCTACCCGCCTCGGGCATGCCGTAGACCCCCGTGTAGGTGGCGATGGTGGTGGTCACGACGCCTCCTACGCCTTCAGCACGTCGACGTCGTCGGCGTCACTCGACGCCTTGAGCCGGAAGAGGTTGACGATGATCGCGAGGCCGACGGTGACCTCGGCCGCGGCGACGACCATGACGAAGAACGCCATCACCTGCCCATCGAGCGTGCCGTGGAAGCGGCTGAAGGCCACGAGGGTGAGGTTGACGCTGTTGAGCATGAGCTCGATCGACATGAACATCACGATGAGGCTGCGCCGGACGAGCACGCCGACGAGGCCGATGACGAAGAGGGCGGCGGCCAGCCCGAGGTACCAGCCGAGGGGGACGGCCATCGCGGTCATCGGGTCCCCTCCTCGTCGTCCTCGCTCGCGCCGGCCGCGGCCGGCTCGGCGGCGTCCTCGTCGGATGCCGCCTCGTCGTCGTCGTCGTCGCGCAGCGCCGGCACCGCCGAGGCGGGCGCGTCGGTGAGCTCACCGGGGTCCTCACGGCGCTTGCCGAGCACGATCGCGCCGATCGCGGCGACGACGAGCAGGACGCTCGTGACCTCGAAGGGCCAGACGTAGTCGGTGAAGATGAGGAAGCCGACCCCGCGGACGTTGCCGTCGGCGTTGGCCACGGCGAGGCCCTCGCACAGCGGGCCCTCGGCGTCGACGCGCTGCTCGACGGGCACGTTGCAGGCGGTGCCCTCACCGAGGAACGGGGCGGCGACCCCGGCGGCGAGCACGCCGAAGAGGGCGAGGCCGAGCAGCACCGCGGTCGTCTTCTGCCCGGCGATGCGCCCGGTGAAGGCCTGGTCGCCGGCGACCCCGAGGAGCATGAGCACGAAGAGGAAGAGCACGACGATCGCGCCGGCGTAGACGATGATCTGCGCGACCGCGAGGAACTGCGCGTCGAGCGTGGCGTAGAGCACCGCGATCGCGAAGAAGTTCACGACGAGCATGAGCGCGGCGTGCACGGCGTTGCGCAGCAGCACCATCGACAGCGCTGACCCGAGGGCCACCGCGCCGATGACGATGAAGACCCAGAACTCTGCGCTGCCGCTCGCCGCCTCCGTTTGGGCGAGCAGTGGCGTCACGACCCCTCCTCAAGGTTGCTGGCCCGCGTAGCGTGCTCGAGCTCGACCGACTCCCGCACGACCCCGTCGGGGTCGACCATCGCGCGGTTGCCGCCGGTGGCGGGGTCCGCGCGGCGGTGCCCCATCGGGTCCTGTGCCGCTTGGCCGGGGTAGTAGACCATGCCGCGCTCGCGGACCTCGGATCCGGTGTGCGGCGGCGGCTTCACGCCCTCTGGAAGGGGCGCGAGGAGGTCATCCTTCGTCCAGATGAAGTCGTCGCGGTTGTCCCCGGCGATCTCGTACTCCTGGGTCATCGTCAGCGAGCGCGTCGGGCACGCCTCGATGCACAGCCCGCAGAAGATGCACCGCAGGTAGTTGATCTGGTAGATGATCCCGTAGCGCTCGCCGGGCGAGTAGCGCGCCTCCTCGGTGTTGTCGGCGCCCTCCACCCAGATCGCGTCCGCCGGGCACGCCCAGGCGCAGAGCTCGCAGCCGATGCACTTCTCGAGGCCGTCGGGGTAGCGGTTGAGCACGTGGCGGCCGTGGAAGCGCGGCTGGGGCTGGCGCTTGACGTCGGGGTACTCGGTGGTGACCGGGTGGCGGAACATCGACTTGCCCGAGAGGGCGAAGCCCTTGCGCAGCGCGTTGAACATCGGATCTCCTTCGTGCGCTACTTGGGGACGCGGACCTGGCGGGCGCCGCCGTGGCGGCTCGCGCCCTCCCGTGCGGTCTCCGCGGAGCTGGGCAGGGCCAGTGGCTCGTCCTCGGCCTCCTCGCCCTCGTCCTCGGCCGGCTCGGCCTCGCCGCGGGAGCGGTCGATGAAGGCGCCGACGATGAGGATGAGCACGAGCGCGGCGAGGATGATGCCGGCCCCGGTGAGGACCTGCGCCTGCTCGAGGGTGTCCTGGATGAGCACGACCGCGGCCGTCGCCATGACCCAGAGCAGCCCGAGCGGCAGGAAGACCTTCCAGCCGAGATCCATGAGGCGGTCGTAGCGCAGCCGCGGCAGCGTACCGCGCAGCCAGACGAAGACGAACATGAAGACGAAGGTCTTCACGGCGAAGTAGAACGTCCCGAGCAGCGCGCCGGCGAGGGTGCCCTCGAGGCCGAACAGCGGCCCGGAGGGTCCGCCGAAGAAGAGCGTGACCGTCACCGCGCTCATCGTCACGACCTGCATGAACTCGCCGAGGAAGAACATCGCGAACTTCGCGCCGGAGTACTCGGTGATGAAGCCGGCGACGAGCTCGCCCTCGGCCTCGGGCAGGTCGAAGGGCGGGCGCTGGGCCTCGGCGATCGCCGCGCCGAAGAAGAGGATGAAGGCGAACAGCTGCGGGAAGACGTTCCAGGCGGGGATCGAGCCGAAGAACGTGCCGCTCTGGGCGGCGACGATCTCCGAGGCCTGCAGCGAGCCCACCCAGATGAAGACCGACACGAGCCCGAGGCCCATCGCGAGCTCGTAGGAGATCATCTGGGCGGTCGAGCGCACCCCGCCGAGCAGCGGGTACTTCGAGCCCGACGACCAGCCGGCGAGCACGATGCCGTAGACGCCGATCGAGCTCATCGCGAGCACCCAGAGCAGGCCGATCTCGGGGTCCCAGATCTGCAGCGTGTACTCGCGGTCGCCGACGGTGAAGCTGCCGCCGAAGGGGATGACGGCGAAGGTGAGCATCGCCACGGTCGCCGAGGCGATCGGCGCGACGAAGTACGTCACCTTGTCGACGCCCTTGGGGAGGATGTCCTCCTTGAAGAAGAGCTTCGCGCCGTCGGCGACGGTCTGCAGGATCCCGAGGGGGCCGATGCGGTTGGGCCCGATGCGGGTCTGCATCTTCGCGACCATGCGCCGCTCGCCCCAGATGAACAGGGCGGTGGCGAGGATCCACAGGGCGAACCCGCCGACGACGATCGCGACGGTGATCCCGAAGTCCTGGAGGTCCATCTAGGCCGTCCCCTCCCCCTCGGCCGCCGCGGCGGCGAGGCTCTCGAGGCGCACCCGCAGCGGGGCGCCGTCGGCGACGATCTCCGCGGGTCGCGGGTCGGTCGAGTTCGCCGGCAGGACGACGACGCCGGGCACGACGTGCTCGGCGACGGCGACGGTGAGCTCGAGACGCCCGGCGTCGCCGACGACGGCGACGCGCTCGCCGTCGGCGAGGCCGAGGCGGTCGGCCTCACCCGGCGAGACCGTCGCGACGGGCTCGGGGGCGCTCGCGAGCAGCTCCTTGGCCCCGTCGAGGAGCTCGCCACGCCCCAGCAGGGCGTCGACGAGGACGACCTCGAGGGCGTCGTCGTCACGCGCGGGCCGCTCGGCGCTCGGCACGGCGACGTCGGCGAGCCCGGCGGCCAGCGAGCGCGCGGGGCTCATGAGCGGCGCCGCCTCGCGCCGGACGTCCATCGCGGTCTCCCAGCCGAGGTCGTGGCCCATCGCCCGGGCGACCTGGCGCAGGATGTCCCAGTCCTCGAGCGCGACGCCGGGGGCGGGCACCGCCTGGGGGAAGGGCTGGCGCCGGCCCTCCCAGGTCGTGAACGAGCCGGTGCGCTCCTGGGCCGCCGCGGCGGGCAGCAGCACGTCGGCGTGGGTCGTCGAGGGCGTCTCGAGGAGGTCCTGGACGATGAGCGTGTCGACGCGCTCGAGCGCCCGGCGCGCGAGCGCGGGGTCGGCGAAGTCGGCCACCGGGTCGACGCCGACGAGGTAGAGCGCCCGCAGCTCGCCGGCGGCGGCGGCCTCGAGGATCGCCCGGGCGTCCTTGCCGGGCGCGGCCGGCACGCGGTCCCACGCCTCGGCGACCGGGCCGGGCGCCTCGAAGGTGCGCCCGCCGGGCAGCAGCCCGGGCACGAGCCCGGCGTCGACCGCGCCGCGGGCGCCGGCGCGGCGGCCGACCCAGGCGAAGGCCGGCGCGTCGGGGTCGAGCCCGCGGGCCAGCGCCGCGGCGGCGGGCAGCGCGCCGGGCGAGCGGCCGAGCCGCTCCCCGGCGAGCACGACGGTGCGGCCCTCGCCGATGGCGTCCTTGACCGTGGCGAGGTCGCCCTCGGCGGGTGGCGCCTCGGGGTCACCGGCGAGGCAGCGCAGCACGTCGGCCTCGCCGCCGGCGGGCGTGGCGATCCACTGCCAGGCGATCTCCTCGCTCGCGCCGAGGGTCGGGCCGACGACGACGATGCGCTGGCGGCGCTGGCGCCAGGCCTTGCGCAGCCGCAGGAAGAGGATCGGCACCTCCTCCTTGGGGTCGAGCCCGGCGAGGACGACGGTGTCGGCGGCCTCGACCTCGTCGTAGGTCACCGTCTGCGAGCCGGCGACCGCGGCGAGGACCTCGCGCTCGTCGTCGGTGTGGGGGTGCAGGCGGAAGTCGACGTTGTCGGTGCCGAGCACGTCGCGGGCGAAGCGCCCGACGGCGTAGGCGTCCTCGTCGGTGAGCCGGCCGCCGGTGAGCACCCCGACCGACTCGGGCCCGTCGGCCTCGAGGGCCGTCGAGAGGCGCTCGGCGACGTCGCGGGTGGCCGCCCGCCAGGTCGTCGGGGACACCGCGCCGACCTCGTCGCGCGCGCGCGGCTCGGTGACGCGCCGCTCGCTCGCGACGTACTCGAAGCCGAAGCGCCCCTTGTCGCAGTTCCACATCTCGTTGACGGCCATGTTCTCGCGCGCGAGCTGGCGCTGGAGCTCGCCGCGGCGCAGGTCGACGCGGAGGTTGCAGCCCGCCGAGCAGTGGTTGCAGATGCCGTCGGCGCTGCGCACGTCGAAGGGCCGGGACTTGAAGCGGTAGCTCGCCGCGGTCAGCGCCCCCACCGGGCAGATCTGCACGACGTTGCCGCTGAAGTAGCTCTGGTAGGGCTCGTCGGCGTAGATCGCGACCTGCTCGAGGGCGCCGCGCTCGAAGAGCTCGATGAAGGCGTCGCCGGAGATCTGCTGGCTGAAGCGGGTGCAGCGCGCGCAGAGCACGCAGCGCTCGCGGTCGAGGCCGATCTGCGGGCTGATCGGCACCGGCTTCTCGTAGCGGCGCTTCTCGTCGATGAAGCGGCTGTCGGGCGGGCCGTGCGCGAGCGTCTGGTCCTGCAGCGGGCACTCCCCGCCCTTGTCGCACATCGGGCAGTCGAGCGGGTGGTTGATGAGGAGGAACTCGAGCTGGCCCTCCTGGGCGATGCGCGCCATGTCGCTCGTGAGGTGGGTGCGCACCGCCATGCCGTCGGTGGCCTGCGTCGTGCACGAGGTCATCGGCTTGGGCAGGCCCTCGACCTCGACGATGCACTGCCGGCACGCGCCGATCGGGTCGAGCAGCGGGTGGTCGCAGAAGCGCGGGATCGTGATCCCGAGCTCCTCGGCGGCGCGGATGACGAGCGTGCCCTTGGGCACGGCCAGCTCGCGGCCGTCGATCGTCAGCGTGATGGTCTCGTCGCTCATCGCAGGCTTCCTGCTCGCACCGTCGCGGGCTGGGCGAAGTCGGTCGGGCGCTGGCGGGCGGCGTTGTCGGTGATGATCCCGGCGTGCGGCTCGAGCCCGTCGGGCAGCCGACCGTGCTCGACGAGGTGCTCGTACTCGTCGCGGAAGTACTTCAGCGACGACTTGATGGGGCTCGTCGCCGCGTCGCCGAGCGCGCAGAACGAGCGACCGAAGATGTTGTCGCAGACCTCGTCGAGGATCTGCAGGTCCTGCGGGCGTCCGCCGCCCGAGAGCATGCGGTCGTAGACCTGCGAGAGCCAGAACGTGCCCTCGCGACACGGCGTGCACTTGCCGCAGGACTCGTGCTCGTAGAACTTCGTCCAGTTGCGCGCCGCCTCGACGACGCTCGTCTTGTCGCTGTAGACCATGAGCGCGGCGGTGCCGAGGAGGCTGCCGGCGGCGGCGACGGCGTCGAAGTCGAGCTCGACGTCGAGGTGCTCGGCGGTCAGCAGCGGCGTCGACGAGCCGCCGGGGGCGAAGAAGCGCACCTCGCGCCCGTCGAGCATCCCCTCGCACGAGGTCTCGATGATCTCGCGGAACGTCGCGCCCATCGGCCACTCGTAGTTGCCGGGGCGCTTGACCTCACCGGAGACGCAGACGAGCTTCGTGCCCGCGGACTTCTCGGTGCCGAGCGACTTGTACCAGTCGACCCCGCGCTCGACGATCCACGGCACGTTGGCGATCGACTCGACGTTGTTCACCGCGGTCGGCGAGGCGTAGAGCCCGGCGACGGCGGGGAACGGCGGGCGCAGCCGCGGCTGGCCGCGGCGGCCCTCGAGGGAGTCGAGCAGCGCGGTCTCCTCACCGCAGATGTAGGCGCCGGCGCCGTAGTGCAGCGTGACGTGGACGTTGACGCCGCTGCCGAGGATGTCGTCGCCGAGGTAGCCGGCGGCGTAGGCCTCGGTCATCGCCTCCTCGAGGCGCATCCCCGGGAAGAGGTACTCGCCGCGGATGTAGATGAAGGCGCGCTCGGACTCGAGGGCGTGGCAGGCGATCGCGATCCCCTCGAGGAGCTGGAAGGGGTCGCGCTCCATGAGCTCGCGGTCCTTGAAGGTCCCCGGCTCGGACTCGTCGGCGTTGACGACGAGGTAGGTGGGCTTGCCGGTGCCCTTGGGCATGAAGCTCCACTTGACCCCGGTGGGGAAGCCCGCGCCGCCGCGGCCGCGCAGGCCGGCCTCCTTGACCATCGCCACGAGGTCGCCGGGGGCGATCTCGAGCGCCTGGGGCAGGGCGCTGTAGCCGCCCTCGCGCTTGTAGCCCTCGAGGGTGTGGGCGTCGGGGACGTCGTAGCGCGACGACAGGACGGCGATCGGCTCAGCCATCGGTGCTCTCCTCGTCTCCCTCCGCCTCGACCTGCTCCTCGGTGCGCGGGTCGTCCTCGGGCGCCGCGCCGGCGCCGGGGATGCCCGCCGCCGAGCGCCCGGGCTTCTCGCCGGGCGCGGTGCCGGGCTCCTGCGCCTCGAAGTCGGGGTCGCGGCTGGGGAACTCCCGGGCCGAGGGGCCCCCCGCCCCGGCGACGTCCTCGGGGTCGAGGCCCGCGGCGCGCACCGCCGCCTTCGCGGCCTCCCGCTCGGCGACCTCGGCCTCGCTGAAGGTGGGGATGACCTCGGGGGCCACCCAGCCGGGCCCCGACGGCGCGGTCGCCGCCGGGGTCGGCCCGCCGTGGTGGCCCTCGGCCTTGGCCGCGGCGCGGGCGATCGGCCCGTCGGCGTCCTCGACCGGCCCGAGGCCGGCGAGGCGGTAGGAGGCCTCGCGGATGCCCGGCGGCACCGGCCCGCGCGTGGGCGGCGGCAGCGTCTCGCCGGCGAGGATCGCGTCGACGAGCGCCTCGGCGTCGGCCACCGACTGGCACTCGTAGTTGAGGTAGTCGACGGTCACCAGCGGCGCGCCCTCGCAGTTGCCGAGGCACTCGGCGTGCTCGAGGGTGATCGACCCGTCGGCGCTCGTCTCGTTCTGGGCGAGGCCGAGCTTGGCCTTGAGGCGGTCGTAGACCTCGGCCCCGCCGCGCACCGCGCAGGAGAACGAGGTGCAGACGCTCACGAGGTGGCGGCCCATCTCCCCGCGCTTGTACATCGTGTAGAAGGTCGCGACCGCGCCGACCTCGGCCTTCGTGAGCTCGAGCAGCTCGGCGCACTCGGCGATGCCGTCCTCGGAGATGTGCCCGTCGGCGTGCTGCACGAGGTGCAGCAGGGGCAGCAGCGCCGAGCGCTTCTGGGGGTAGCGGTCGACGAGCGCCTCGGCCCGGCCTCGCAGCTGCTCACTGAACACGGTCGTCTCGGTCCTTCCTCGCCCCACGGCGCAGGGGGGCGCGCCTCACCGGTCGACCCCGCCCATGACGGGGTCGACCGAGGCCACGGCGACGATGATGTCGGCGACGCCGAGGCCCTTGGAGAAGGCCGGCAGCGCGCCGATGTGGACGAAGGAGGGGTCGCGGACCTTCACGCGGTAGGGCTTGTTCGTGCCGTTGGAGGTCACGTGGTAGCCGAGCTCGCCGCGGGGGGACTCGATGGCCTGGTAGACCTGCCCCGCCGGGGCGGTGAAGCCCTCGGTGACGAGCTTGAAGTGGTGGATGAGGGCCTCCATCGACTGGCCCATGATCCGCGAGATGTAGCTGTTGGCGTTGCCGATGCCGTCGGGGCCGAGCGCGAGCTGGGCGGGCCAGGCGATCTTCTGGTCCTCGACCATGACCGGGCCACCGGGCAGGCGGTCGAGCGCCTGCTCGACGATGCGCAGCGACTCGTAGATCTCCTGGATGCGGATGAGGTAGCGCCCGTAGGCGTCGGCGGTGTCGGTGATCGGCACGTCGAAGTCGTACTGCTCGAAGCCGCAGTAGGGCTGGGACTTGCGCAGGTCCTGGGCGATGCCGGCCGAGCGCAGCGGCGGGCCGGTGACCCCGTAGGACAGGCAGGTCTCGGCGTCCATGACCCCGACGCCCTTGTTGCGCTCCACCCAGATCGGGTTCTCGGTGAGGAGGTCCTCGATCTCGCCGATGCGGTCGCGCATCTCGCTGCAGACCTGGCGCACGCGCGCGTCGAACTCATCGGGGACGTCCTGCGCCAGCCCGCCGGGGCGGATGAAGGCGTGGTTCATCCGCAGGCCGCTGACGTACTCGAGGATGTCGAGGATCGACTCGCGCTCGCGGAAGCCGAAGATCATCGCCGTCGTCGACCCCAGCTCCATGCCGCCGGTGGCGATCCACACGAGGTGGCTCGAGACGCGGTTGAGCTCGGTGAGGATGACCCGCAGCGCCTGCGCCCGCTCGGGGACCTCGTCGGTGATGCCGAGGATCTTCTCGACGGCGAGGCAGTACGCGAGCTCGTTGTGCAGCGGCGCGAGGTAGTCCATGCGCGTGACGAACGTCACGCCCTGCACCCACGGGCGGTACTCGGTGTTCTTCTCGATGCCGGTGTGGAGGTAGCCGACGATCGGCTCGTTGCTCACGACGGTCTCGCCGTCGAGGGTGAGCTTCATCCGCAGCACGCCGTGGGTCGAGGGGTGCTGCGGCCCCATGTTGATGACCATGAGGTCGTCCTCGACGGCGTCGGGGAGGTCCTGCCATTCCCCGGCGACGACGGTGAACTCGCTCGAGGGCTCGACCTCGGAGCCCTGGCGACGGTCGGGGCGCTGCGTGTCGGTCATGGCTCGCTTTCGGCCGCTAGTAGCTGCGCTGGTCCGGTGGCGGGATCACGCCGCCCTTGTACTGCACGTCGACGCCGCCGAGCGGGTAGTCCTTGCGGTGCGGGTGGCCCTCCCACTCCTCGGGCATGAGGATGCGCGTGAGGTTGGGGTGGTCGGTGAAGGCCACCCCGAACATGTCGTAGACCTCGCGCTCGAAGAAGTTCGCCGTGGCGTAGACGTCGGTGAGCGTCGGCAGCACCGCGCGGTCGTCGTCGGGCACGGTCGTGCGCACGCGGAACCAGTGGTTGTGGGTGATCGAGCGCAGGATGCCGTCGACCTCGATGCGCCCGACGTCCTCGACCTCGTAGGTCGGCCAGCCGGTCGTCTCCGCGGCCTTCTCGACGCGCTTGCCGCCGGGCCAGTGCACCGCGGAGAGGTCGGCGAGCATCTCGCAGCGCACGTCGGGGTCGTCGCGGCAGAAGACCACGAGCTCGTGGAGGCGCTCGGGGCCGACGAGCAGGGTGAGCTCGCCCCGGAAGGCGTCGACGGCGAGGCCGCCCTCACCCTCGCCGAAGGCCGCGACGATGTGGTCGCGCAGCGCGGCGAGCTCCTCGGAGAGCGGGCGCTCGGGGCGCGTGCGCTCGCGCAGGCGGCTGGCCTCCCCGCCGGCCATGTTCGGGTTCGCGCTGCCGGGGCCGCCCTTGCGGAACTGCCCGGCCTCCTCGCCCGGCTGGTCGACGTCGGTGATGTCGCGCTCCTCGACCTCCTGGCCGACGACGTCGCGCTCGGTGCCGTCGCTCATGCGCTCGACTCGCTCGGGGTGGACTGGCCGGTGCCGCGGGCGTAGTGGCCGACGTGGGCCCGCCCGCCGCTCTTGGCCGTCGGCTGGGTGGTCGCCTGGTCGGGCAGCGTCGCCTCGTCGGGGCCGACCCAGCCGGTGCGGGCGCGGAAGGCCTCCATCGACTCGCCCTCGCGCGGGCGCTCGCGCAGCTGCTCGTTCTTGATCTTGTCGTGGAGCTTGAGGATGCCGTCCATGAGCATCTCCGGGCGCGGCGGGCACCCGGGCACGTACATGTCGACGGGCACGACGTGGTCGACGCCCTGCACGATCGCGTAGTTGTTGAACATCCCGCCCGAGGACGCGCACACCCCCATCGACAGCACCCACTTGGGGTCGGCCATCTGGTCGTAGATGTTGCGCAGGACCGGGGCCATCTTCTGGCTCACCCGCCCCGCGACGATCATGAGGTCGGCCTGCCGCGGGCTCGCGCGGAAGACCTCCTGGCCGAAGCGCGAGAGGTCGTAGTGCGCCCCTCCGGTCGACATCATCTCGATCGCGCAGCAGGCGAGACCGAACGTCGCCGGCCACAGCGACCCCGAGCGACCCCAGCCGACGAACTTCTCGACGTTGGTCAGCAGGATGCCGCTCGGCAGCTGGCTCTCTACTCCCATTCCAGACCTCCCCGACGGAGGATGTAGTAGTACGACTCGAAGAGCAGCGCGACGAAGATCGCCATCGACCAGAAGGCGAACCACCCGAGGTCGCGCAGCACGGTGGCCCACGGGTGCAGGAAGATCGCCTCGATGTCGAAGATGATGAAGAGCATCGCCACGAGGTAGAACTTCACGCTGAACCGACCGAGGCGGGGGTCGGTCTCGTCACCGGGGATGATCCCCGACTCGTAGGCCGCGCGCTTCGTCGGGTTGGGGTTCTTCGGGCCGAGGAAGGACGACGCGGCGAGCGAGACCGCCACGAACCCGAACGCGATGATGAAGAGCAGCAGCAGCGGCAGGTACTCGGCGAGCATCGTCACCATCCTCGGGAGGTCGACCGGCCTCGACGCAGCGCGGGTGAGGCCGGCTCGGTTGCCGGCGCACACCCTACGGGCAGCCGCGAGGGTCGGACAAACCCCTTGCCGGGCCTCATGCCGCCGGCACCGCGCGCGAGAGGGTGTTGAGCAGGACGTCGGTGGCGTCCTTCGAGCGGTGGTTGACGAGGTGGGCCATCGTGCGGAAGACGAAGTCCATGAGGCGGCGCCGCGGCATGCCGTAGTCGCGCGCCAGGCGCATGACCGTCGGGCTGCCGAAGGCCCAGACGAACGCGCGCCCGAGGGTGTAGTAGCCGCCCCACGCCTCCTCGATCGCCGCGGGGTAGGCCTCGAGCGGGCGGTCCGAGCGGCGCACGATCGCCTCGTGCGCGGCGACCGCGGCCATCTCGCCGGCCTCGATGGCGTAGCTGATGCCCTCGCCGTTGAACGGGTTGACCATGCCACCGGCGTCGCCGACGAGGACGACGCCGCGGTGCACGAGGGGCTTGCGGTTGTGCGCCATCGGCAGCCCGGCGCTGCGCGGCCTGCCGTCCATGGTCTCCGGGGTGATCTGCCACTCCGGCGGGAAGCCGGCGACCCACTCCTCGAGGACCTTGCGGTAGCTCGTCGTGCGGAAGTGCTCGGAGGAGGACAGCAGCCCCCAGCCGACGTTGACCTTGCCGTCGTCGAGGGGGAAGACCCAGCCGTAGCCGGGCAGGAGCTCCCCGCGCTCCCCGGTCGCGGGGTCCGCCGGCGCCCGCATCTCGAGGAAGCCCTCCATCATGTCCATCTCGGAGCGGGGGCTGTCGTAGTAGGCGCGGATCGCCACGCCCATCGGGCGGGCCTCGTCGCGGTGCAGCCCGAGCGCGACGGCGAAGCGGGAGGACCCGCCGTCGCAGGCCAGGACGACCGGGGCGCGCACGATGCCCTCGCTGCTCGCGCCGTCGGGCTCGGTGCGGCGGTAGCGCACGCCGGCGACCCGGCCGTGGGAGGAGGACAGGTACACCGGCGCCAGCGCCTCGGTGCGCTCCATGAGATGCGCGCCGGCCTTCGCGGCGTTGAGCGCGAGGGCGTGGTCGAAGACCGCGCGGGTCGCGGTCACCGAGTGGCTCGGGTAGTCCTCGAGCTCGGGCCACGGCAGCTCGAGGACGACCTTGCCCCCGTACATCCGCAGGCCCTCCTGGCGGTCCCAGCCTGGCGGGGTGCCCTCGGCCTCCTCGGTCATGCCGAGCGAGGCCAGCGCCTTGACCGCGCGGGGGGTGAGGGCGTCGCCGCAGACCTTGTCGCGGGGGAAGCTCGCCTTCTCGAGGAGGACGACGTCATGGCCGGCCTCGGCGAGGAACGTCGCAGTGGCCGAGCCCGCGGGCCCAGCGCCGATGACCACGGCGTCGGCGTGGATGACCTGGGCGGGGCTGACCGGGGTGTGCGTCACGTTCGCTCCTCGCCGACGGTGCGCGGGCATCGGCCTGCAGAGGCGGTCGCGCGGCGACGCGCGACCGCCGCACCCCTCCCCCGGCTCGACGTGAGCCTCACGCGCGCAAGGGTAGCAGCGCTGACGAGCTCGTGACCGGGTTCACATGCCCGCGGCGGCGCTCGACCCGGGGCCCTCGACCCCGCCGCCGCCATGCTCAGCGGCGCGCGTGGTGCAGGGCGACGATCCCGCCAGTGAGGCTCTTCCAGCGGACCCCGCTCCAACCCTGCTCGGCGATCGTCGCGGCGAGCTCGCGCTGGTCGGGCCACAGCCGGATCGACTCCGCGAGGTAGCGGTAGGCCGCCGGCGCGCTCGAGACGACCTTCGCGATGGCCGGCAGCGCGCCGATGAGGTAGCGCTCGTAGACCTCGGCGAACGGCCGCCAGGTGGGATGGCTGAACTCGAGCACCGCGAGGCGCCCACCGGGCTTGGTCACGCGCGCGAACTCCCGCAGGCCCGCGGCCACGTCGGGGAGGTTGCGCAGCCCGAAGGCGATCGTCACCGCGTCGACGCTCGCGTCGGGCAGCGGCAGGCGCGTGCCGTCGGCGTTGAGCCAGGCGAGGCCGGAGCCCCGCGGCACACCGCGCGACTCCCGCTGCGCGCCGGCGGCGAGCATCGGGTAGCTGAAGTCGAGCGCGAGCACCCGGGCGCCGTCCCCACTCGCCGCGGCGAGCCCGTGCGACAGCGGCCCGGTACCGGCGGCGACGTCGAGCAGCACCTCGCCCGGCTTGGGGTCGACCGCGGCGACGGCGACGCGCCGCCAGTGGCGGTCCTGTCCCAGCGAGAGCACGGCGTTGGCGAGGTCGTAGCGTGGCGCGACCCGATCGAACATCTGCTGGACGAGCGCGGCGTCCTTCTGCGGCCCCGAGTGCGGGTCCGGCAGCGCCTCGTCAGCGCCCAGGACCGCGGGGCGGTCGGTGAGGGAGCGATCGGTGCTGGTCATGGCGCGACGGTACCCCGCGCACCGCACCCCCGCCGCGGGCGCCGACCCCGGAGTCCGGCGCGCCGCGCCTGCGGCAGGCGAGGTGGGGCGCCGAGCGCGCGGAGGTGGGGAGCCCACAGCGCGCGACCGGCCCCGCGCGGCGTGGGAACCGCCGAGGTGGGGCGCCGAGCGCGCGGAGGTGGGGAGCCCACGGCGCAGGGGTGGTGCGCCACCGGCGCGCTGTGGGTCGAGCTTCGGCCCCCGTCGCAGGGGCGGTGAGCCAACGGCGGGCCCCAGCGCACCGAAGCCTCACCAGCAGCACGAACACCGGCCCGCGACCCGCCCGGTGGTGCGGGCAGGGCGCGCCCCAGCCCGCCGAATCCACATCACCTGCCCGCAGCGCAGCCGACTGCGCCGAGGTGGTGCGCCATCGCCGCGCTCCAGCGCGCCGATGACCTACCACCCCTCGCCGACCCACGAACAGCGGGCCCGATCGGGCCCCGGTCGCGCCGTTGACGCACCACCTCCACGAGCGCGAGGTCGGCCGCTCGGCCAAGCGGCGAGGAGGAACATGGCGGCGGGACCGGTCGCCGTGCGCGACCATGGAGGCGGCGTCGCCGAGGCCGCTGCCGGGCCACGTCGGCCCGCTCCGCGGGTTCGCCGCCGTCTCAAGGCCTCGCGCCGGCCTGCCGATGCTGCGGGTGGAAGGCCAGACAGGAGAGAGAGTCCGATGCCGTTGCTCAAGCGCCGCACCGCCACGACGACCGACGACCGGCACCCGTTGTGCCGCTACTGCCACGTCGCGGTCAACGTCGACGCCGACGGCTGCTGCGAGCTCGGCCACCGGGTGATGACCCCTGAGGAGGCCGCGATCCTCCACGCCCGCGCAGACGTCGAGGCGCGGGAGGCTGCTGAGGCCACGCCAGCCCCCGCTGACGGGCAAGCGGTCGACCCTGGGATGGGCGAGGACGACGAGGACCTCGAGTCGCTCATCGCCGAGGCCGCTCACGCGGAGGCCGAGCCGGGCGTGCATGGCGCCGGGGCGGGCTTCGAGGGTGAGTACCGCCAGTCCGACGAGGCCGCGCGCGATCTCGCCGACGAGCTCGACTCGTTGTGGGGCCCGCCCTCCTCGGGCGCACCGACCGAGGCGCTGGCGGAGCCGGGCGACCGTGCCCCGACCGAGGCGTTCTCGGCGCTGCAGTCCAGCATGCCCACCGAGCCGCTGGGATCGCCCGCGGACAGCGCGTTGACCACACGGCTCGACGGCGGCGACCACGCCAACGACGACCTGGGCCCCGACGGCCTCACCGAGGAGGAGCGCGCGGCCGTGCACGCCCCGGCCGGCAACCGACGCGGGGAGAGCGCGCTCGACGAGGTCCTCGACTTCGGCGACGAACAGGCGTAACGGCGGCCGGGAGCGGTCGCAGCAGCGGCCGGCCCGGGCCCCGCGCTCGGACGCGCTCAGACGATGCGACGCCCCGAGATCGCCGCGTCCTCGATCCGGCAGAAGCGGTCGCGCGTGCCCGGTGCCCACGAGCGCAGCGGCAGGTCCTCGAGCTCCCGACGGCGCGTCTCGTCGTCGACATCGCGCAGCACGCCGTCGACGAGCACGCTCCAACCCTCCTGCCACGTCGGGTCGACCGCGTCGACCTGGAAGGCCACGCGCACCCCGTCGGCGGCGGCGTCCATGGCGCTGTCGCTCTCGGTGCGGAAGACGACCTCGTCGCGGTGGAGCCGGTAGGTCACCGGCAGGACGAGCAGCCGCTCACCGTCGGCGAAGGCCAGCCGACCGAGCTGATGAGGGTGGCTGGCGAGCAGCTCCCGGCACTCGCCCTCCTCGAGGGCCTCGAGGTTGACCCCGTAGCGGGTGACCTCGGGCGGCGTCATGAGGGGACCCCCTCGCCCTCCTGCTGGGAGGGCTCGTCGACGTCGGCGGCCTTGGACGGCCCGGCGGCGGGGTCGCCTTCCTCGTCGTCGAGCCCGGCGACCGCAGCGAGCGTCGCGAGGAGGTCGTCGGTGGTGAGGATGCCGATGAGCCGGCCCTCGGCGACGACGGGCAGGGCGCTGATCTTGAGGGTGCGCATGCGGTGGGCGGCCTCGTTGATCGTCGCGCTCGGCGCGACGGTCTGCACCGGACGCGTCATCACCGCCTCGACGGCACGGTAACGCCCGCTGACGAGGTCGGACCGCAGCGTCGTCAGCGCATCGGCGAGGGCCTTGTCGCCGACGCGCAGGTCGCGGTCGCTGACGATGCCCACGAGGGTGCCGCCGACGACGACGGGCAGGTGGCGGATGCCGTGGCGGGCCATGAGCCTGCGGGCGGTGAGCACCGACGCCGACGGGGCCACGGCAACCGGGTTGGGGGTCATCACGTCGCGGATGCGCATGCGGCCTCCTCGGGGGCGGGGGCGCGGCGCGTCGCGCGTCGCGCGGGCGGTCTCGCTGGCGATCCTTCCCGCGACGCGCGGGGGCAGGCAGTGGCGGGGGTCCCGCGGTGGAGAGGCCCAACGTCCCCGCAGGCCACCTCGTCGGTGGGACCTTCGGCATGCCGGGGGTACGTCGCGCGGCCCGACCGCGACCGCCGCCGGGCGGGCACTCTGTGGATCTCGCCGCAGGCGTGCCCTGATGCGGCGGTGCGACACCAAGCGAGAGCAGTGAGGACGGCGATGACGGTAGTGGAGCAGCGCGGGCGGGGCGACGGCCCCATGGAGCTGGGCTGGGAGCCGAAGGAGCGCAGGATGACCACGACGACGGTGTTTCAGACGTGCCCGGTTCCCGGTGAGGCCGACCTCGTTGCCGAGGCGTTCCGCGGGGACCCCGGCCAGTGGCTGCCACAGCCCGCCGAGGACGCGGGCCTCGAGCGCTGGCTGCTGCGCCTCGACGTCGGTCGCTTCTCCCGGCCGGTGCTCGCCAGCGTCGGCCCTCCCTGGCAGCTCGGGGAGATGACGTGGCGGGTGCTGTCGTGGGAGCCGCTCGGCGAGGACGGTGAGTCGCTGCCCCTCGACCGGGTGCTGCCGGTGTTCCACGGGGAGATCGGCCTGCGCGAGGTGGACTCCCCCACCCTCGTGATGCAGGGCGCCTACGACCCGCCGCTGGGTCGCATGGGGCGCCAGCTCGACAGCGCCCTGCTGCACCGCCTTGCCGACCGGACCGTGCGTGAGCTCGTCGTCGCCGTCGCCAAGCGGCTGAGCGAGGAGAACCTCGTCACGAGGTAGCCGCGCGCGGGTGGACCGAGCCCTGGGAGCGGTTCGTCGCGGACGTAGAGTGGGGTCGTGCGGTACCACATCGATGACCTCGCCGCCGCCGCCGAGGTCGACCCCGAGGCCATCGCCCGCTACCAGGACGCCGGGCTGCTGCCGCGTCCCTCGCAGGAGGGCTCGCAGGCCTGGTACGACGACGGGCACCACCAGCGGCTCACGCAGATCCGCGACCTCGAGGCCGACGGCGTGCCCCTGCCGGTGATCCGCCGGATGCTCGACGAGGACCCCGCCGACGCCGCTCTGGTCCGCGCGCTCACGGGGCCGGTGCCCGGCGAGGAGGACGCGCCGGCGGAGCTGACCCGCGAGGAGCTCGCCGAGGCGACCGACCTGCCGGTGGCGTTGCTCGAGGCGCTCGAGCGCGAGGGGCTCCTCGAGCCGAGGATCGTCGGCGGCCAGGCCCGCTACTCCCCCGCCGACGCCGAGGTGCTCACCGCGGGGATGGCGCTGCTCGCCTCCGGGGTGCCCCTCGACGAGCTGCTCGGCCTCGCCCGCCGCCACGACGAGGCGATGCGGGCGATCGCCGACGAGGCCGTCGAGCTCTTCGTGCGCTTCGTCCGCGACCCGATCCAGGAGTCGGCGAGCTCGCAGGAGGAGGCCTCGACCCGCCTCGTCGGCGCCTTCCGCGAGATGCTCCCGGCCACCGGCGCGATCATCGCCCACCACTTCCGCCGGCTGCTGCTCGCCTCCGCCGCCGAGCGCATCACCGCCGACGCCCCGGACGGGCAACCCGACGAGCCCGACACCCCGGACGGGCAACCCGACGAGCCCGACGCCGCCGGCCTCGCCGAGCCCACGGACCCGCCGCCGACGCGATGACGATGCCTCGGACCCTGCGCGCGAGGACCGTGGCCATCGATGATCCCGGCGACCTCCTCGACCTCCTGCCCGACCCCTCGGCGCGGGTGTGGCTGCACGAGGGCGAGGGCCTCGTCGCGACTGGCACCGCCGCCTCGGTCGCGGTGCCCACCGGCTGGCAGCGCACCGGGCAGGCGCGCGAGGCGCTCGCCACGGTGCTCGACGCCGTGGCGACCGACGACCCGATCGCCATGCCGGGCACCGGCCCGGTGGCGTTCGCGAGCCTCACCTTCGACCCCGAGCGGGCGGGCTCACGGCTCGTCGTGCCGGAGGTCGTCGTCGGCCGCCGCGACGGCCGCGCGTGGCTCACCGTCGTCGCCGAGGACGGCGACCCACGCCTCGCCGACCCCGCGCGCGTCGTCGAGGCCCACGCACCACCGGTGCCGCACGATCGCGTGCGCTACGCCGGCTCCGGGCTCGCCGAGCTGCGCTGGCTCGACGCCGTGGCCGCCGCCACGAAGTCGATCGCCGACGGTGAGGTCGACAAGGTCGTGCTCGCCCGCGACCGCATCGTCTGGGCGCGGGCACCGTTCGACCCGCGGCTGCTCGTGCGCCGCCTCGCCGCCCGCTTCCCCTCCTGCTACACCTTCGCCGTCGACGGGCTCGTCGGCGCGACCCCGGAGCTGCTCGCGCGTCGCTGGGGCCGCGCGGTGACCTCCCGGGTGCTCGCCGGCTCCGCGCCGCGCGCCGCGGACGCCGAGACCGACGCCGCCCACGGTGCGGCGCTGCGGGGCTCGGCCAAGGACGTCGCCGAGCACGCCTTCGCCGTCGACTCGGTGCGCGCGGCGCTCGCACCGGTGCTCGCCGACCTCACCGCCGACGCCGAGCCGTGGCTGCTGCGCCTCGCCAACGTCCAGCACCTCGCCACCGACGTCCACGGCACCCTCGCCGACGACGCCGAGGACGTCCTGAGCCTCGGCGGGCGGCTGCACCCCACCGCGGCGGTGTGCGGGACCCCGACCCTCGAGGCCCTCGAGGTCATCCGGCGCCTCGAGCACCTCGACCGTGGGCGCTACGCCGGCCCCGTCGGCTGGGTCGACGCCCGCGGCGACGGCGAGCTCGGCATCGCCCTGCGCTGCGCGGAGGTCGACGGCGCGCGGGCCCGGCTCTTCGCCGGCGCGGGCATCGTCGCCGCGTCGCTGCCCGAGGACGAGCTCGAGGAGACCCGCCTCAAGCTCCGCGCGATGGCCTCGGCCGTCGAGGGCTGAGCACCCGGCCCCACCCGCGAGTGGCGACTCACCGCGCTCACAGCCCCCCGATCCGCCAATCGCCGCGGGGGCCACGCCGCCGTGCATCCGGCCCCACCGGCGAGTGGCGACTGAGCGCACTCACCGCAACCCGATCCGCCACTCGCCGCACGGGGCGCCGCCGCGAGAGCCACGCCGCAGGGGGGCGCCCGGGCTCAGTCGAGCGCGGCGGCCACCGCAGCGCCGAGGCGGCGACGCACCGCCACCTGCTCCTCGCGCTCGGTGGCGACCGCGACGAGCCGCACGCCCCCGGCATCGAGGTTGCGCCGCACCGCGTCGCCGAGCGCGGCGGGGTCGTCGACGCGCTCGTAGGGGAGGCCGTGCGCCGCGGCGAGCGCGGCGAGGTCGACGCCGTGGGGCGTGCCGAAGACGCGCTCGAAGACCGACGGGTAGGCCGCCTGCGGCAGGTGGCTGAAGATCCCACCACCGTCGTTGTCGGCGACGACGATCGTCACGTCGAGCGGCCCGTCGGCGCGCAGCAGCAGCGCGCCGACGTCGTGGAGCAGCGAGAGGTCCCCTGCCAGCGCGACCGTCGGCCCGTCGTGGCCGAGCGCGATGCCGAGGGTCGTGCCGACGAAGCCGTCGATGCCGCTCGCCCCCCGGTTGGCGTGGACGACGAGCCCGTCGCGGGCGGCCATCGTGGCGTCGAGGTCGCGCACCGGCATCGACGAGGCGACGACGAGCGCGCCGCCGTCGGGCACCGCCGCGGCGACGTCGCGGGCGGTGCGCGGCTCGCTCATCCCCGGCTCGGCGTCGAGGGCGGCGTCGAGGGCGGCCCGTGCGCGCGCCTCGGCGTCGGCCCAGGCGCGCGACCACGCGGAGGGCCCACGGCCGGGCAGCGCCGCGGCGAGCGCCCGCGCGGTCGTGTCGACGTCACTGACGAGCAGGGTGGCCAAGGCGTGCGAGGGGTCGAGCCAGCGGCCGTCGGGGTCGACGAGCACCTCGGTCGCGCCGGCGAGGAGGCCCGCGAGCGGCCGGCTGAGCCCGCTGCGGCCGAGGCGCAGGACGACCTCGGGACGGTGGGCCTCGGCGAAGGCCGGGGCGGAGGCGAGCCAGTGCGCGGTGCTGACCGTCTCCGCGTGGGCCCGCGCGGGTGAGAGCGGCTCGGCGAGCAGCGGCCAGCCGCAGACCCGGGCGAGGCCGGCGGCCGCAGCGGGATCGACCTCGGCGTCGCCGGCGAGGACGACCCCCGCCTCGGTCGCGGCGACGAGGTCGGCGAGCGAGGCGACGGCCTCTGCGGGCATCGACCGCGGCGCGGCGGCCACGCGCGTCCACGGCGCGCCGTCGGGGCGCCCGGCGAGATCGGCGGTGAACGGCGCGGCGCTGCTGCGCCCGTCGTCGCTCGCGGGCACCGTCGGCTCGCGGAAGGGGAGGTTGAGCTGGACGGGACCGGGCCGGCCCGAGCGTCCCTCAGCCTCGGCGAGGGCGCGGGCGGTCATCGACCGCCACGCCGCGACCGCGCCGGGCCGGTCCTCGGGCGGTCCTGGGTCGTGGAACCAGCGGGTCCGGCGCCCGAAGAGGTGGGTCTGGTCGATCGTCTGGTTCGCGCCGGCGTCGCGCAGCTCCGGCGGGCGGTCGGCGGTCAGGGCGAGCCACGGCACGCCGGCGGCGTCGGCCTCGACCGCGGCGGGCAGGAGGTTGGCCGCGGCGGTGCCCGAGGTCACGAGCACCGGCGCGGGGCGGCCGCTCGCGCGGGCGAGGCCGAGGGCGACGAAGCCCGCCGAGCGCTCGTCGATGCTGGTGTGCAGCCGCAGGCCCTCGGCCTCGGCGAGGGCGAAGGCCAGCGCCGCCGAACGCGATCCCGGCGCGAGCACCGCGTCGGTGACCCCGCCGCGCATGAGCTCGTCGACGAGCACCCGCGCGAAGGCCGTCGAGGGGTTCGGCGCGGTCGGCGCGCTCACCGGTCCTCCTCGCCGATCGGCCCGGCGGCGGCCTCGGCGGCCTCGAAGCGGTCGAGCAGCGCCGCGGCCTCCTCCGGCGGGGGCGCGACGGCGCGCAGGAGGTCGGGCTCGGGGCTGGTCTCGGGCACGGTGAGCCAGCCGTCGCGGGGGGCGAGCGGCGTGCTCGTGACGTCGCCGTCGAGCAGCGGCAGCGTCGCGAGGCCGCAGGCGTGGTCGAGCCGTGGAAGCGCGCCGGCCAGCGCCGCGCCGGCGGCCAGGCCCACCGAGGTCTCGACGGCGCTCGAGACCACGAAGGCGAGGTCGGCCTGGGAGGCGGCGGCCTCGGCCACGGCAAGGGCGCGGCGCACCCCGCCGAGCGGCTGGGCCTTGAGGACGACGACGTCGGCGGCGTCGAGCCCGGCGACGTGGAGGGGGTCCTCGGCGGTGCGCACCGACTCGTCGGCGGCCAGCGGCACGTCGACGCGGGCGCGGACCCGCGCGAGGTCGGCGAGCGAGGCGACGGGCTGCTCGACGTACTCGAGGTCGAAGCGGTCGAGCGCGCGGATCGCCGCGACGGCCTCGTCGACGTCCCAGGCGGCGTTGGCGTCGACGCGCAGGCGCCCGTGCGGCCCGAGGGCGTCGCGCACCGCCTCGCAGCGGGCGAGGTCGTCGTCGAGGGACTGCCCGGCCTCGGCGACCTTGACCTTCGCGGTGGCACAGCCCGAGGCGGCCACGATCGCATGCGCCGCCTCCGGGCCGACCGCGGGCACGGTGGCGTTGACGGCGATGACCTCACGGCGCGGAGCCGGCCAGCCCTCCTCGGCGGCCTCGCGCGCGCAGGCCAGCCACGCCGCGGCGATCTCGGGGCCGTAGTCGGGGAACGGGGAGAACTCGCCCCAGCCGGCGGGCCCGGCGAGCAGCACGCCGCTGCGACGGCGCACACCGCGGAACGCCGTGCGCAGGTCGAGCGCGAAGGGCGCCCTCACGACGCGCTCCCCCCGGCGAGGGCGGCGGGGGCGGGCTCAACGATGCGGTCGGCGAGGGCCGCCTCACCGCCGAGCGCGGCGGGTGCCGCCTCACCGCCGAGCGCCGGGGCGAGCAGCACCCCGGCGGTGGTGAGCACCCCGACGGCGAGCTGGAGCCGGCCGGTGGCCCGCAGCGCGGCGACGAGCGCGAGGCCGGCGTCGCCGCCGAGCACCCCGCGGATCGGCGCGACGGCGAGCGGGGCGGCGGCCAGCCCCGCGAGCGCGCCGAGGCCGCCGCCGGCGAGGGTGACGAGCGGCACGAGCGCGAGCGCGCCTGCGAGCATCGCCGCGTAGGCGCGGCGGGCGCGGGCCTCGCCGAGGCGCACCGCGAGGGTGGCCTTGCCGACCGCGGCGTCGGTCGGCAGGTCCCGGAGGTTGTTGACCATGAGCAGGGCCGCGGCGAGCAGCCCCATCGCCGAGGCCGCCGGCCACGCGGCGAGCGGCACCGTGGCGTCCTGGACGTAGGCCGAGCCGGCGGTGGCCGCGAGGCCGAAGGTGAGGAAGACGAAGACCTCACCGAGGCCGACCGAGGCATAGGGCCTGGGGCCGCCGGAGTAGCCGAGCGCGGCGGCGAGCAGGACGAGCCCGAGGACGACGAGCTCCCAGCCCACCGCCACGGCCAGGGCGAGGCCGCTGGCGAGCGCGACGGCGAAGGCCGCGAGCATCGCGGCGCGCATCGCCGCCGGCGCGACGAGCCCGGAGGCCACCGCCCGCCGCGGCCCGACGCGGTCGGGGGTGTCGATGCCGCCGACCCCGTCGAAGTAGTCGTTGGCGTAGTTCACGCCGACCTGGAAGGCGAGGGCGACGAGCAGCGCGGCGACGAAGCGCCAGGCGGTGAAGCCCTCGGCGAGCGCCGTGCCGACGAGGACGGGCGCGACCGCGGCGGGCAGGGTCGGGGGGCGGGCGGCGTCGAGCCAGACCCGCGCGCTCACCGACGCGCGCTCGACGGGCGCGGGCACGGGCCCACCTCGGCGGCGTCGGCGGCGGTCTCGGGCACGGCGGCGGGCTCCTCGGTGCGGGTAGCGTGGCGCGTCGTGGCCAGGATAGATGCCGACCCCGCCGAGGCCGCGCGCCTGCGCGCCGTCGCGCTGCCGCCGGGCGAGGCACTGGCCGAGGCGCTCTGGGAGGCGTGGGAGGCCGGCGACGCGCTCGCCCCGCTCGACCCCGACCTCGGCGAGGAGGCCACCGCCCGTCTGCTCGCGCGGCTGCGCCCGGTCACGATCGGTGATCGCCGTGGCACCCGGGCGCTGCCCGGTCCCCGCGCGCTGCCGCCGGGCACCGGGCTCGTCGTCGTGACCTCCGGGGCCACCGGGCGGCCCAAGGCGGTCGCGCTCAGCCGCGGCGCGCTCGACGCCGCGGTGCGCGCGAGCCTGGACCGGCTCGGCGCCCGGCCCGACGACCGCTGGCTGTGCTGCCTGCCGACGCACCACGTCGCCGGGCTCGCGGTGCTGCTGCGCGCCCGCGCGCTCGGCACCGCCCCGGTGATCCACCCCCGTTTCGACCCGGCCGCGGTCGCCGCCGAGACGGCCGTCACCCACGTCGCGCTCGTGCCGACCCAGCTGCGCCGCCTGCTCGAGGCCGGCGTCGACCTCGCGCGCTTCCGGGCGATCCTCCTCGGTGGCGCGGCGGCCGGTCGGGGCCTCGTCGCCGAGGCCCGTGCGGCCGGCGCGCGCATCGTCGAGAGCTACGGCATGACCGAGACCTGCGGCGGCTGTGTCTACGACGGCCGTCCGCTCGACGGCGTCGAGGCCGCGGTCGGTGCCGACGGGCGCATCCGCCTGCGCGGGCCGCTGCTCTTCGACGGCTACCTCGACGAGCCGGCGGCCACGGCAGCGGCCTGCGAGGACGGCTGGCTCGTCACCGGCGACCTCGGCCGGCTCGACGAGGGCCGGCTCGAGGTCCTCGGCCGCGCCGACGACGTCATCGTCACCGGCGGCGAGAACGTCGCCGCCGCCGCGGTCGCCGAGACCCTCGCGGAGCATCCCGCGGTCGCCGAGGCCTACGTCGCCGGCCGCGCCGACCCCGAGTGGGGCGAGGCGGTCCTCGCCTGGCTCGTGCCCGCCGAGCCGGCCCCCGAGGCGTCCCCAGGCCCGGGCGAGGCCCAGCCCGTCGATGGGACACTCGCCGCCGCGCTGCGCGCCGAGGTCGCCGCGCGCCTCGGCCGGGCAGCCGCGCCGAAGGCCCTGGCGTGGGTCGAGGACCTGCCGCGTGGCGCCCTCGGCAAGGTCGCGCGCGACGCGCTGCCGCCGATGCGCGATGATGGGGACGAGCGCACCGGCGGCGCGCCATCCGCGGAGGGCCTACCGCGGGCGGCGGGCCCTGGCACCGACGCAGGAGGACGTGATGAGTGACCGCGAGGCGACGCGCCTGCCCGGCCCGTCGACGGCGAACCCGCAGCGCCTGCAGAGCCGCGACTACGACAGCGACTGGGCGCGGATCCCCGCGACGGAGACCGACGGCGAGGAGGCGCCCGGCGGAGGCCCGCGCGGGTCGATCGCCAACTCCGGGCAGCGCCTCGGCATGCGCCTGCTCTTCGCCGGCTTCGCCGTGCTCATCGTGACGTTCTTCATGCCCGAGGCCGTCGCGCTGTTCACCCTCCTCGGCGGTCTCGCCCTCCTCGTCGCGGCGATCGCGGTCTTCGCGACCGCCGAGCGCTTCCACGGCAACATGCACGGCGTCGGCACCCTCAAGCCCAAGCACGTGCGCAAGGTGCAGGACTCCTAGCCACCCGCCCACTGCGCCTGGCCCGAAGGCGGTCGGCACCACCGGCACGCCGCTCGGGGGCCGAACCGGTCGACGCACCTCCACGACTTCTCCGTTCGGCTGTGGCAAACTTCGGCCACGATGAAGTTCGTCAACCGCGAACGGGAGCTCGCCGCCCTCGACCGGGCGGTCGGGCGCACCCCTGGGCTCGTCGTCGTCTCCGGGCGGCGCCGCGTCGGCAAGACCGCGCTGCTCGACCACTTCGCCGGGCAGCTGTCCGAGGAGGGCCGGCGCCGGGCGGTCTTCCTGCCCGGCACGCGCGCGCCGGTCGCCGAGGCGCTGCGCCGCCTCGAGGAGCGCCTGCGGGCGGTCGCCCCGCCTGCACCCGGTGACCTCCTCGACCTCGGCCACCTCGAGAGCTGGGACGCCGCGCTGGGCTACCTCCTGGCGCGCAGCCGCGAGGAGCCGCTGCTGCTCGTCCTCGACGAGTTCCCCTACCTCTGCGAGGGCGACCCGTCGCTGCCCTCGACGCTGCAGGCGCGCTGGGACCACCGCGGCGACGCCGACCTCTCGGTCGTGCTCGCCGGCAGCCACGTCGGGCTCATGGAGGAGCTCGTCGCCGCCGACGCGCCGCTGTTCGGACGCGCCGACGCGCACCTGCGCCTCGCGCCGTTCACCTGGCGGGAGGCCGCCCTGCTCGTCGACGGCGACGCCGAGGCCGCGCTCGAGGCCGCGCTCACCGTCGGGGGGATGCCGCGCTACCTGGGGCTCTGGGACGGCCGGCTCGACGCCCGCGCGAACCTCACCGCCCTGCTCGACGGACCCGGCGCCCCCCTCGGCGAAGAGGGCCTCGTCGTCCTCCAGGAGCTCAGCCCCGCCTCGGCCGCAGCGCGCGTCCTCGAGCTCGTCGCGCTCGGCGCGCGCAGCTTCACCGCGATCCGCGAGCGCGCCGGGCTCGCGCCGGCGACGACCTCCGAGGCGCTGGCCTCGCTCGAGGGGCTCGGTCTCCTCGAGCGCCAGACCCCGGTCGGCGAGGACCCCCGGCGCACCCGCCGGGTGCGCTACGAGGTCCGCGACCCGCTGCTGCGGCTGTGGCTCTCGCTCGTCGCGCCGAACCGGGAGGCCTTCGAGCTCGGCCGGGGCGAGCAGGTCCTCGCCGCCCACGCCGACCGCCTCGCCGAGGCGCAGTCGGCGGCCATGGCCGCGGTCGCGCGCGACTGGCTCGGCGCCCGTGAGGGTGCGGCCTGCGGGCCGTGGTGGCCCTCCGGCGAGGACGCCCCCGCCGTCGACGCGCTCGCACTGCGCGACCGCACCCCCGCTGCGGCCGCCACGGCGCTGTGGGCCACCGGCGTCGACGGCGACACCCTGCGCGGGCGGGTCGCCTCGACGCTCGCCGCGAGCCCCTACGGCCGACCCGACGTCATCGAGGTGCTCGCCCGCTCAGG
>Ga0207421_10001232_pt1 | contig 33080 bp, 33 predicted proteins | sample SodLakKL_010_SED_4_FD_187542 | JGI IMG/M metagenome (GOLD analysis project Ga0207421, IMG submission 187542) | Alkaline sediment microbial communities from Lake Tanatar, Kulunda Steppe, Russia - 8KL_010_SED (SPAdes) (version 2) | ecosystem: Environmental > Aquatic > Non-marine Saline and...
TCAGCTTGCCCCAGCGGGGCAATATCTTTGTAGATAAACAACGCGGAATCATATTCGGCGCGCCGTAGGTGCGCTACGTTAAGGCCGGGATGTTGGAATTAAACCACAGTCCAGGATGCCAAACTGGAAGGCATAAAAAAAGTCATCACCCTAAGTTCAGGATGATGACTTTAAAATATGGTGATGATCTGAGTAGCGTGGGGCGGAATTGAACCGCCGACCTCCGGGTTATGAATCCGACGCTCTAACCACCTGAGCTACCACGCCGCTTTTTTACAGATTCCAAATATAAGGAATCCTTCAACTGAAAGCCATAGTTTTTTCGACCTCTGTGCGAAATGAACTTCAGTGGAAAAAACAGTATCTTCAACCATCTTAAAAAGCTTTTGTACGGATATTTAAATCCGTCTATACCTGTAGTTTTGGTTACCGTTTGCACTGAATAAATTGTGCAGCAGTGTTTCCCGGCTGCGTATTCTCATTTAATTCAATCATTTTTTAGTAAAACACATTATGGCCAAAAACATCACGGCTCGCGACAAAGATTATTCTCAGTGGTATCAGGACGTCATCAAAGAAGCTAATCTGGCCGAGCACTCACCGGTTCGTGGAAGCATGGTTATTAAACCTACCGGATACGCGCTTTGGGAAAACATGAGAGACGGCCTGGATAAAATGTTTAAGGAAACAGGTCATGTGAATGCTTATTTCCCGCTTTTTATTCCGAAGTCGTTTTTGTCGAAAGAAGCCAGCCACGTAGAAGGTTTTGCAAAGGAGTGTGCGGTTGTAACGCACAGTCGCCTCATTAGTACCGAAAATGGCGTAGATGTAGATCCGGATTCCAAGCTCGAGGAAGAGCTGATTGTTCGCCCGACTTCGGAGACCATCATCTGGGATACCTACAGAAACTGGATTCAGTCCTACCGGGACCTGCCTATTTTGGTCAATCAGTGGGCGAACGTGGTCCGCTGGGAAATGAGAACCCGCCTCTTCTTACGCACCATGGAGTTCCTGTGGCAAGAGGGACATACGGCTCACGCAACAAGCGAAGAAGCTGTAGCCGAGACGAAACAAATGCTGGAAGTGTACCGTACCTTTGCCGAAGAATATATGGCAATGCCGGTTGTAACCGGAGTTAAAACCGAATCCGAGCGCTTTGCCGGCGCCCTGGAAACCTACTGTATAGAAGCGCTTATGCAGGACGGGAAGGCACTTCAGGCCGGGACATCACACTTCTTGGGTCAGAATTTTGCAAAGGCATTCGACGTAACTTTCCAGGATAAAGACGGCGAACTTAAGCATGTATGGGCCTCAAGCTGGGGCGTTTCAACCCGTTTGATCGGTGGTCTGATTATGACACACTCCGACGATGATGGCCTCATCATTCCCCCGCGCATTGCGCCATGGCAGGTGGTAATTGTGCCAATTTACCGTAAAGATGATGAGCGTGAAGCTGTTCTGGAATACGCATCATCCATCAAAAAAGAACTGAGCGATGCCGGTGTCCGCGTAAAGCTCGACGATCGAGATCAGTACAAGCCGGGCTGGAAATTTGCACAGCACGAAGTTGAGGGCGTTCCGGTACGCCTGGCCGTAGGACCGCGCGATGTGCAAAACGGCAAGGCCGAATGCGTGCGACGCGACACCCGCGACAAGCAGCTGGTAGACCGCGATGATTTACTTACAACCGTTCGCGGCCATCTCGACCAGATGCAAACCGACCTGCTTGATCGTGCCCGTAAGCGCATGGCCGAAAATACCCGCCACGTGGAATCCTATGAGGAATTCAAAAAAGTACTCGACGAACACGGTGGTTTCATTTACGCACACTGGGACGGTACGGCCGAAACAGAAGCTAAGATAAAAGAAGAAACAAAGGCCACAATTCGCTGTATTCCACTTTTTGAAGACAATGAATCCGGCAAGTGTATGGTAACCGGTAAGCCGTCCGCCAGAAAAGTGCTTCTCGCGAGAGCATACTAAGGTAGTTGTGACATAAAGTTTTTTCTGAACAGAAGAATTAAGATGCATCCGGAAATCAGCCTTCGGGTGCATCTTTTAATTTAAACCAGCCGGAGTATGTACTGCACCGTTCAAAACAGAGATCGGCAACCGGGAGCGATGCTATTTGCAAAAAGCATTTCCATCCTGTTTAATCCCCTCGTTCTGGTACTCCCGCTTTTCTATGTGCTGGCTCTGGAAAGTCCGGATACAACTAAAAAGTTTGCCATCGCTATTCTTTTTTTTAGCCTGGTTCCTTTGTTGGTCCTGGTTTTGTTCAAAGCACTTCGTCGTATTGAGACGCTTGAAATTCGCAATCAGCATAATCGTCATCTGCCGTTTTTATTTGGGATAACATCATTCATGGCAGGATACTTGGTACTGATTTACCTGTACGGAGCTATCGGAATTGTGCAGGCCGCGGGATTTGCATTGGCCGGTAGCAGCGCGATTGCTGCGCTCATCAATGTGAGGTGGAAAATCAGTATTCACTGTACAGCTGTAGCTATGACCTCTGTTTTTTTGCTTCACGTTGGCGGGGCTTCAATTTCGGGCCCGCTCTTTATTACGAGTGTCGCCTTGGCTATATTGATATGTGCAGGTATGATGTGGTCTCGTGTAATACAAGGGGCACACAGTCTGCCTCAAACAATTGCTGGTATACTATTCGGCCTGTTATATGGTTTAACCATTCTATCAATCTATCCAATCTGACCTTATATCACCTTACAGAATGAGCCAGTCGCATCATTCATATTTATTCTCCGCGAAAGATTCCCGTTTAATTGATGAACAGACAATCGAATCGTTCGGAATATCCGGTTTTACGCTCATGGAAGCTGCTGCTACAGGAGCATCTTATCACATAATTTCGAATCATGCTGCGGGTACGAAAGTTCTGGCCGTTTGCGGAAAAGGAAATAACGGAGGCGATGCGCTTGCTGTATCGAGATTGCTTGCAGAAGAGGGCTTCAGGGTCGACATATTTTTCCCACTTGGATCAGAAAAGCTGAGTCCTGATGCCAGCAAAAATCTGGATCTGATTCATGTTCTTACAAAGAACGGCACACCGGGGACTTTGGGCATGCTGGAGGATTTTCCCAAACTGGATTCGTATGATATCATTATAGATGGGATTTTTGGAACCGGTCTTGAGCGTGATATAGAGGGTGATGTATCCGGTATAATCGATGAAGTCAATCGAGCTGAAAATGCGACTGTCTATGCAATGGATCTTCCCAGCGGATTAAACGCAGATACCGGCAGGGTGATGGGCACCGCGGTAAAAGCAGACGTCACATTCATGTTTGGCACCCGGAAAACCGGTGCCTATTTTGGCGATAGTTTTGATTACTGTGGAGAGCGCGTATTGTGCAAACTCCCTTTCCCTGCCTATCTCATGAATCAGGAAAAACCGGTGCAGCTTCTGTCGCCCGGGTTAAAGGCTGATTTCGTATCTGATACTCATCATAAAAAAGCATCTCACAAATACGAGAACGGAAACGTTTATGTAGTGGGAGGCTCACCGGGGCTGACCGGAGCAGTGATTATGGCAGCTAAAGCAGCATGGTCAACCGGCTGCGGATCGGTTACCGTATTTACTCCGGAAGAATTATCGCCGGCCTATGATTCTCATTTTGTGGAAATAATGCGAAAAAGAGTTAAGTCGGACGGAAACGGAGTCCTGGACTCCTTCGCTGCTGATTCCATCATAAAAGAAATTGAAAAGCGGCCGGGTGTAGTTGTGATCGGGCCTGGACTTGGTCAATCGTTGGGATCCGCACAGCTTGTTAGAGAACTGCTTTCGAAACTAACCGGAGTTGTTGTACTCGATGCCGATGGCTTTACCGCTTTAAGAGATGAGGCCATAATGAAAGCCATCAATCCAGAGCTGCGATTGATTATTACACCGCACCCGGGTGAGCAGAAAACGGTATTTGGCTCTGCACCTGCATCACCGGCTGAGGCGCGCATTATGTTTGAAAAGCTTCCGTGTCGCAAAAACTCGGTAGGGCTTTTTAAAGGGTTACCGTCTCAGGTAATTTCCACTGAAAAGACCCATGTTACGGCATACGATACCCGCATTTTTTCGCGTACCGGTTATGGTGATGTACTGGCCGGCTTAATTGCGGGGCGTTGTTCGAAAGCCGCCAGTCTGGAATCAGTCGGTGCGGAATGGCTTCATAAGCAGGTTTGTGAAGCCATGATATACAGCTATAAGCGAGTAAAGCACCATCCGCAACCCTCACCCGGGGTACTGCTTTGATACTATATCGTTTTCTCAAAACAATTATACCCTTTCTGCCTGTTCTTCTTGTAGTCTGGATGGCCCTGGCTCTGTATCTCACGCTTTTTCCCGGCGACCTGTTAACCTCTGCAGCACGATTAGGTAACCCTAAAGTTGGCCACGTGATCCTCTTTGGAGGGTGGACGCTATTGTTCGGTCTCACAATTATGCTCTATTTTGAAAAGAAATCGATTTCCATTTTGCTGATTGTGATATCCGGAATCGTATTTGGGGCTATTGTGGAGCTAATGCAGTTTATGATGCCATTCGATCGCTCCGGGTCTTTGTATGATGTGGGGCTGAACACCATTGGAGCAGGTATTGCTGGCATTATGCTTCTGATTTTTAAAATTTGGTACGTGCGAAATAGTGAACGGGACATTAAGTCCGCGACGGATTAAAAGAGCCCAATTGCCGTATATTCGAATATAATTCCATTATCGATATTTGGATATCACTGAATAACAATAAGTTACGCAAGGTCTTCGTTGTATAAAATGAACGATGTAAATTTGCCTTTTGTATATTAAATAGTATCTTTACGCTCCCAAGCTAAACTAAACTTATCTTTACCATGTCGCTTAAGAAAAAACCCGGAAAGGATTTACGAAAAGATTACCAGATTACACTGCAGAGTTCTCTGGTGGTTGCGTTGCTTTTAGGAGTTATACTTTTTAAAGTAGAACTGCCTCAAGGCGAAGGTTTTCAAATCGATGAAATTGAGCGCGATGAGCTAGAGCTGGAAGATATTATCCAGACAGAAATCATCGAAACACCACCACCGCCTCCGCGCCCGCCGGTGCCGATTGAAGTACCCGATGATGCCATCATCGATGACGATCTCCTCGACATGGATGCGTTCCTTGATATGGATGCCGGTTTCGACGCTCCGCCACCACCTCCGCCGCCAGACGATGGAGATGAAGATGAAATCTTCGTGGTTGTGGAAAACATGCCGGAAATGGTAGGTGGACAAGCAGCACTTTACGATGCTCTTCGTTATCCTGATATGGCACGCCGTGCTGGAATCGAAGGACGTGTAATTATTCAGTTCATTGTAGATGAATCGGGCAATGTTACAAACCCTCAGGTTGTGCGTAGCGCCGGTGCAGGTGGTCTCGATGAGGCTGCACTTGCCGCCATTCGCCAAATGACATTTACTCCGGGTATGCAGCGCGGTCGTCCTGTTCGCGTTCAAATGACCCAGCCCGTAATCTTCAGATTGAATTAAATTTTTCGTCTGATTACTAAGTCAAATTTTAAAAGCCATCCTGATTCAACTCAGGATGGCTTTTTTTATGGGCAAGCGGCATTTGTTAAATAAAAGCTTTTCATTTACAAATATTTTCATAAGTTGAGGTAGTGTTTCAATCCAATCCTGAACTAAACCTCATCGGTTATGAAGTCTGCGGAAAGCAATAAAGATCTGAGAAACGACTACAGAATTACCCTGAAAGGAAGTATTGCGCTTTCAATTATTATCGCGGTTATCTTTTTTAAACTCGATATTAGCAGTACGGGAGAACTGGATGTGCGGCCTCTCGACAGAGTTGAATTAGAGATCGACGTCGTCCAAATCACTCGTGTAATTGAAACACCACCTGCACCAATGCCTCCGCGCCCGCCTGCCCAGGTTCCGGACGATCAGCTAATAGATGATGAATTCATTAGCTTCGATGAATTTTTGAATACAGACAACCTTCCGGCTCCTCCACCATCTGAGCCGGACGATGACTTAAACGATGAGCCGTTCTTCGCGGTGGAGTTCATGCCGGAAATGCAGGGCGGTCAGGCTGCTTTATATCAGCATCTGGAATATCCTGCTAATGAAAGACGGGCGGGAATTGAGGGCACCGTCTGGCTTCAGTTTGTAGTGGATGTGAATGGTAACGTAACCAATCCCGAAGTCCTGAGAAGCTCCGGCTATTCCGGGCTGGACAGCGCTGCACTAGACGCCATCCGAAAAGTAAGCTTTAGCCCGGGAATACAGCAGGGAAGGGCTGTTCCGGTACAGATGACGCAGCCCGTGCGTTTTGTGCTTCGCTAGTCTGTTTTCACTTGTTGTGTGATGGCTCTTTAACGGGAATTACTTTTATAAGCCGCTCGAGAACTTCCCGGAGGTTATCAAAACCAACCAGCCCAAAGGCTTCACCAACAGGTTTCCAGCAAATCTTTGTGATGCCTTCCGAGCGCTGTGGCGAAAAATGCTTGGAATCTGTAGTCATGGCATACCACCACGTTGTCTTGTTAAAGCTTCCCCATTTGTCGGTATAGCTATGATTTGTCGTGCCTAAATCATGCGTAATGCGGGGCGGTTTCGAGGCTGTTTCCTCACTAACTTCGCGAATTGCACAGGTGCGAATATCTTCACCATCATCTTGTTTACCTTTTGGTAAATCCCAGACGTCTTTGCGGTATATCAGCAGTACGTATAATTCTCCAGCCGTGTACTTATACAACACACCACCGGCAGCGTTTAAAGGCTCATAAGTTGTGGTCCTGTCTTTACTCATCAGATTGGGCTGCTTGCTCGGCAGAATCGCCGTCGGCTTTTTTCTGCTTATCGGCTTCTTCTTTCTTGCGGGCTTCTTCTGCATCAGACTTGGTCTTTAACGAAGCGGAGAGCTCGTTAAAAAGGGTGTCTATGTACTCTCTGGTTTCTTTATTGAGGTTGTTCTGAGTGAAGTCACGGAGCATATCGAGTGTATCGATGGCAAATCGGGCCGACTGCAGATCTTCCTCTACCTGATTGTGAACCGGGTTTGGTACTTCACCTAAATTCATGCGGGCAATCTTTTCATACTGCTGTATAAGCATCATGAAAAGGAGCATGTTTTTTTTCTCTTTAGAAAGGGATTTAGAATTGATATCCATAAGGGATTAACTATCTATTTTATTATTTTGATGCGCAGCTATGAGAACAAATTAAGCTAAAATTGATCCCATGGAAACGAATATTTCAGGGGTTTAAATATACCATTTTAACAGGCGGTATGCGCATTTCAGTTTCTGTTAAGGACATAACTAAATCCAACTTGTGAGATGATTACTATAAAACCATTCAGAGCATGGCGACCCGAAGCCGAACGTGTTGAGCGCGTCGCATGTGTACCTTACGACGTTATTAACGCAGAAGAAGCCCGTGAGATGGCTTCGGGCAACCCGGAGAGTTTTCTTCATGTGGTTCGTCCTGAAATAAACCTTCCAGAATCGGTAGATGAACATGCCGATGAAGTATATGAAGCAGGAGCAGAGAAGCTCAAATCATTCATGAATGAAGGAATATTGAAACAGGATGATGAAGAGTCACTTTTTGTGTACCGACTCACCTGGAAGGGACGTTCGCAGACAGGCCTGTTCAGCTGCGTGAGCGTGCAGGATTACGATGAGGACAGGATACTCAAGCACGAGCTTACGCGCCCGGACAAGGAAGACGACCGCACCCGCCACATCCGCGAGCAGGAGGCCCATGCCGAGCCGGTCATGCTCACCTGCAAGGGCTCGGATGCCATCACCAGGCTCTTCACAGAAATTGAAAAGCAGAGCCCGATCTACGATTTTAAGGCAAACGACGGCGTACAGCACACTATCTGGAAAATAGATGCCAATCATCCCTTGCGCAAAGCGTTTGAAGACCTCGATGCGCTGTATGTGGCCGATGGACATCACCGCTGCAAAAGTGCATCTCGTTTGGTCGAATACAAAAAAGAGCATAACGAAGCGCATACCGGCAAAGAAGAGTACAACTTCTTCCCGGCAGTTATTTTTCCAAAAGATCAAATGGAGATACTGCCGTACAACAGGGTGATCCACAAAGCGAATCCTGATATTCTCGGCCAGATGAAGAATGATCTTAATCTGAAGCCCGTATCTGAGCCTGTACCCAAAAAGAAAGGCGAAGTTTGCCTGTATTATGATGGCAGCTGGTACGGCTTCACCCTACCTGAACATCAAAATCCGGATGCTGTACAGAACCTGGATGCTGCCCGTTTGCAGGATTTTGTTTTCAATAAGTACTTCGGAATCGAAAATCCACGAACGGATTCTAATATCTCTTTTGTTGGCGGAATCCGGGGCACAAAGGAACTGGAGCGCCTTGTTGAAAACGGTAAAGCTGTAATGGCGTTCAGCGTCTATCCAACGAGTATTCAGGAGCTTATCGATGTATCGGACGAAGGACTTCTGATGCCCCCAAAATCGACCTGGTTTGAACCAAAACTACGCTCCGGATTGTTAATTCATTCTTACTAAGCGGAGTCGCTTTTGAATGTAAGAAAGCAGCTTCAGATCAATATTACAGAAAGTGACAAACATCTCTTAACATCATTATTTGCTATGAAACGTGCACACAATTTTAGCGCCGGACCGGCTGCTTTACCCCTTGAAGTTCTTGAAGAAGCTCAGAAAGAATTTACGCTATACGGAGACTCTGGTTCTTCTATAATCGAACTGAGCCATCGCGGGCCAGAATATATTGAAGTCGATGCTCAGGCCCGTGAGCGTCTTAGCGGACTGCTTGGGCTTGGTGATGAATTCGAGATCATGTTCCTGCAGGGCGGGGCAAGTCATCAGTTTATGATGGTGCCCTTTAACTTCCTTGATAAGGATAAAACGGCCGATTACATCAATACCGGCACCTGGTCGAAAAAAGCCATTAAAGAGGCGAAGCTTTTCGGAAATGTGAACGTGCCGTATTCGTCGGAAGAGCAGAACTTCAATCGCGTTCCGGAAAGCTCCGAGCTGAAGCTAAGCGGGAAGGCCGAATACGTACACTTCACATCAAATAACACCATATTCGGTACGCAGTTCAGCAAAGAACCCGAAACCAACGGAGTTCCGCTGGTGTGTGACGCTTCATCGGATTTCCTCAGTCGTCCGCTCGATATGAAGAAATACGGATTGATTTACGCTGGTGCACAGAAAAACGCTGGTCCGGCCGGACTTACCATCGTAATTATCCGCAAGAGTTTTCTCGAGAAAGGTAAAAAAGAGGGAATTCCGACTATTCTGAACTACAATACGCACGTCGGAACCATGTTCAACACGCCGCCGGTTTTTGGGGTGTATATGTTCAATAAGGTGCTTGGCTGGATCGAGAGAAAAGGCGGGCTTGAAGCGATTGCCAAACGAAATGAGGCCAAGGCGAAAGTGTTGTATGATGAAATTGATGCTGATGATTTCTACGCTGGTACAACTGAAAAAACATCACGATCGCTCATGAACGCCACATTCAGACTAAAGGATGAAGCCCTCGAAAAAGCATTCCTCGCTGAAGCTGAAAAGCATAACCTGAATGGACTTAAAGGGCACAGAAGCGTAGGCGGTATAAGGGCAAGTATCTACAACGCCTGCGAACCGGAAAGTATAGAAGCATTGGTGAGCTTCATGAAGGATTTCCGCAGCAAAAACGGATAAATCCTGATATATCGCAACAGTAAATAAGCCCGTCTGAAAACTTCCAGCAAAGTTTCGGGCGGGCTTTTTTTGTATATATAATTATTATTTCGTATCTGTATGATTATAATAAACGTAACCATATAGTTTGTGCTCCGGTTAATAAAACCATTATAAAAAATCCTGATTAAAATGGAAAAGCGTAGCGGTAAAACATCATACAGACAAATACTAGCAGCTGTTGTTTGCCTGTTTGTTGGAGCTTCAGCCTGCCAAAGTGATAACGATGCTGAAGCCGACTATCACTACCATCCTGATAGCACAGATTGGGACACCGTCGAAAACCTGGTAACTGCCGATTTTCGGTCGCTTGAGCAGGCAGGGATGGAAATTACCAATTTGTTTCCCGATTTATCGGCAGCATCAGAAACCATGATAGCTCAGATTCAGGCTCCCGAACAGGCTGTGCTGCCTTTGAGGTCAGATGAGGATAATGAGGGAAATGTCTACATCAGAAACAGTAATGAAAATACAGTGGATGTTTACTCCGCGGAAGGCGCACATTTGTATTCAGTTGGCAGTCCGGAACTTCTGTTGGGATTTACATTGAGCCCGGATTATCAAACGCTGTATGTAATGGACATAAATGATACGGAAGTCTTCAAAAGAAACGGGGGCGAGTTCGAATCTTATGACAGCTTCTTTCACGGTTTGCGGTTTGCTACCGGAATATGCGCAAGTAATGATGCCGTGTTTATGAGTGGTCAGGGCCTGATGCCGGAAGCTGCTCAAAGCGTAATGAATCAGGAGAGCTCGGTGGAAGATCATAATGAATTTCAGGGCCCTGTAACAGTTTACAGCCGTGATGATTACGAGTTTGAGCGTACTTTTGGGCGGGCTATTGAGTCCCAATTTGGAAGAGCAGCTAGTTCTGCGTGGCTTTCAGAGTCTCATTTGGCCTGTTTCCCTGAGCAGGACACCATTGTAACATTCAATAAACACTTCGGGCAGGCCGACGCCTATAGAATGGACGGTGAAAGGCTCTGGTCGCTTAATCTTGAGAACTTTGCCGGGGTACGGTTTCGTGAAAGCAGGGAGTTTCAGTTAGCCCCACTCCCGGAAGATAGTGACCGTACTTATATGCATTCACTGAGTGCCGTAACGGATCAGCCTTATGCTGTACTTGGCTTCATGCATACGAGTCAGGGCTCATCGGATCAGCCAATAACCGTAAAATCCGTTCTTTTGGATATCCGTGACGGATCGATGATGGAGCTCACCAGAGATCAGGATTTGGTTACTTCACTGAGCAGTTCAAGCGCAGTAATCCAAAGGTTCACAGAAGACGGCAATATTGAAGTTTACCTGAACAGGTAGAGTCAACTGCCTCAGATTAATCCCAGAAGCGTGAGCAGGTGATCGATTCCTCTTGGTACGATAATCATTACGTAAAGCAGGCCGGTTACCGCTCCTGCAATGTGGGCTTCATGATTAATCTTGTCGCTGGCTTTGTTGTGTGCCCAGAAGCTGTAGCCAATAAACACTGCTCCGAAAACCACGGCCGGAATGCCGATTGGAATGAAAAACAGATAAATCGGCTCCATAGGGAAGAAGTAGATAAACACAAACAAGACGGCTCCAACCGCGCCCGATGCCCCAAGGCTTGCAAAGCGGGGATCATCCCGATGGCGGAACAGGCTGGGAATGTTTGCAAGAATTAATCCTGCTAAATAAAGCCCAATGAAGTAACCGCCGCCAATGGCCCGCTCGACCACCGGCCCGAAGAAAAACAGAGTTATCATGTTAAAAAGCAGGTGCGTGAGGTCGGCGTGCAAAAATCCGGAACTTACAAGCTGATACCAGCGATCCTCACGAAAAACCAGAAACGGTCTGAGCATACCTTTTTGCTGAGCCGCCGGATTTATGTTCCAGGCGTACCAGGTTGCTGCAACGGTAATGATGATGATATAATAGGTTAACCACATAAAAAATCTTGAATCGGGATTATCAGTAGAGCGTATACGAAAGCAAAACGTAAAAGATAAGCTGATGTCTGAACTCAGAAAAAGTTAAATTCATTGCATTAGTAAAGGAACCGCAATTCATAAAAGAGAAAAACTATGTCGTGGACTATTTATCTGGCCGGCGAAATTCACTCTGACTGGAGAAGTGAACTCAAGATGGCCGCAAAAGACAAAATGCTGGAATTAAAATTTACCGGCCCCGTTACCGATCATCCGGCAAGCGATAACTGTGGTGTTCATATTTTGGGCGACGAAGAAGATCCCTTCTGGAAAGACCGCAAAGGTGCCGGACTAAACGCCATCAGAACGCGCACGCTTATCGAAAAGGCCGATGTGGTTGTCGTTAAGTTTGGCGATAAATACCGGCAGTGGAACGCCGCCTTCGATGCCGGCTATGCATCTGCGCTCGGTAAGCCGCTTGTAATTATTCACCCCGAGGAGTTCGATCATGCGCTCAAGGAAGTGGATGAAGCCGCTAATGCCGTTGCCAGGGACCATCATCAGGTGGTGCAGATTCTGGAGTATATTACCGAAGGAAAACTCGACTGATATCGAAAGCGAACTACTGCTTTAGGCAGGCCTATTGCGATAGGCAGGCCCGGAAACCTTCATCGAGCAGCTGACGATTCAGATTTTTGCCGATAAACACAAAGCGATTCCGGCGTTTTTCATCCGTTTTCCACGGGCGTCCGAAATTGCCCTGTAGCACGCTGAACACGGCCTGAAAAACAAACGTCCGTTCTTCGTTTTCCAGATTCAGAATACCCTTCATCCGGTAAAGCAGCCCGCCGTGAAGTATAGGAAGCATGTTCAGCCAGGCGTCGAGTCGTTCAAGATCCATGGTGCCATCGAGTTCAAGGCTGAAAGATGACACATCGCTGTCGTGACTGTGGTTGTGGTCATGCGTGTGCTCATGGGAATGAGTATGTATGTGATCGCCTTCATCTCCGGAAAAATTCAGTGACGCTTCTATGTCATTAAGGCGGTCGGGATGAAGAAGCGAGATATTGAAGAGTTCATTAATGTCCGTTTCGGCAAGCGTGGTTTCTTTAACCGGCGCTTCCTGGTTGAATTCCTCAATAGCTTTCCGGGCGCCCGTTTTCTGCCCGGCGTTTGCGAGGTCCGTTTTGTTCAGGATGATGAGATCCGCGCAGATAATCTGCTGTCTGGCCTCGGGCGCTTCTATTAACTGGGTTTCGATATGAAGGGCGTCTACCAAAGTAATGATGCCATCCAGCCGGAAGTCCTTCTGAATGTGAATGCTGCTGAAGAACGTTTGTGCAACGGGAACGGGGTCTGCGAGGCCGGTGGTCTCAATAAGAATACGGTCGAAGTCCTGCTTCCGCTCCCGAAGCGATTCCAGAATACGGATAAGGTCATCGCGGACTGTGCAGCACAGGCAGCCATTCTGCATCTCGAAAATGCCCTCTTCCTCCTTCACAACCAGCTCGTGATCAATGCTGATTTCGCCAAACTCGTTTTGGATTACGGCAAACCGGTTTGAATCCGGTCCGCTGAGGATTCGATTGAGCAGGGTCGTTTTCCCTGAACCCAGAAATCCGGTTATCAGCGTTACGGGTATGGGCTGTTGCTGTGTTTCTTCTTTGTTACTCATATGCAGGATGAATCAGGAGTAGATTCGGGTTAAAAGGCGGTAAAAATACTGCTGAAAGCGATTGTGGTTTTCCACGCTCAGCAAATGCGGATAAACGGTTGCCTGAAAACTGCCGGCAGGCGATGGCAGGCCGGGCTCACCCGAAATGGAAAAGGCCGGCGGATTCTCATTGAGCGGGACATCGTATCGTACCATGGTACCCGATTTCTCAATTTCAAGAACCAAGTGGTGTTCGGTCAGCTCGGCGTGCCGGACTCCGGGATGATTATGAGCTGCCGTATTGTTTCTGATGTTGAACAGATAGGGCGTTTCGCTATCATCCGATTCCCCGAAGGTAATTAGCCACGAATGTTCAGGAAGTTCCTCTTTGTATTTATGAAGCGCGGCCGTTACGGGCGCATAGGGTGGTTCATGTTTTTGCAGCAATACTTCCTGGGAAACGGATCGGAAATTGCCCAGAATTGAGATAGCAGAACGTACTTCCTCTGCGGGCCTGGAATCAAACTCGTCGGCCGGCATGGTTATGAGCTGAAGATAGAAAATGCTGAGAAGCCCCAGTATTAATCCTGCAGAACGATGCTTCCGGCCGTGGAAATACCCGGCCAGCCAAATACCAAGGCCGGTGAAAACGAGTCCGGCCAATACTGGGATGAAAAGCTGTATTCCGGAATAGGAGAACATCGCAATAAGCAGCACCTGCCACGCGATGATGAGGCCGCCAACGAGGAATTCGGGTTTATATGAATGCTCTGCACCGCGGCTCACGGATCACGGCGCTCTTCAAGCTGTTCTTCCTGTTCCTCCCAGAACGAGCGGATTTCGCGAATCTGATCGTTGATGTGCATAGGGCGGCCGTTCAGGTATCGGTGGAAGCTAGTGAGAATAACCTCGGCCATCTCCGGCGGACTGCTGATACCATTTCTGTTGAAATACAGATTTAGCGGAGTCGGGCTCCACAAGTCCCATTCGTTGATTAACCAGCTGCCGAGTCCGGTTCCCGAAACGGCATTTCCAACAAACTCAAGCTCATCGGACTCCCGTATTAAATCAAGCTCATCTTCTGAAAGAAAGTTGTTAAGGTAAAAAACAGCCTGATGCACCGTTTCCGGAACTTCAGAATCGGTTGTGTCGGCCGCGGCCGGATTAGTTGCGAGGCTTTGGCTTAGAAAACCTGTAAACGGCAAAAAGAGAAATATGAAAAGAAGGGTCTTCATAAAGGTTTAATCTGAATAATGTGAAGTTCCAAAATACGAATTATTGTTCTGGTAAAGGTGATGCGGCAGAATCCTCATTGGTCTCATTTTCTTCATCGGCTGACTGCGCCAGAGCCCATTCGGCCAGGTTCGTGGCGAGGTGTTCACTAACCTCGCCAAAGCTGTTCAGAATGGCGTTGTTGTATGTTCGTACAAACCAGCGTCCGGCGTCGGTAGTGAGGAAATCAGCATGTCGTTCTAGTATCTCAATTTCAAAATCGCGCGTGGAGTACAGCGTAACATAAAGCATGATGTTATCAAAAAGCTGGCGGAAATTGGCGCGAAGCGAGATAATGAGATCGTTCACCTGCCGGTCGGATAGCTGCTCGTCTTCCGGGTTGGTCTGGTTAAGCGTGAAAACAATTATGGTTAGAAAATCTTCGAGGGTCTGTACAGTAATTCTGGTGGTTTGCGAACGGTTTATGATGTCACTTACAAGTCCTATACGCTGCTGATGCGGATCGGGATTAACCTCCACCCGGCTGATGTAATCTTCGAACTGCTCGATAACATCGGGATCATCAAAATCGGTCTGGTTATCATACAACCTGGTCATCAGCTCTTGTATTTCGGGCAGCGCTATATGAGACAGCGCCTGCTCTGCATTTACATCGCTGCCGCGTAAGCTACGCCTGATGCTGCTCAGAATTACTTCCTTCATATCCGCCTGTTCGAAAGAATCCAGGATGATGGTCTCAAAAATAGCATCATCCTGCTCTTCGGTTAAATCGGTAACAATTTCCTGAATGCTCTGTGAGGTATTCGTGGTAAAAGCGCTCAGAAAACCGAGTTCATAAAACTGGAGCACTCGCTTGTCGCTTTCGGAACTAGTTCCAGCCGATTGAAAGCCTGAAGCCTGTTGAGGGGAAGCCGCCATCATACCGAAAATTATCACGCTTAAACCAACCATTCTGGTGTACAATAGTAGCGCGGAAGATTTCTTCAGGTCTGGGATAAATTTCATGGACTGGATACAGTTATTAAAAATCAGCTTATTGGATGAGTATTCGGTGTTAACGGCTTAAAGCACGTTTTATGTGCGGTATTAATATCGGTTTTTTGACTGGAATTCGTTCGCGTCAATCTCAAGGATTTCTCCGCTTGCCAATCGGATTGAGTCAGCCAGATTAATGAGATGCCCGCTAAGTTCGTTTCCAGAGCTGCCGAAGCTGTAGACACGCGTATCCCGGTAAAAACTGCCGCGGGGCCCGAACATATCTTCTGATCCGTACCAGTAATTACCTGCCGCATAGCTAATGGTGAATTCACCATCGGGCAGACGGGTGCTTACGCTGTTGCCGGACCGAACAAAAACCGTCTTTACCGGAAATCCGCTCTGTTCATGCTTTATGCGCACGAGAAAGTGCCGGTGCTTTTCGGCATGAAGCTCGAGAGGGGCTCTGGCTTCACCATCAAAATAGTTGACCTGAGAGCCGTTATGGGGCAGCATTTGCGAAATGATGCGGCTTCCAATCTGCGGTTCATTGCCCCGGTTTTCCGAGAATAAAAAGCCAAATGCCACCATCATAATAAGGGCCGGGATACCGTAAGATGCATATTTTGTTTTCGAATAGTCTTCTGGCAGATGCGTTTGGGCGTGCTTGAAATCATCACTGCTGCGAACATAGTCGTAATCGTATTCTGCCATGGCCTGATCGACCTGAGAGCGGTACTGCTGAATCATATGCACGCAGTTTCTGGCTAGCTGAATGGGTACAATATTAAGCTGGACAGTCTCAGAGGCGTATTTTAACTTTAGAAAAGTATCGCGGGCCGAATAGTATTTTTTCCCGCTTGTGATGCGGATGTCCTCGATTCCGGTTACCGGCCACCAGCGAACCAGCCCAAGATTTGTTTCTATGATGTAAAGCGGCGTGATGTAAAGCCGGCTGAGCAGGGGAGAGCGGTTCCATCGAATAAGCCAGAAAAGGTGCCTGGAAAAATAAATTGTGATTAGCAGAGTCGCTATCCCGAAAAACAGGCTCAGGCCGGTACTCCACTCTCTTCCTAAAGCCGAAAAGCCAAGTATGGCAATCCATAACAATATGAGCCCGGTCTTCAGATAGTGATGTGCCGGCTGATCGGTATTGATGTAGTACTGATCCTCTTCTTCGCCTCGTTGGCGTCTCAGGAGAGATTTCTGCAGTGCTGAGGGGAGCAGGGTGAAGGGACTCTGCCCGGACTTTAGTTCACGGGTGGGATCAGGTCCGTAGTCGCGTGGTTCCGGAGCTGACTGAGGCTGCTGCTGATAGGTGAAACCAGAAAAAAGATCTTCGGTGCTGAATGCACTCCGGGGCGTGCTGAAACCCTTCTGCACATCATACCGCTCCCGCTTTTGCGGATCCTTGAGCGTTTGCCAGGCTTCGTTAACTTCACTGAGCATACGGTTGGCCTGCTCCCAGTCTTCCTTTTGCTTTTGAGGGTCGAAGCGGTCGGGGTGGATCACCCGGCTTATCCTGATATAGGCTTTCCGGATTTCAGCAGAATCCGCATCCGGTTGAACGCCCAGCAGTCCGTAAAAATCTTTGGTTGGCATATCAGAAGCCGGTAAAGCCTAAAAAAGTGAGTGATGCTTCGGTCTTTGATTTGTATAAAAAAAGAAGCCGGATCGTATTTTTAACGAAACCGGCTTCAAAATCGTGCTGTGGATATGTCCCGGCAGATGTTATCCAGGGAAGCGTAGTGGCCATGTGCTTTCGCTGTACTCGCTGTTTAGCTGTTTAGAAGCCCGTTCTGCATTGGAGGCAGAGGCGTAGCGACCCAAATATACCTTGTACCATGTTTCACCATCGTCCGAACTTCTTATCACATGAGTTTGGGAATACCCTCGCTCATTCCACTGTGAAGCGCTTCGTTCTGCCATGTATTCATTCCTGTGCGCAGCAACCTGCACGGTGAAACTACCCGAGGAGTCCATCAGGTTAGCAACGGAGCCGGAAGTTTGCCGGGTTTGTGCTTCAGATTCGGCCCGTGTGCGCTCTTCGGCGGTAGCTTCACGAATTTCCTGTGGCTGTTCTGCAGCAGTATCAGGTTCGGCGGGCTGTGGGGGAGGCGCCGGCGTAGTTGTTTGCGGTTGAGTTTCTGATTCCGGTTCGGGGCCGTCGGGCGTGCATGCAGACCATAGCAGTAAAGCAGAAAGTGTAAAAACAGAAAAAAGCAGATTAAATCGCATGGCAATCAGAAGTTAGGTTTTTAAGGCGGCTGATTAAATAACAGTAGATTAAGATATTAATTTAATTCAATTTTACCAGTAGTCCAGATAACAGTCGGCCGCTAATCGACCTTTACTATTAAAAGCGTGGTGTCGTCTGCCAGCTCGTAATTGCTGAATTCCAGAATATACTTTTTTACTTCGTTACTAATTTCAGCAGCGCTTCTGTCATTCGTTTCAAGAAGGGTGATGTATTCTTTTACCTTTTCGAAATCCAGGCGCAGTCCGGCTTCATTCTGTGCTTCTGGAAGACCATCGGAGTAGAAAAAGAGGGTGTCGCCGGACTGCAGATTAATTACTGAATCCACGTAGGTAATGCCTTTTCTGAACCCAAGCGGAAAACGAGGAGCCGGCAGGGATATAAAGCTGCAGCTTCCATTACGTTTCAATAGCGGAGGACAATGCCCGGCATTTGCAAGGGTAAGCGTCTTGTTGGTAAGGCTAACATGCCCGACCTGGCAGGTTATAAACGTCTGATCGTCGGTTTTGTCGCATAGGATTGGGTTAATTCCTGTGAGTACCTCGGCTGGAGAATCGGTGGTTATACGGCTAAGAAGCAACCCACTCGTAAAAATAGCATTGAAAGCAGACTGCATCGCTTTCCCGGAAACATCCACAATGGCCAAAGCAAGCCCTTGCTGTTTACCTTGCTTATCCTGTAACACAGTAAAGTCGTAAAAATCCCCGCCAACCTCGTGTGAGGGAACAAAAAAACCATGGATGTCTAAACCTTCAATCTTTGGAGGGGTATCGGGCATTAGCGCAGCCTGACTTTCTTTTGCAATGGCCAGCTCTTTTTCGGAGCGGAGTCGCTTGTTCAGTTTCTCCTCATATTCAGGCACGTATTGTTTGATAGATTCCAGGTTTGTGCCATAAACCACGGAAATGAGCCCAAACATAAACGGAGTGAAAAGTATGATGAGCAGTATCCAGGCCTGTCCAGCCATAAATGTACTCTCGGATCCGATGTAAGGAAGAAGACGAATGCCCATGAGCAGAACGAACCACGATATGATGGCCGACACAATTCCAAAATAGCGATATGCCAGCACCAGCGGAATGCTCAAAGCCAGGTAGATGCTCAATACCTGAAAGGTCGATCCGTTAGAAACAAAAAACGGGCCGATTATATATAGTGTGCCGCCGGCAACAAGCATTGCCAGTATCATTCGCAGGCTGTCTTTTCTAACAATGAAGGCAATAAGGTTGTAGGCAACGCCAACCTGAGCAATTACAAATATCATGGAGCTGAGCCACGCGTTCAGGAAAACGCCGCCAGCAGGAAAGGATGATGAAGGTTCCCGGAAGCCCATCACAAAGCTGTCGCTCTGAAACATCAGGATTTCGAAACTGTAGAACATCAGGGCGATAATCACGAAGTAGATACCCGCAATTCCGTATCCGGTAAGAATACCTGCCCCTACTTCTTTTTTCATCAGTTTGCCGCCCCAGACTGCATCAATTACGGGTATTTGGCCGCTTTTCAGCTCTCGAGCCAGAGACTCCCAGGCTACGTATGCAAAGGAAGCGTAAACGCCATAGAACCCTGCTATCAGGAGCTGTTGGAGCGCGTCGACAAATATGATGTCGCTTTCATAAAAAGAGTAATACGTCGGAAATAAGAAAAGCAGCTGCCAAACGTACTGTGCAATGGTTACGCTCCCGAAGATGAAAAGACTTCGTTTCCACTCCATACGACCACGGAATATTTGTCGGATAGCCGTACCCAGAATAATGATCATAATTATGGAAATAACGATCAGAAGAATAGTATTGCCGGCAACTGCATAAGGAGTTGCCGCTACTTCTGCCTCGCTGCTTACGTAAGAAACTTCAAACGAATCGATGGAGAATCCCGCCGTATCACCACGTTCTCTTTCGCTGTATGATAGCGTGATGGTGGCCGGTCCGGGTGCTGATACAGCAATTTTTGTGAATTCTATAGACTGTGTATCCCCGTTCGGAAAATCGGACGGCGGTGAAAGATCATCAAAATCTGCTGCGAGCCTGTAGTTAATCAGGTCGTATCTAAAAACCTCTTCGATTACTCTGCTGAGATTGTCCCGGTCGGGCGAGCCTTCTACAAAAGTATGGTTTCTGTCAGAATTGCTTTGGTAGCTCAGAATACGGCCCTGATCGCTTATCTCCGCCTTAGTATAGCCAATCCGGTTGAAAAGGTGGGTTAAGCCTTGAATAAAATCAGGTTCAGTGAAAGTACCTCCGATTACGACCTGCCAGCCGTTAATGGGCACATTATTACGATTTAGCTGAAACGGGGTTGTATTTCCCTGCGACTCCTGCCGAATTTGGTTGTACAGCGCTGCATCCTGAAAACGATGGTGAACTGCGTTCAGAGAATCGGACTCAAAGCCTAGTTGAGTATTAACTGCATGTATCAGCGCTTCTGCTTCCTGGCCGGTGTTGTTAATCCGCGCTCCCGCATTAAAATCGAATGAAGTACGAAGCAGCAAAAACACGATGATTCCGAATACCCCAAAATAGGTAAACTGAAAGCCGGGTTTGTGAATAATATTTGCCGGTTTGAAGGACTTCACGCAGGGTTGGTATTAAAATGATTGAGCTGGTTGTGCAGTTGCTGTATACGGCTGTTAAAGAATTTGTTACAATAGGAATTGAAGGATTATAGCATCGTATATGTTTTAGCCTAAAAAAAGCCGCCCTGAAAAAATCAGAGCGGCTTCTTAAATAGTTTTAGCTAAAGAAATGACTAATGCTTTACAGAATAGGTTTAGTCCTGATCAGCATTTTTAACTTCTTCAATCTGCTGCAGTACTTCGGCTATACGTTTTTCTTTGTCTTCAAGCTTGGTTTCGGCTTTATCGATGTTGCCCTGAATCTCATCGATCAGTTTCTGTCCCTTTTTGTTAGGCTTAAAGTATGTTTTGGTATCGGCGTACTTGGCGATATCATTGCGAAGCTGCTCGGCCTCCTTGCGGAGTTTAAACAATTCGCCGGAGAGTTGTTTCTCCTGAGAACCTCCACCAGAGCTGCGACCACCGCCGCCACCGCCTGAAGGCTGTGAACTCTTGTCGCCGCGCTCGCGCAGTTCGCCAAAGAAAAGATCACAGGCTTCGCGATACTTGTCCCAGATTTTATCTTTGTGCTTAATGGGTACAAAACCGATTTCTTTGTACTGCTCCTGAAGTGCCTTAACCTCAGTTAAAGCTTCTTCAATATTTTCTGCTTTGGCCAGCTCCGTAATTTTATCTACAATATCGCGCTTGGCCTTAAGGTTATCCTGCTGCTCGGAGCGAACCTGTTTGAAATAGCTTCTGCGTTCTTTGTAGAAGTTATCCATCAGCTTGCGAAACTTCTTCCAGGAGGAGTTCGATTTGCGTCGTGGTACAGGCCCAACGGCTTTCCACTCTTCGAAAACCTTTTCCATCTTTTTTGTACTGCCTTTCCAGCCTTCCTGGTCTATCAGCTTCTGAACTTCAGCAATAAGGCGTTCTTTTTCGGCAAGATTTGCTGCTTCTTCCTCTTTAATCTTGTCTGTATTTTCGTCGCGAACGCTGTTGAACTCGTCGGAGGCTTTTTTGAACCGCGCCCAAAGCTCATCGTTTTGAGACTGAGGAACAGGCCCTAGTTTCTTCCACTCGTTGTGCAGGTTGTTAATATCGCGTGCAGCTGTAGCAAGGCTATCAGTGCCTTTAAGTTCTTCGGCACGCGTAATTAGGCGGAGACGTTTTTCGATGTTTTTATCCATCTCTTTTTTGAATTCGGGATCGTTATCCACCCGTGCTTCAAAAAATTGTTCGCGCGCTGCGTGAAATCTTTTCCAGAGGTCGTCCTCTTTTTCTTTTGGTACACGGCCGATTTTCTTCCAGTCTTTGAAAAGCTTCTCAAGTTCGTCGTCGAGTGATTTCCAGTCTTGGGTTTTTTCATCGGCTGTAGAGATCAGCGACTCTATTTTCTCTATGGTGATGAGCTTTCCGGTAAGGTTGTCTTCCTCCTTCTGCCGCACATCAACCAGATACTCTACGCGGTTTTGTTCGAAAACTTCGAGCAGGCTCTTAAGGCGTGCTTCTTGTTCTGCAGTTCCTTCTTTCGGCAGTGGTTTCACGCTTTCAAACTTGCGTGTAACAGAGCTGATTTCACTCTGGGCCGACCACTTTTCTTCATCAATTAGTTTTTGAACACGTTCGATGAGCTCATCCCTGAAAGCCAGGTTTTTCTTACGCTTTTCTTCTTGTTGCTTCTGGTACTCCAGGCGACGCGTTTCGAGATCTTTTTCGACAGCTTCAAATTTGTCCTTGAGCTTGTAGTAATCTATGTGGTCGAATTCCGGACCGCTGGTCCACTTTGCTTTCAGGCTTTCGTAAGCGTCTGAAGCAGCTTTGGTATTCTTAATCTCGGAGAGGTCCTGAGCTTTTTTAGTAAGCTGCTTGTAATATTCTTCGGGTGTTGGTTCCCCCGCTTCCTCAGCTTCTTCGCTCGTTGTTTCATCTGAAGCGGCGGGTTCAGCATCTTCACCCGGTTTGTTTGCTTCAGCTTCTTCCTCTGCTTTAGCCTCTTTTTTTGCGACGTCTTCTGCGGCCTGGGCGCTGTCTTCAGCCAGGTCTGCATCCTCAGGACTGTCTGCCGAAGTGGCTTCGTTTTTTATTGCAACTGCTTTAGCAGAAAGGTCCTGTTCGATGTGAGACATAAGCGCAGGAAAATCTCCAACTGCCTTCACTTCCTTAAGTTCATCCAGGAAAGACTTTTTGAAATTATCCAGTTCTTTTGCAGAAATACCAGCCTGAATATTGCTGAGCTTTTCTTTCAGCTCCACTTCAAGCTTGGAAAATGCGGCCGAATAATGGGCTGCTTTTTCCTCTGCGTTTTCGGCATTAACGTCTTCTTCAAGCGTTTTGCCGGAGAAAAGGGGGTTATCGTTTTGGACAAGTGCACCTTCTGCCGTTACGTGGCAAAAGTCATTTTCGAACAGGTTATCATTCGAACTGCTGGCTTCGGTCTGCATACTGCTAAAGCTGATTAAAAATTAAAGCAAAACGACCCTGAATGGGCCTCAATTCAATTAAGATAAACAAGTTATCAAATTAACTTCATTTTCTACATAAAAAAATTGAATTTAATCAAAAAGCAGAATGCAAATTAAATGGGTGAAAGCCAGTCGCTTATACATCCGATTCTTTCATAAATGAAGCAGCTACCTTCATATTGGTTTTAAGGGGTATTACAGAGCTGACTTTGCTCAGAAATTTTAGTGATGCAGAAGTTGGTACAAGCATTGTGTTAGCAGCAAGCGCATCGAGACCGATTTTCGAAACTTCCCGGGCCGTTTGTACCGTCCGCTCTGGGGCATCACCCTCTTTAGCCCCTGCTACAATAAAGAACTCGGTGCGAACAGGGCCCGGACACAATGTGCTTATATTTACGCCTGTGCCTTTCATTTCGTGCCAGAGCGCGCAGCCGAAACTGCTCACATAACTTTTTGTCGCTGCATAAACGGCGAAATAGGGAACCGGCGACATGGCTGCCATCGATGCTACATTTAAAATGCCACCAGTTTTTTTGCTCAGCATATCCGGCAGAAAAAAGTAGGTTAATTCGGTAAGCACAGACACATTAAGATCGGTCATATTCCTGTAGGTCGCGGCATCTCCCTTCAAAAACCGACCTTTAAATCCGAAACCGGCATTGTTGATCAGAATATCAATTTCAATTTGCTGTTCTTTGAGGTGGCTGTATAACCAGGCCGCAGCACCCGGCTCGTTGAGGTCTTTTTCGATTACAACTGCATCAATGCCAAAAGTCTTTTTAATTTCATCAGCAAGTTCTTCAAGGCGGTCTTTTCTTCGGGCCAGCAGAACGGGGCGAGTACCTCTTTGGGCAAGATCAAGGCTCATTTGGCGGCCAATACCAGAGGATGCACCGGTTATCAGCCCCGTTTTATTTTTATAGAAAATCATAGAGTAGTCTTAGAGTTGATAATTGTTGATGCTGTACGACTAAATTACATTGGCCAGACTTTAATCATTCGTTTCTTTAAAGAAATCCCTTTTGCTAGCAAAGTCTGTTGATGACAGATGCCTTAATACCTGTGAAATATGAAATTATAATTTTTGGGATTGTCGTTTTTGTCTATTTTCAAGCGTGTGAGTTTTTTATAAACAAAAAAATATCAGATATGATTGAAGATTTAAATGCAGATACAGCGACAGGCATTGTCGTCACTTATGGTCCGAACATCCTTTTTGCAGTTTTAACCCTTGTTGTGGGTTTGTGGATTGTTAAGTTTATTATCTCGGCCGTAAGGAAGGGGTTAGAAAAAAGCGAAACCGATCCAACTCTCAGATCTTTTCTTTTAAGCCTGATTTCCGTTTTGCTTAAGATAATGGTCTATATCACGGCTCTTGGGATGCTTGGTGTAGAGATGACTTCCTTTATTGCCATTCTTGGTGCTGCTGGCCTTGCCGTAGGTTTGGCACTTTCCGGAACCCTTCAAAATTTTGCGGGCGGAGTAATGATTTTGCTCTTTAAGCCTTTTAAAGCTGGTCATTTTATAGATGCACAGGGCCATATGGGTACTGTAAAGGAAATTCAGATTTTTACGACAAGGTTAACAACACCAGATAACAAGGTTGTAATTATCCCAAACGGACCGCTCTCAACCGGATCGATGACTAATTTCTCTATTATGCCAACCCGACGCGTAGACTGGACATTTGGCATTGCTTACGGCGATGATGTTGATAAAGCCTATGAAGTACTCAAGCGCCTTATCGCTGCTGATGATCGCATTCTGGCAGATCCGGCTCCTTTCTTTGCTGTTAAGGAGCTTGGGGATAGCTCTGTGGATTTCACCGTTCGTGCATGGGTTAATGCTCCGGATTTCTTTGGCGTATTTTTCAGAATGAATGAAGAAGTATATAAGACATTTGAGAAGGAAGGCCTGTCTATTCCGTTCCCGCAGCGTGATGTTCATCTGCACCAGGTTAAAGACTGATCAACCTGAAGAACGTAGCGTATAAAAAAAGCCGCCCGGTTAGTGCCGGGCGGCTTTTTTTATAAATACTTGAGCTTCGGCTATCAGAAGTAATAGCGCACGCCGATACCGCCGTTAGCGGAAAAGTCGGTTGATGGCGCCAGGTCGAGAACCGGAGCGACTTCCATAAACAACTCAATAGGGTCGTTAGCAAATAGATAGTTAAGACCAAGTGGAAGACGAATGCCAAGCTTGTCATCGCGGTCCTCACGAATAAGGAAGCGACCGCCAATACCGTAATAAAAGCTCATGGCTCCGCGCTCAACCTGTATAAGGTTGAAGTTGTGGATTTGGTAATCAAGGTGCATATGCAGCGAACTGCGGCCACTGAAAGACCATGCAACACCACCGGCAAATGCACGGTTGTCGCCGGTCCATACTTTTGGAGTTATACCTGTTGGTTCACCAAGCATTACGCCAAGGCCAAAATTGCCGCCGTTGCGGTTTTGTGCGTCGGCATTTTGCACGGCAAAACCGGCTATCAGGAACAGGCTCAGCAATGCAGCCGAGCATACAGTCATTAAGGTTTTCTTCATAAATGAATATTTTTTGAATAGGAGGTAAGTGCTTTTTTTTAAGCAGATCTGTTATTTAATTGAACTACAGCAAATATACGCAAGTATTCACGAATAGTTGTCTAACTGATATTACACATGTTGGTACTACGAATGACCATCCGAATCTGTTATTAAACGTTTTTTTGATGATTTGAACTCTGTATTGCCGTTATCCGGTTGGATGAGTATAATAAGCGCTGCCAGATTACGGTAAGGTTTTTAACTACCCGATTCTGTTTTGTCGCAGGAATGAAGTAACGACATTTATTTAAGCCTTAGATTAATCCGGTAAGAGCTTAATATGGCCCTATACTTGAAACAAGAGGCCAACATCAATCAACTTAATTTTACTACTTATGAGCAAACCCTATTACGAATCCGGCGATCTGAAGAAATTCGGAGATATTGCTGAATTTGAACCCGAACTGGCAGCAAAATTTTTTGATTACTATGGCAGCGTTTTTGAAGAAGGCGAACTAACTGCCCGCGAAAAAGCCCTAATAGCTCTTGCCGTTGCTCACACGGTTCAGTGCCCGTATTGTATTGATGCCTATACAGAAGCCTCTCTCCAAAAAGGAGCTAACGAAGCCCAGATGATGGAAGCCGTACACGTAAGCTGCGCCATTCGGGGCGGGGCCTCCCTTGTGCATGGTGTACAGATGATGAATAAAGCAAAAAAAATAGGAATGTGATGAAGGAAACTACACTCAGATCAAGAGGGCACGCCTTAAACGATCCGGGAGAACAGCTTGAAATCCTGAACAAACATACGCCGCGTATGTGTACGCTGCCACGGTTCGAACAAATGCTGGAAACGAGCGGACTTGCGCCGCTTCGACCAACGGGAATCGATATTTTCCAGATGAATCTGGGCTATATGTGTAACATGGTTTGCAAGCACTGCCATGTAGATGCAGGCCCCGATCGCAAGGAAATGATGAGCCGGGAAAATCTGGAGCAATGCATTCGCGCAATCGAAGAAATGGACGCTCAAACGGTAGACCTTACCGGCGGAGCGCCCGAGATGCATCCCGATTTCCAGTGGTTTGTGGAGCAAATCAGCAAGCCCGGCCGGACTATTATTGTGCGCTCAAACCTCACCATCCTGGTTACTAATCCCAAGTACCGCGCATTCCCGGAGTTTTTTAAAAAACATAAAATGGACGTGACCTGCTCGCTTCCATTCTACAATAAATACACTACCGACAAACAGCGGGGCGAGGGAACCTACGACCGGTCTATCGAAGCCCTCAAAGCTCTGAATGATATTGGGTACGGGAAAGAAGGTACAGGGCTTCCGCTCAACCTGGTTTATAATCCGGCTGGTGCTTTCCTGCCCGCCGATCAGACTGCGCTGGAGGCTGATTTCAAAAATAACCTGATGCGCAAACACGGTGTAGAGTTCAATAACCTGTACACCATAACCAACCTTCCAATCAGCCGGTACCTGGAATATTTGCTGATGTCTGACAATCTGGACGACTATATGGAAAAGCTGGTTGAAGCCTACAACCCCGCCGCTGCCGCAGGAGTAATGTGCCGCAATACCATTTCGGTGAGCTGGAACGGCATCCTGTATGACTGCGATTTCAACCAGATGCTGGAAATGCCGGTTGAAACCGAGTCTTCAAGACACATCAGCGATTTTGATGCTGAGACTCTCATGAACAGGAATATCGTTGTGAATCAGCACTGCTTTGGGTGTACGGCCGGAGCCGGAAGCAGCTGCGGTGGTGCCACGGCCTGAGAAGCCATCATTATGCAAAAGCAAAAAAAGAAAGATGAAGCGCTTATCGTATTCCTTAAAATCCCGCAAAAGGGCAGGGTGAAAACAAGGCTTGCTACAGACACGGACGATGATACTGCCCTCAAAGTTTACAAAAAGCTTATTTCGCTAACGCTCGATCGTGCAGCAGCCTACGAAAAAGCCGATGTGCATCTTTTTTTTACAGGTGAGAGGGCGGCAGACGAAGCGATTCCTGAGCGGTTCTTTATCCACAGCCAGAAAGGAGAGAATTTGGGAGCCCGTATGACAAATGCTTTCCGCAAAATTCTTGGAAAAGGATACTCGAAAGTGTGCATTATCGGAAGTGACTGCCCCGAGCTGGAGTCGTCTCACCTCGGCGATGCGTTCTCGGCTCTCGATGCGGTTGATGTGGTAGTTGGCCCGGCCCGCGACGGTGGCTACTATCTGCTCGGGATGAAAAAAGACGACACGGCAGTTTTCGGACTGGAGCGCTGGAGCCATGCTGATGTTTTTGAGCAAACGATGCAAATCATCAAGGAGAAGAAACTGAGTTATGCTCAGCTCCGGCAGTTAAGCGACCTGGATGACATCACCGATTACAACAGGCTGAAGCATCTTCTTGATAAATATGAAGCCCGATAATCCGGCAAATATGTTGAAAATATCCATCATCATACCGGTTTATAACGAGGCAGGGCAGATTGATAAACTGCTCGATTGGCTGAAAAAATTTACGGCTGAGGATACTCAAACCGATATTCTTGTTGTGGATGGAGGTAGTACCGACTCAACGGCTGAGGAAGTGAAATCGGCCGGGGTGCGCATCATCCAATCTCCGAAAAAAGGGAGAGCTGCCCAGATGAATTTTGGGGTACGGGAGTCCACAGGTGATGTTATTTATTTTCTGCATGCGGATACGTTTCCTCCGGAAAACATCACTACATCGATACGGAGTGCTTTAAATGCAGGCAAAGAGTCGGGTTGCAGCAGGCTTCGGTTTGATGAGCAGAGCTGGGTAATGAAATTTTATGCCTGGTTTACCCGGTTCGACCTGCTTCCCTTTCGATTTGGTGATCAGGGTTTATTTGTAAAGCGTGATGTTTTTGTTGCCCTGAACGGTTTCCGTGAGGAGCTGGTGGTGATGGAGGATAATGAGATGATCAGATTGCTGCGCAAGCGAGGCTCATTCGTCATTTTGCCTGATTATGTAACCACATCTGCCAGGAAATACCGGGAAAACGGCTTCCTGCGTCTGCAGGTTATTTTCTCCATTATTTTTGCGCTTCATTATGCCGGAGCCTCTCAGCAAATGCTGGTTCGGTTTTATAAAGACGTAATTAAAGGTTCGAAAATCTGAACCTTAATCTGATTTTCCAACGATTTCCAGAAGTGTGGCTTATCTGAGAGAGAGCTTCCGCGATAACATTTCAATCGCAAACACATGGAGCGCACAGATTGGCGTTCGCTATATGTTTAATTAAGCGCAGGGATAATTAAAAAGTTAATTAGGCGGCACGGTTTGGGTTTCCATATCGTGCCGCTTTTGCTTTTTGCATGAGTCGCGAGGGGTGCAATCCGGCAGGTTTAGATGCCTCTTGATGTAACAATGTATTAAAACAAATTTCATCATGCTTAAAAGTGGTCAAAAGACAGATGTGGCATAAATAAAAATACTACTTTAGCAAAGCCAACATCCACCATCAGATGATCAAAATGAACAAACTGTTACTGTTTATACTCGCATCATTCATATTTGTAGCGGCCTGTGAAGCCGAAGAGACCAAGCGTACGCCGCTGATTCTGATATCCATAGACGGGGTTAAGCCATCATACTTTGAGCATACCGATACGCCCACGCTCGATAGCCTTGCCGCCCGTGGTGTTCTTGCCGAAGCCATGATTCCGGTTTTTCCGACATCAACATTCCCAAACCATTACTCGCTTGTAACGGGTTTGTATACCGAAAACACAGGCGTTATTTCAAACACTATGTTCGATGAGGAAATTGGTCGCTACTTCCGCCTTAGCGATCGATCTGCCGTTAGCGACGGGCGCTGGTACGGCGGCGAGCCCATCTGGGTGACTGCCGAGAAGCAGGATGTACGAACCGCAACCATGTTCTGGCCTGGTTCTGAAGCCGAAATAGGAGGCATTCGACCCACGCGCCATTATACCTACGACGGCTCTCTGCCCTACGAAGCTCGCGTCGATTCTGTAATTACATGGCTGCAGCTTGAAGACGATACCCGCCCGGATTTCATCACCCTGTATTTCTCGCGTGTCGACAGCCGCGGACACTCGCATGGAGCCTACTCCGATGAAGCCCTCGAGGCCCTGACTTATGTGGATGGCGTTATTGGCCGCCTCGTGAGCCGTCTGCAGGAAGAAGGCTACTGGGATGATGTCAATATTCTGTTCACATCCGATCATGGTATGGCCGATTTGTCTGATGACAGACTGGTTTTTCTGGATGAAATCATTGATCTGGATGATGTTAACGTAATTAACTGGTCGCCGGTGGTAATGATGCAGCCACTTGACGGTAAAAAGATGGAAGTGTATGAAGCCCTTAAAGCTGCAGAAAGCAACTACACCGTATACCTGAAGGAAGACTTACCTGAGCGCTGGAGATTCGGCAACCACCATCGGGTGCCTGATATAGTTGCTGTGGCCGATTTGGGCTGGACCATCACCAGTACCTCATTTTATGAGCGTCGCGGAATACTTGCGGCAACGCATGGCTTTGATAACGCTTACCCCGAAATGCACACTTATTTTATGGCGGTAGGGAAAGATATTAATAGGGGTGAAGTAATCGCGCCATTCGAAAGCATCCATATATATGAACTCATGAGCTACATGATGGGGCTCGAACCGGCTGAAAACGACGGCTCTCTAAACGTTCTTCAGCCTATTTTGAGCAATCAGTAGTTGATTTGCCGGTTTTATGAACGGATTTGAATTATAATTGCTTCTAAGTGCCTAAGACAATACATTCTATCTTCTTAATCTGAAAAATTAAGCTCAGCATTGTTGAACATTATAAACTACTACTAACATGGCTTACGTTGTAACAGAACCCTGTATTAATTGTAAATATACCAACTGCGCTTCTGTTTGCCCGGTTGATGCTTTTCGTGAAGGGCCAAATTTTCTTGTAATCAGTCCCGACGATTGTATCGATTGCGATGCCTGTGTTTCTGAGTGCCCGGTTGAGGCTATTTTCCCCGACGATGAAGTGCCTGAGAAGTGGGAACACTACATCGAGTGGAATGAAAAGCTTACCGAAAAATGGGATGATCGCGTCATAAATGAAACCATCGACCCGCTTCCGGATGCCGATGAATGGGCCGACAAAGAAAAAACAGTCGATGACATTAAGCAGGACTGGGAATAAAATAACACCGGTTCTGAGTATCGATTAGCATTTGAAAAGCCGCTCCGAATACTTCGGGCGGCTTTTTTGGCATTAGTCTGGGAGCGCTTCCCGTCCAATTGATTCACATCATCAAATCAGAAAACCGCAGAGTATGAGCACAACAAACCACCGACCCAAATGGCTATCAGGCCCCTGTGTGATGGGGGTGCTAAATGTGACGCCCGATTCTTTTTCAGACGGAGGAAAATTCAACTCGCAAAAAAAAGCGATGATGCGCATAGAAGAAATGGCGAAACAGGGAGCTGCCATTATCGATATTGGCGGTGAGTCTACACGGCCCGGTAGTGATCCGGTAAGCGCCGAAGATGAAATCGCCAGAGTTGAGCCCGTATTCCGTGAAGCCGTCCGTGTATTTCCGGAGCTTCTTTTTTCGGCAGACACAATGAAGACTGACGTTGCCAAAGCGGCCCTCGATGCCGGGGCGCAAATAATTAATGACGTTAGCGGACTGCAGCGGGACCCTGAAAAAGCATCCCTTGCTGCTCAATTCAACGCATCACTGGTAATTATGCACGCGCAGGGTGTGCCCAAAACCATGCAGCAAAACCCCGTTTATGATGATGTGGTTGCCGAAGTGAAGCAGTTTCTCATAAACCAATCCGAATTAGCTATTAGGCTCGGCGTGAAAGAAATTATAATTGATCCGGGAATTGGTTTCGGTAAAACGCTGGAGCATAACCTGGCCCTGTTTGCCGGTCTCAAAGAGCTTGTCAACCTTCCCTATCCACTGCTCATGGGGGCATCACGGAAATCCATGATTGGAGCGCTGCTCGACGGCCGGGCAGCTGAGGGCAGGCTTGCCGGAACAATTGCGCTTCATTACCATTCACTTATGATGGGCGCCAAAATTATTCGCGTACATGATGTGCAAGAAGCTTCGGATTCAATTCGTATATTTAGCGCAGTACACGGCGCAGGTCCTTCACCAAACTGACAGAACTGAGGAGTAAGTTTGACCTTTTTTGGTTTTTTAGATTTCGGAGTAAAAGAGCTGATTGAAACTCTGCTCATTGCGGGAATTCTGTACTATTTGTACACTCTTATACGCGGTACTTTTGCTATCTCCGTTTTTTTCGGACTTATTATCATCTTTTTTGTGAATGCGTTGGTAAGCGTGCTAGGGCTAACGACCATCAACTTTATACTGATGCGCATCACCGATGTGGGTATTCTTGCGCTGGTGATTCTGTTCCAGCCGGAAATCCGCAAACTGCTGTATCGTATAGGCCAAAACACCACCCTGGATCGGTTTTTCAAAACCAATGAGTCCAACACCCTCATTGAAGAAGTTATAGCAGCCGTTAAAAATATGTCTCGCGTTAAAACGGGAGCTCTTATTGTTTTTGCCCGTTCATCTTCACTTCAGGATTTGGTGGATGTAGGTAAAAAACTTGATGCGGTGGTTTCATCCGAACTGCTGGAAACCATTTTTAACAGGGAAACCCCGCTTCATGATGGTGCGGTGGTGATTCGTGATGACCGCATTGTGGCGGCAAGCTGTTATCTGCCCATCAGTCAGAACCCGAACATAAGCTCTGTGTTTGGAACGCGGCACCGGGCGGCTGTGGGTATCAGCGAGACAAATAATGTGTTTGTGCTTATTGTATCGGAAGAAACCGGAAGAATTTCAATTGCCAAAAACGGTTCCCTAACCAGCGGGCTTACCATACAGAAGCTGCGCAAAGAAATGGAAGAAAATATCGGCAAGGAGCCACAAGGCGATACCGTATCTTTTTCGGAGTCCAAAAAGGATTAAAAACAGCTTCGCTACACGACAGGCTCAATCAGTGCTTTGTGGTTGTTGGAAGCTTTGTTAACCTCGTCGCTTATCCGGAATACGCTCATCAGCTCGGTGGGGTAGGGCTTTAAAATCTGCTTTAATCCTTCGATATCATCATTCATAGGATTCATCCAGAAATCGTAGTGCTCCTTATCCAGAATTACGGGCATTCGCTCATGCAGAGGCTGAAGCAGCGGGTTGGCTTCCGTGGTGATTATTGAGTAAGAAAAAACATCTTCGTTTTCAGGACTCACCCACCGTTCAAAAATACCAGCAAATGCAAAAAGCTCCTGGTTCAGCAGCCTGATGTAGAACGGGAGCTTGTTTTTAGGTCCCAGGTTTTTCCACTCATAAAAGCCATTAGCGGGTATCAGGCATCGTTTTCGCTGAAACGGTTTCCTGAATGATGGCTTGGTGTCGATGGTTTCCGAACGCGCGTTCATCATCTTGTATCCAACTGATTCAGAATCGGCAAAGGAGGGGATTAAACCCCATTTCATAAGGGTGATGCCGGGCACGCGGGCTTTGCCGTGCAGAACAACCGGGTTGTATGTGCCCGGGGCTACATTGTAACTTTCGCCCGGAATCTCTCCCGTTTTGAAAGGAGCCTCAAAATGAGTTTCGATTTCAGTTTTATTCGAATAAAGCGTGTATCGGCCACACATGGAAATTCCGGAAGTTAAGTTCAGGTCTGTTTTCTTGTTTATACAATCTATAACCCGTTTAGTTCAGCGAATCGTTTAATTATATGAAATGACTGGTG
>Ga0207421_10001233_pt1 | contig 33076 bp, 31 predicted proteins | sample SodLakKL_010_SED_4_FD_187542 | JGI IMG/M metagenome (GOLD analysis project Ga0207421, IMG submission 187542) | Alkaline sediment microbial communities from Lake Tanatar, Kulunda Steppe, Russia - 8KL_010_SED (SPAdes) (version 2) | ecosystem: Environmental > Aquatic > Non-marine Saline and...
AGGTTCATAACCGTGCAGGGCAAACGCTGCTGAGATCAGGACAATCGCGTTCGAACCGTCGCGTTCGGCAAGATACCGGCCAATCCGCTCCATATGATCTGGGGCAAGATAGGCAAGCAGAAGCGTCGGCCCGGCCTGCGCAGGCTCGGATTCAACCGCGGTGCTCTCTGCATCCCGACGCGATCGGCATTCGGTGCTCGCTGCGCACCCATCGACCCCAAATACAACGCCCGGCTTCAGAATATCGCCGTATTTATATTGCGCGTTCACCGGACCGAGCAGTCGCTGCATAAACACAGACCAGAGCAGCGGAATCACCGATCGTTCCACCCCGATAACCGGTATGTCCGGGTGCTCAGCCGCGAGACGACGCGTAAGCCCACCCCAGCCCGAACCGAGATCCACAACGCGGGCGCCGGGGCGATTCGCATGCACGAACTCCATTGCCACCAGATGCGAAACTGCATGGCGCATCTTCCCGTTAGACGGCATCGGCGGAGCACCGAGTCGCCAGGTCTGAACAAAAACAAGGGCCGCCACAAGAAGCGTTACTCCGGCGACAATCGCAAGGATCACGGTCGTGAGTATAATCCATCTCGCGCTACTCCGGCGACACTAGGAGTGCTTGCGCCGGCGATCGCAACGGCGCTCTACTTCACGCAGAAAAAGAACTCGAAGCAAATGTTTCACAACGTTGTGGAAGAACTGCCGTCCAACTTCGGCAAACCCGCAACGAGTGACACTTCGCGCCGGTAAGCACTTCGCAACCCGTCTTGGGAACACTTAGCGATTGACCATCGAACTCGATCTTACTACTGCGCGGGTGATGTCCGAGCTCGAGCATCGTGCGGGCAATTTTTCGGCAGTTTTTTCAGTAAGCGTGGTTTCTCTTGTTTTGCGGGAGTACTCTGTGAACGTATCGCTGTGACATCCGTACACCCGCCGGCCGCAGCTGCCAATATCGCTGGTGTTTGTTCTCACTCCGGATGTCTTCGCACGGCCGATCGAGACACGTCCCCGCCGCCGAGTTGAGAGCGAGTAGGAAGCGGGGTTACCTCCACCACCCCCACCACCCCCACGACGCGCAGGCCTCGAGGCGGCGCTTCACGATTTCTTGGTACCGCTGCGCTGATCGTGAATCCTTTTCACCCGGCCGACCTGGCCGCCGACCAGCCTCACCTTGATTCCATGCGGGTGTGCTGCTGAGTTGGTGAGAATCCGTTCCACAACGCCTTCGGTGAGTTCGCCGCTTGCTTGATGCTGCTTCATCACAACCGCCACATGCTGTCCAATCTTGATATTCGCCCGTTTCGTGGCGTCCATTTTACCTCCTTAGGAATACTGACCATCATAACGGGAATCAATCCCGAGATGCGAGTGCCGGCGCAGTTTCGGTACACGCTGCGACGTCGCCTTACGTTTGACTATTACGCCACATGGCGGTAAGATATAAGCCAAAAGACGGAGGATGACAAGCGTATGAGTTCGCTGAGCATAGAATACCTCTTGGGCGGTAGTGAAGTGCTCGGACACAGAATAGAGTCCGAGGTCGACCTCTATGAACTCGGCAGAGAAGGAATCCCCAAGAAAGCCCTTGTTCACCTTGCGGCCAATATGGAGTTGTCGATGAGAGCGATGGCGCGCATCCTGCATGTCGCTGAACGCACACTGCAGCGGAAGAAAGAGGATGATTTACTCGCTGAGGCTATATCTGAGCATGTCATTCAGGTAGCGGAGGTGTACGCAAGAGGAAGTGAGGTTCTGGGCAACGCCGAGCGATTTCGCATCTGGCTCAACGCGGCAAACGTAGCGTTGGGCAATCGAACGCCGATAGAACTACTTTCGTCGCGCTATGGAGCTCTTATGGTACTGGACGAGCTCGGACGGATGGAACACGGCATCGTCGCGTGATGCAGGCGTACCGCATCGCGAAGCGAGAGTATATCGAAGACTTATCGGGGGAAGGAGCTCGACTGCACGGGGGACGGTGGAATCGGAAAGGAACCGCGGTGGTATACCTTGCGGAGAACCGGGCGTTGGCGACCGTGGAGTACCTAGTCCATATACCGCTGTCGTTGCTTCCGCTTGATCTGTATATCGCGGAGATATCTTTCCCCGCGAACGCGGAAATCGAGGAATTTCCGTCGAAATCGCTACCGGCGAAATGGGCAACGTATCCTGCGCCGGCTGCACTCGCCGAGATTGGGGAAGAATGGGTCACGCGGAACGAGACGCTCTTGCTGCGAGTTCCGTCCGCTGTAGTTCGAGGCGAGTTCAACCTCTTGATCAATCCGAAACACGGACACGCCAAGGACATCACGATAGTCTCGAGTAATCCAATGCAAATTGACGAGCGGTTGTTGAAACTGAGCGGCTCATAACTCACCCGCGGGAGCGCTGAAGAGACGAGAACGTACACCGGAGGGGGCGGGCGCCTCGCTGGGCGTCGACCGATCTTATCCGATCTCTTTATGCAAGGTCGTTCCCAAACGCTCGCATGCCGTCGCGACGTCCGGATTATCCTCGAAACGGCGAAACAAGCCTTTGCGACACTGCATGAGCAACTCGTAGTCTTTGTGGGACCAGTTTAGGGCCGGCATCCCTACCGGACAGGTCGCTCCGTAACCGCACGATAAACACGGCGGGGTGTCGGAGGTGAACAGTGCCGTTCCGATTACCTGAAAGAAATAGATATCCTGAAGATACTCGACAATATCCGACGCAGCCCGGTCCGGCGCCTCTCCACCAACAGCTACAACCGCTGCAGGCTTATCGCGGAAGGCCGGATCGCGATGATATAACGGATACAGCCGCTCAAGGAAGACGTGAGCCGCCGCGTTGACCCGGCCGTTATAGTTTACCCCACCCATGATCAGCCCGTCGGCTGACTCCAGCTCGGCGTAGAGCGGGGCCATGTCGTCATTCTGGACGCACCGCTTACTATGAGCGCAGCGTACGCAGCCTTTGCAGGGAGCTATCTCGAAGTCGGCCAACCGAATCAGCCTGTACTCATGACCGGCGGCCTCGGCGGTTCGGACAACCATGCGTTCCAGGTTGCCGCCTTTTTGCGGGCTCGAATGTACAGCTAGAAGCATCGATACTCCCTTCGCGATATGATTAGCGCCATTGTAGTCGATGTAGATGCATTAATCTACTGGCGCGGTACGTTACACGCAGAAAGGAGCGAGATAGAGTTGCGGAGGAGCGGAAATCTGCTACAATCTTGGAGTCCAAGACTCAGAGACCCGCAACCGGAAATGAGGAGACGCCGATGGCTGTTGGAGCGTTTGTAATCATCGCAATGCTCGTTCTTTTTGTATTCTTCAAAGTCATGGCTAGGAAAGTCGGTGTAGTGGCGCCTCGCTGGATCCCTCTCCAGATTCGCGTCCCGATTCCACCCGAAGAGTACGACCACGACCAAGAGATCAGGTCACCCTCCACAGGCGAAACCTACAGCGTAAATCTGCACCGCTTGGTGTGTTCCTGTTCCGACCAGCAAAGGCGACGGCGCTACCATCCGGGCGACCTGCGCCGGCACTGTCGGCACTTGCACGAGCAACTCACCACGATGGGACTCACCAAACAGATGCCCAAGATGGCCGCCACCGTGATCGAGGGCGGCTACACCCTCGGCGATCGCGCCGAGATGCTTCAGGTGCCGGCCGACGAAGACCGTGAGAGCTTCGTTCCGGTGTTCATTGCGGTGAGCGATAGCAAAGACTGGGCCAATGTCTTCGGCCCCGACGACCACGACAACGCCGGGGTAAAAGAGTTTGCGTTCGACGTCGAGCAGAAGCAATGGGTCGACGGGCTGACTCCCATAGCGTCCGATCGAATCGCAAAGTACATTCTGCTATCGGTGAAGTGAGGGCGACAGCGCCCGACAGCTCCCGACAGCACGGGCACGGAGCGCCGGCCGAAGCCGGTCGGCAACCCCGCAGGACTCGCTACAGGGTGCCGATCGGTAACCGTAGTTGGAGCGCGACTGGCGCAACAAGCTACTCGCTGTAGCGTCCCCGATTGAACGCGTCGCGTACCGCCGATCCGATCTTTCCCGACCGGATGGTGGCTGCCGTGAAGCCGTCGACGTCTTGCGTCGCGATGGCTTCGAGAGCAGGTCCCGACGGCGAGCCCTCCATGTGGATCGTTCGCTCCACAATCTCCTCAACACCACGCGCCCCGATCAAATACTCGAGCGACTCAACGTGCTGGTCGTAGATACCGGCTAATGGATCTTCGTCGGCGTCGCGATAATCAACACCGCGGTAATACGCCCACCGCAAGGAAACACCGACGACTTCCTCGTCCTCGATTGTGATTTGAACACTGACACTGTGCTCTCGGTCGTCGAAGTGGCCACGGTAATCCCCGTCTCTGAGATCCCAAGCAGGCCATTGAGCCGCCTCGGCACCCCCACCGGCAAAGACCGCCATGGGGATCGCGGTCGCAATCAGTAGCGCAGCAACGAGCACGCCGAAGCCGCTGTGAACACTCTTCATCTTGAAACTCCTTTTGTGTGTAGTGTTATCGGTAATTCTTTAGTAAAATACTACGTTTGTCAACAGATCGTGCCCAAAAGGCGGCGCTCAGCGGCTGCGTCGAGATGGTTCTGTCCATCACGCAAAACGAGCATGGTGCATTCCCGATTGTGTACCTTCTTCTTGCAAGCGACGCCGACGGCATGCCGCGGCATGCCCGGGAACGCGCGTAACGGCAAGGGCAATCATCGCCGTTACGCCGAACGCTGGGGAGCCGGAACCCTAAGACTCGGCAAAACCGCCACCGCCATGAGTAGCGCCGCGAACCCAAGGTCGAGCAGCCGACCGAACAACACAGGACCAAGTGCCGTACCGAACACCGCAAACGCGGTGTAGACGCTTCGGACCTCACCAAGGTTGTCGACACCGTGCGTCTCGGCCATGATCGCTGTCTTGATCGGGCTGCTGCAACCCATAAATATCCCGGCCATCACCAGAAAGAACGCGCCACGGTTGCGCGACGCGGTTGCGTGCCGCATGCCGCGTGCCGCATGCCGCGTGCCGTTGAACCACAGCCGAAGGCCGGGTATTATTTCGTCATGACCAGAGATCAGCTCGCCGAGCTCGAGAAGCGTATCGAAGAGGAAACGGTTGCGACCCAGAAGAGCATCCCTTATCTCACCGAAGAGAGCGTTCCGGTGGAACCGAGTGTTGCGCTCGGGCGTTTGACGCGGATGGAGGCGCTCAACGACAAAGGTGTCAACGAGGAAATGCTGCGCCAAGCGCAACGCCGGCTGGAGCGTCTCAATAACGCGGCCGAGCGTATGCAAAAGGGCTGGTACGGCGCCTGCATCCGCTGCAAACAGGAAATCGCGTTCGAACGACTGAAGGCTATCCCGGAAGCGCTAATGTGTATTTCCTGTGCCGATAGATCGTTGCGTCAAAATGAGCGATAAGACCGGCATCCGCCCAATGCGGCCGGACGAGCACCGTGCGGTAAAGCAACTCGCGCGACGCGCCTTCGGTATACTGCAAGGCAGCTTCGTTAAACCGACCGACCACACCTTCGTGTACGAGCTCTCAGGCGATATCGCCGGAGTAGTGGCGATAGACACCTTCACGTACAAACGGAACCTGCTCGGCGGCGTTGTCAAATGGCTGTTCACCGACCCGAAGGCTCGCGGGCGAGGTGCCGCAGCGGCGCTTGTGGACCACGCCGTTGCTCACCTACAGGACCTTGGGTGCCACGAGCTGTTCACCACCGTGGAGGGCTATAATACTGCCTCGAGCAATAGGTTCGCCGATCTCGGCTTCGTCCCGGTGAGCCCCATGCAGCAGATCCGGCGCTACGGCTTGGGCCTTCTCAAGATCGGCCCAAACACTTTTCACACCATCGATCTCGGTCATTTCCTCTGGGCTCGGTCGGCCTCCACGCCCACACAGCAGCAGACCACACAGCAGACCACGTCGGCAGAGGGCGGCGCGCCGGCTTGGTGCGCAAATGTGTTGATTACGGCGGCTCTTGTAGCGCTACAGCGTCTGCGGGTGGGGGCCGGCGACGAGCTTCATGCTCACTTGGTGTGGCAACTCCCGGCCGCAATTGCGCTGGTGTTCGGGGTGCGTTCAGCGGCTATGAAGCTCGCCGCGCGGCGACTTGGGCTCGAGCTTCGGTATCGCATCTGGGAAACCGGGCTCACGCTCGCAGCCCTCGTGACGGTCCTATTTGGGGGACTGCTGCCTTCGCCGGGGTCGCACTATCCCAAACCGGTACGGTGGAGCTACCAAGCCGAGCTTTCGCGGCTTTCCATCGTGGCGTTTTCGGGCGCCTTTGCGGTGCTTGCTCTGGCTTGGCTTCTGTTGGCGCACGACGCATCGGCACTTGCCGGCAGTCCGGCTCTGATGAACGACATCCTCGCCCTATCGGTGCTGCCGGCGCAGTCGCTGCTCGTGTTTGAGGTTCTGCTGCCGTTTTTCCCGTTCTCGTCTTACAACGGCCGGCGCGTCTGGGATCATCACCGCATGCTTTGGATCCCTTTGGCGGTTGGAGCAGTCGCGTTGTTTTGGGCTCGTCACGCCGGGTGGTAGCAGCGGCGTCGAAGCAGCGGCGTCGAAGCAGCGGCTTGGCGCGTTTGGAAAACCGCGCGGCGATACCGGTCCCGACACACGCCCGCTACGTGGCGGCGATGGCGTGCGCAAGCGATCGTCCGCTCAGAAAGGCTCCCTCGATGCGGCCGCCGGCACACCAATCACCACACAGTCCGAGGCGACGGTCGGAGTCCCACCAGAATCTGTCGACCGGACGGTTTCGCGGGCGAGCATAGCGCCACCGATGCGCAGCGGCCCAGACCGGCGTTCGCCGGGTTGTTCCGGTTGCGCGGAATAGCTCCTCTACGAGCGCACCAACGACCTGCTTCGGTTGATACTCCAGAGCCCGCCGAGACCACTCGCCCGTGGCGTGCAGCACCCAGGCGTCCGCCTCGGGGCGACCGGGCTTGGAGGCGTTGCGGGCGACCCACGCGAGCGAACTCTCGTTCACGAACGCGGCGTCCCAGCCGAACTCGAGCGGCGGAGCGAAGACCGCCATCACGGCCCAACACGGTTCAACCTCCGCGCCCGCGAGTAGAGTACTCGCCGACCCGGGCCCCTGGAGGAGCTCAACCGCCTGTGGGGGAGGGACGCTCACCACAACCGCGTCGGCCGAACTCACCGTTTCTCCCCGGTCGTTCTCGATCAGCCAGACGCCTTCATCGTCGCGACCAATTGTGGCAACACGGCAGGACGACCGTATCGGCCCTTGGCCCGCGTCGGCGAGGTATTTCGCCGGCCGGTTCATACCGGGAACACCGACATAGCGTACCGTCGAGCCTCTGCCGGGACGCCAGGTCTTGTCGCTCAGCGCACCGATTTGCGCTCGCCATGGCCGTACACCACCGTCGGTAGTCCAGCCGTTGACCGTCTCAACAAAGGCCGGATCCCGTGCGGTGAAGTACTGAGCACCGTGATCGAACTCGTACCCATCCGCACGTCGCCGACTGGTGCGCCCGCCTGGCCCACGACCCTTATCAATGGTCTCAACCGAGAATCCCGCGGCAGATAGCTCGGCGCGCGCGGTCAGCCCGGCGATACCCGCCCCGACAACAACTACTCGTTCGATTCGTCCTCTCATTGTTCGCAATATACTTGTGAGCTACAGCTTCGTGAGCGTAACCGAGCTTTCGGCGAGGATCTCCGGCACCAACGGGTCGTTGCGATAATCGTAGCGGTACACGATCTCGCGGATACCGGCTGCGGCGAGAATTTTGGCGCAGGTGATGCACGGAACATGCGTGACGTAAACCGTGGCGCCGTCGAGCGCAACGCCACGCCGAGCGGCGTCGGACACCGCGTTTTGCTCGGCATGCACCGTGGCTTGCTCGTGTCCGTCGCGTACACGCGAGCGGTGAGCCGCTCCCGGGAGAAAACCGTTGTAGCCCGCAGCGATAATGCGGTTACGATTCTCGCCGCCTGAGACAACTACGCACCCCACGTGTAAGCGTTCGCAGCTCGACCGCGAGGCGAGCAGGAGTGCGGTGGCCATGAAGTAGGCGTCCCAGGAGGGGCGCCCGTTGAGAGTTTCTGTTGCGTGCGCCACATGCTCGAGCAGCGCCGCGTCGAGATCCGGGGAAGCGTTGTCGATCATACGCCTGTATCATGCCGCATTATGCCGAAAAACGCTACCGCCGGCCGCGGTGGCGCTCGGTTCTCCCCCCATGACCGTACGCGCGCTCAGACGCATACCAATCGGCGTACATCGAGCGCATGCGTTCGATCTCGGTCAGCTGTGAGCCGATGATCGAGGCGGCGAGGTTCTCAACGTCGTCATGCTCCGCCGCGCCCGAGCGAATCAGCATGCGCGAGCTCATCACTGCGTGCATGTGGTGCGGTAACATGTCTTCGAGAAACACAAGGTCGGCTTCATCGGGCTCGAGGCCCTCATACCCGCGCATCATCGGCGCGTACTCCACCGTGGGGTCCAGATCGGGGTAGCGATCGGCGAGCCAACCCTTCATAAGCTCAATCTCACGCGACTGCTCGGCGATTATCGAGTTGAGCAGATCGCGCATCTCCTCGCGCTCGGTGATCTGCAGAACTTCGCGCGAGCGGTCGACGGCTTCCTGATGGTGGGGAATCATCATCGCGAGGTACTCCGCCTCCGAGAGATCGAAAGACCGGTGGTGCATCATGCCGCGACGGCCCCTCGGGCCGGACAGTCCTTGAGAGAATGCCGTCGCCGCGCCGATCATGGCGAGCAGCATTACTATTGCAATCAATCGAGTATTGCGTACGCTACGAATCATATCAGTCACTCCTTGTGCTGTGTTTCTAACGCTAAATATAAGGTACGACCGCAAGAACCGTATCGTCTTGCTCATGTTGGCCCAGAATAACTAATACTTGACGCGCGAACCAAGCAATAGTACACTCTCGAGTAGATTTTCAGGGCAAGGTGCGCCTCACGTTGTGGGGCAATTCCTGACCGGCGGTGATAGCCCGCGACCTTTTGCCGAAGCAATGCTCGTATTTTGGGGCATAACGGCAGAGGCTGAATCGGTGGAATTCCGATGCCGACGGTATAGTCCGGACGGGAGAAAATCGCAGTTCACCGGCAGCGCTACTCAACGGAAGCACCCCTTTTGAGGGGTTTGCCGGTTCGAGCATGCGCGTATCGCCGGGGCTACATACCCCGGTGTGATTGCGTCCCTTCTCGAATTACCGCCCTGAGTCGTACTCGGCTCAGGTTTTTTTGTGCCCTGTAACGTTTAGTAACGCTCACAGGAGACCCTTCCGTAATGCCCACCAGAGAACGCTATATGAGGCGCGCGCTCGAGCTCGCCGAACGCGGTCGAGGGCGAGTCTCGCCGAACCCTAAGGTCGGCGCGGTGCTCGTTCGTGACGGCACCGTGATCGGCGAGGGCTATCACGCCGTCTACGGCGGGCCCCACGCCGAGACCGAGTGTATTCGCGACGCCTATGCGCGCGGCAACGATCCGCGCGGCGCTACAATGTACTGCACCCTTGAGCCGTGCTCGTTTCGCTCGCCGAACAAGCACAACGCTCCCTGCACCGACGCCATCCTCGACGCCGGCATTGCCCGGCTCGTGGTGGCGGCACGCGATCCTAATCCTTCAGTCTCGGGTCGCGGCGCGCAAGTCCTGCGCGAGGCCGGACTGGAGGTGAGTTGCGGCCTCTTGGAGCGGCAGGCGCTCGAGTTTGACGAGGCGTACTTCGTCTCGGTTGCGGCCGAGCGACCGATGGTCCACCTCAAGTGGGCTCAGTCGCTAAACGGGCGTATCGCGCGTGCCGGAGGCGGGAAGACCGCGATCAGTGGGCCGCATGCGCTGCGCCACGCCCACGAGACGCGGTCGCAGCGCGACGCGATCCTCGTCGGCCGCGGCACGGTTGCGCTCGACGACCCGTCGCTTACGGTTCGCCCAGCACCAATCCCGCCGGGCACCAACACCCACGGCGGATCCGGCCCCCACGACGCACAGCAGCCTACGCGTGTGGTGCTCGACCCCGAACTAAAGGTGCACGACTCGGCTCGGATGCTCACGGAACCCGGGGAAACCTGGGTCGTGATCGGCCCAACGGTCTCTCATGATCGTCGCAGATTGTTCGAGCGCCTCGGCGTTACACTGATCGAGCTTCAGCTCACGCCGGACGCAAACGGCTGCGACAGCTTCTCGGTCGCGGCCGTTCTTGAGGAACTCTACCTGCGCGGCATACGCTCGGTCCTGGTGGAGGGTGGCGCTAAGACGCACCGGGCCTTCCTGGACTCGGGGCTTTGGGACAGGTTGAGCGTCTACATCGGCCCCGGCCTGCTCGACGGAGAGGTGTTGAGCCCGGCCTGTGGAGCGCATACCGCGAGCTCCGAGGCGGTCACCTGCCGAACCGTAAACCAGTTAGGCGACACCGTCTGTATAAGCGGTCTGCATCCAAGCGCCGCGTCGAGCCTCGAGACCCTGCAATGGGGCTCCGGAACCGCGTCACAGGCATCACAAGCATCACAGTCGTCGGCACGCGCGGGCGCAGAAAGGCTACAGGAAGGGCTAAAGGAGGAGTGTTGTGTTCACCGGGCTTATACGTGAGATAGGAACCATCGAGCGGCTGCATCCGGGCTCGGGCAAGACCGAGATCGAGATACGCGCGCCGCGCTTAGCTCCTGAGCTCGCACTCGGCGATTCGGTATCGGTCAACGGCGCGTGTCAAACCGTAACCCTCGTCACCGCGGCAAACGTAACGGTTGAGGCGCTCGCCGAGACGCTCAGGAAAACCACCTTGGGCGGCTTCCGTCCGGGGCACCGGGTGAACCTCGAGCCCGCGGTGACCGCGGCTACGCCGCTCGGTGGTCATTTTGTGCAGGGACACGTGAACGGAACCGGAACGGTCGCGCGGCTTGAACACGATCAGGATAACGTCTACTTGACGGTTGATCTCCCGGAGGACCTGTTACCGTACTGTGTTGCCGAAGGGTCAATCGCGATAGACGGAGTGAGTCTTACGATCGCACGGCTCGGCACGCGCGAGGTGACCATCAATGTCATTCCGCACACCTGGCGCGAGACCGTACTGGCCGACCGCTCGATAGGAGATCATGTCAACATCGAGACCGATATCATCGCTCGCTATGTTGAACGCTTTCTTGCTGCTCGCAAAACGCGGCCCTCCGGCCCGAGCGCCGAGCAGCTCGCAACTTGGGGGTACGCATGAACTTGACTGAAAGCTATGCGCGCAGATCGCGACGCACACCGCGTGTGGAAGAAGCGCTGCAGGAGTTGCTCGACGGGCGGCCTATCGTGGTAACCGACGACAACGACCGCGAGAACGAGGGCGACTTCATAGCGCTTGCCGACCGCATCACACCCGAGACGGTCAACTTCATTATCACCGAGGGTCGCGGGCTGCTGTGCCAGGCGATTACCGCGCAGCGCGCGCAGGAGATGCAACTCGAGCCGATGGTGAAACGCAACACCGCGCTGCACGCAACCGCGTTCACGGTGAGCGTCGACGCCGTAGCCGGCTGTAGCACCGGCATCTCGACGTTCGATCGCGCCGTCACAATCAAAACCCTTGCCGACCCACAGGCATCTCCCGAGGATTTGGCTCGTCCGGGGCATATCTTCCCGTTAGTGGCGGACCCGGGTGGGTTATCCGCCCGACGCGGACACACCGAGGCAGCCGTCGCGCTCGCTGAGCTCTGCGGCGTCGTGCCCAGCGCGGTGCTATGCGAGATTCTCGACGAGGACGGCAGCATGGCGCGAGGACAACGGCTCTCGAGACTCGCACGCCGGCACGACGTGATCGAGATCACGGTAGAAGACATCGTAACTGAACTACGGAGGTAACAAGATGAACATTCAAGAGATTAACGGCACGCTCGAGGCAACGGGCCTACGGGTCGCGATAGTGGTGGCGCGGTTCAACTCGCTTGTAGCTGAACAACTACTCGCCGGCGCCGTAGACTGTCTCACCCGCCACGGATCGGCGGAACAAGATCTCACCGCGGTGCGCGTACCCGGCGCGTTCGAGATTCCGTTCGCGGCTAAGAAACTAGCGGAGTCGGGGCGCTACGACGCGGTGATCTGCCTCGGCGCGGTTATTCGCGGTTCAACCCCTCATTTCGACTACGTTGCGGGGGAGTCGGCCAAAGGGATCGCGCAGGTATCGCTTGCAACCGGTGTGCCGGTGATCAACGGTATCATCACCACCAACGACGTTGAGCAAGCACTCGAGCGCGCAGGCACCAAAGCCGGAAACAAAGGCTGGGATGCGGCGCTCGCCGCGATCGAGATGGCGGCGGTCAACCGCGAGATTACCGCGTAGCATTTCGTGGATGCACTTCGCGGATACTTGACCAAGACCTGCGTCATTGTCACAACTATACCCTCACCAACAACGAGGGGTATCACGTGAATCAGCGCACAGAGACCGAGATCAGCACACGGTTGCAGTTCTTGAACGTTACCGAGCACGACCGCGACCTGGTGCGGTCCATGAAGAAACCGGTGGAACGAAACATCGACCGTATGCTCGAGCGCTTCTACGGGCACATCATGGAGTTCGACGCAACGCGGCGGATGTTTCCGAACGAGCAGGTGATGCAGCACGCCCGCAGCGCGCAGCGATCTCACTGGCTCGAGTTTGTGTTCAAGGCACGGCTCGACCAAGAGTATGCCGAGCGGGTGGTCCGTATCGGCGCAGCGCACGTGCGCATCGGGCTGACTCCGCAATGGTACCTTGGTGGGTATCTACTCGTGCTCAATTTGCTCGTCGATCTGTGTCGAAAGCGTTATCGCTTGCGCCCGTGGCGCATGCACCAAACAATCCGAGCGGTGCAGAAAGTGGTGTTTCTCGATATCGATCTCGCGATCACCGCGTATCAGCGTTTACGCGACGATTCGGCGCTCGAGATGGCGCGCAATATCGTAGAGGTAAGCGAGCGGCTGAGCAACGATACATCGGGTCAGGCCGCCAATGTTGAAGAGTTGAGCTCCAACATGGAGGAGATCGCCGGGACAATCGGGAAGAACAGCGAGAACGCCCAAACAACGCAACGGATTGCCAACGAGAACTCCGAACGCGCCTCCACCGGGCTATCGGCGGTGCGGGATACCGTCACCGCGATGCGACGCATCTCGGAGCAGATCGATACCATACAAGGCATAGCACGCAACACCAATATGCTCGCGCTCAACGCCGCGATCGAGGCGGCGCGCGCCGGCGAGGCAGGGAAGGGGTTCGGCGTTGTAGCTACCGAGGTTGCACGGCTCGCCGAGCACACGCGCAACGCGGCCGGAGAGATTGTGGAACTCACCCAGAACAGCACCGCGACCGCCGAACGCGCCGGCGCCTCGATCGAGGAGATCGTCGCCGAGATCGAGAAAACCGCCGGGTTGGTCAGCGAGATCGCCGACGCGAGCGTCGAGCAACGTAACGGCGCCGAGTCAATCAAGCGCGCGCTCGCGAACCTCGACGGCACGATACAAAACAGCGCCGGAATCGCAGAGAAGCTCGCCGGGCTCGCCAACGAGATGGCGAGCAGCAGTTGGGATTGAGCGCAAGGGATTGAGCGCGACGCGACGCATTAAATGCAACGCGAACTCGGCGCAACTCGGCACGACGACTCGGCGCAACGCGACGCGACGGCTTGACGGTCCCGCCGAGCTTTGATATGTTGGCATCGTCACGGACACAGCGTGATTTCTGGGGAGTTTCCCGAGCGGCCAAAGGGGGCAGACTGTAAATCTGTTGGCATTCGCCTTCGTAGGTTCGAATCCTACACTCCCCATAACCAGAAAAACCTGATGCGGAACGAGGGTCTTGCGGTGCGGAGATTGCGCCGCAAGCGCTTTTCCGCCCTGTCAATTGCTCCGCGGCATGTGATACAATCTGCAACCGGTAAAGAATGGCGAAACGGTTTTACGAACACGGCCTGCGCTTCACCTGTACTCAGTGCTCTGCCTGCTGCCGCTTCGACAGCGGCTATGTGTTTGTCTCCGCCTCGGATCGAGAACGTATCGCCGCCGAGCTGAAGATCACCGAGACTGAGTTTATCGAGCGTTACTGCATCAATGTGTACGGGCCTAACGGACGACGCATCAGCCTCGGCGAACACAGTAACAAAGACTGCATCATGTGGCGTGACGGTGGCTGCAGTATCTACAACGAGCGCCCAATGCAGTGCCGCAGCTATCCGTTTTGGCCGCAGATTCTGGAAGCGCGCAGCGCCTGGGTCGACGCCGCGCGTAGCTGTCCCGGGGTTAACGTCGGCCGAATACATACCGAAACAGAAATCGAGCAGTGGCTCGGGCGTCACCGTGCAAACCGTATGCAGGAGTAGCACCAATGTGGGTGAAGCTATGGGGAAGTCGCGGGTCGCATCCCCGCCCTCTTACCACCGAGGAGTTTCGCGGGAGGATATCGAGCGTACTGCAGCGCGCCCGGCCGAGCGACCTTACGTCACCCGAGTCGCGTGAGCGCTTCATGGCCGAGCTGCCGCCCTGGCTATTTAGACCGCTCGGCGGCAACACCGCCTGCATCGAGGTGCACCTCAGCGACGGCACGGTCGTGATTTTTGACGCCGGTAGCGGAATCATCGAACTCTCCAACGAGCTTCGCCGTCGCACAAAGAAAACCCGCGGATTTCATCTTTTTTTTACGCATTTTCACTACGATCACATTCAAGGCTTACCATTCTTTGCTCCGGCATACGACCCGCGCGTTCGGCTCGAGTTCTATCACCCGAAGGAAAATCTTGAAGATAACGTCAAGCAGCATATGCAGCCTCCTTACTTCCCGATCACGATGGATCAGCACATGGGGGCCTCGATGCGGTTCCATCGCTTGAAACCGCAACCGTTGAAACTCGGCTCAGCCGAGATCACCTGGCGCAGGATGCAGCATCCGGGTGATGCTTTCGCGTACAAGGTCACCGAAAACGGTCGCAGTCTTGTATACGCCACCGATTGCGAGCTGTCGCCACAAGATTTTGAACGGAGGCCGGAAAACGAGAATTTTTTCGCCGACGCCGATATACTGATACTCGACGCCCAGTACACCCTTAACGAGGCGATAGAGAAGCACGACTGGGGTCACTCATCGTTTAGTTTGGGGGTTGATTTCGCGTTGAGTTGGAGGGTCGGTATGCTGTACCTCTTTCACCACGAGCCTCAGTACAGCGACAAACAGCTTTACCAGAACCTTACCGCGGCTCGCTACTACGCCAAGACCATCAGTAACGATGCGGTGGAGGTTCAACTGGCCGAGGAAGGCACGGAGTTTACGCTCTAAGTACGTACTCATGACCGAAGGATCACCGAATCACGCAGAGGTCCGTATACAGGACGAGATGGTAGTTGCTCTGTATCTCCATCTCAAAGAACAAGATAACGATCTGCCATACGAGCTGCACGCTCTTACGGATCAACTGGAGCGAGTGCTCTACCGTCATCTCTCGATAGAGGAGATGGAGCAACTCGATCGGCTGTATGCCGAAGGAAAACCAATACTTGGTTCGCAGTCAGCCGAAGCCGGCCGCGATAAGCGCTTCGGTGGTCGCGACTGACGAACAGGAGCCCAGGATGAAACGAGGTCTCTTTCGCTCGGCGCTTCCGCCGGTGGTGACCGTGACAGCGGCACTCATCATGATGAGTGTGGTGGCGGTCGATACGCTTCAGGCTGAGTACAATCCGCCCGACGGGGGCGAGGACATGTACCAGTTGCTCGCGCCGCGCCAGCTCTCGCGCGGCTTCAGCGCAACGAGCCTCGCAGCACCGAGCGCGCACGGAATGAACCCGGCCGCCGCCGGCCTTTTGCAGCGCACCACGCTGGACGCCTCCTACACCGGCCTTACCGGTTTCGGCGACCGCAGCGACGACGCCGGTTGGCAAGGGCACGTCGGCAACCTTGCGATCTCACACCCGAATGCGTACGGAGTGATCACCGGCTCGGGGCATGTTATCTCGAATCAACTCGACGACATGAACTGGGGCAATACCGGGAAGCTACGCGGGAGTTTCTCGACCGAGTTGTATCCCGATTTTCTCGTCGGCGCCGGGCTATGGGCCGCCGCCGGGGGCGATCGCGCCGACGCGACCGCCGCGGTCGCGGGTGACCTCGGCATGATATACTTGATGGGCGATCGTGGCCCGTTCCGCGATCTGCGCTGGGGCACCGCGCTCAAGAATATCGGAAGCTTCTACCGCCCGGTAGACGGCCGCGACGGGCTTCCTGCGCCGTTTACACCCACAACCGGATTCGGTTTCACTCTGTTCGACAGCGATGCTCTCGATTGGGACGCCAATTTCGACATCTCGGCTCCCAGCTTCCGGAACCTTCGACTCAATATCGGAACCGGTCTCGAGATCTCCGACCGTGTCGGAATCTCGATGGGATACCAAATAGACGTCCAACAGCTTCTGAACTCCGACCGTGTCGAACGCCGTAGCGCGTTGCCGAGTTTCGGAATCGGGGTGCGGCTTGTGCCCGGCGACGACCCGCCGGCACCCGGATCGCGCCGCGCCGGCGAGGTGAACCTGCAAACCGCCGCTGCGCCGCTGTACGGAGACACCTGGGGCTTCTCCAGCGGGGTCACGGTGCCGCTCGGCGGCCTTGATACCGAAGGCCCGGTAATCGAGACCGACTACACCGATCCGATCTATATCTCGCCGAACAATAGCGGCGTCCAAGACGACCTGCGACTTGCGCTCAGCATTACCGACGAAAGCGCGGTTGCCGGCTATCGCGTTGAGATTCGCGACGAGGCCGGCGATCTCGTTCGCACCCTCGGACACATCGAGCCGCGGCCGGAGCGGGTGGACCTCGGAGACGCCTGGCAACGGTTACGCACCCCGCGCACCGGGATCACGATACCCGAGACCCTACGGTGGGCCGGGAGCAGCGACGCCGGCGGCACCGTCGCCGACGGGCGATACGCGCTACAGATCGAGGCCTGGGACGAGCACGAGAACCGCAGCGTCACCGAAGAGAAGGTCGTTTACGTAGATACCGAGCCACCGAAGCTCGCACTCGAAACACCGGAACGCGACCGGCGCGTATTTCGGCTCGCCGAGGACGGCGAGAACTACGAGTTCACGATAGAGCAGAGCGGTAGCAGCGAGGACCTCTGGGAGGCGCGCTTCGAGAACGCGTCCGGCGATACGGTGCGGTCCTTCACGTGGTCAAACGACGCGCCCGAGACCGTGGTGTGGGAGGCGCGCAACGATGACGGCGAGCTGGTGCCCGACGGCGTATACTCGTACCATATCGAGAGTACCGACCGCGCCGGAAATACTACCAGCGCCGGCGTCGACTCGATCATCCTCAACACCGCTCCGACTCCGGCGTCGTTGACGATTGATCACGCCCATTTCTCACCGAACGACAACGGACGCCGCGACACCGTTACGATACGGCTCGACCTACCGGTCCGTACCGCCTTGGAACGGTGGGAGCTCGAAATAGAAAACGAAGCAGGAACGGTTGTTCGCAGTTTTGAAGGCACCGGCGACGTGCCCGGCGAGCTCGTGTTCTACGGGCGCAACGATCGCGGCGAGCTCCTGCCGGAGGGCCGATACGTTGCAACGCTTACCGCCGAGTACCGCAACGGGCACAAGCCGAGCGCCCGCACCCCGGCCATGACGCTGGATCTCACACCGCCGGACGCCTCGGTCAGAACCGATACCCCGGTGTTTTCGCCCGACGGCGACGGCGTGCTCGACAGCGCGATCTTCTTCCAGGATACCTCGCGCGAGGAGCTCTGGACCGGACGCATTCTCGACGAAGACGGTGAAACGCTCCGGACGCAGACCTGGCGAGAAACCGCGCCGTTGCGCTTTGAGTGGAACGGGCGCACCGATACCGGCGAGCTCGCCCCCGACGGGCTGTACTACTACGAGCTGAAATCGATAGACCGCGCCGGAAACCACGGCGTTTCCAACCGAGTAGAGGTACGTCTCGACACCGCCGAAACGCCGGTATTGCTCACCGCCGAGTACGACGCGTTCTCGCCGAATGCCAACGGCGTGCGCGACACCATCGCGTTGTTCCCAAAACTCGAGCGCAACGCCGATATGGTGCGCTACGATCTCGAGATCGTGGACGCAACCGATGAAACCGTCCTGCGTCGCTTCAGCGGCGAGGAGAGTATGTCGGAGCGCTACCGCTGGGACGGTCGTGACCGCGACGGGCGGGTTGTTGCCGACGGTAGCTACAAAGCGCGGCTCGAGATTCTCTACACCAACGGCAACCTCGAGGAAGCCTTTACCGATCCGTTTGAGCTCGACACGGTCTACCCTGAGGCTGAGGTCGCCATTCCCGATAAGCTGTTCTCGCCCGACGGCGACGGTTACAAAGATAGTATCGCGATTGAGCAGAGCTCCGACACCGAGGAGATCTGGGAAGGTCGTATAGAGAATCCGGAAGGCGAGACCGTGCGGACCTACTACTGGAACGAGCAACTTCAGAGCTTTGAGTGGGACGGCACCGATGACGAAGGAAACCTCCTGCCGGACGGGCGCTATCGCTACATCGTCGAGACTACCGACCGCGCCGGCAACCGCACCGAGGTAGCGCTCGACGGAATCGAGATCGACACACGCTCGACGCCGATCTTCGTCACGGCCGAGTACTCGGGCTTCTCGCCGAACGACAACGGCTTTCGCGACACGATCGAGTTCAACACCTTCACGAACCTCACCGAGGGCGTGAAGGACTGGAGCCTTACGATACGCCACGAGACCGAAGGCGAGGTGAAGACCTTTGAAGGTGGCGAGCTCGCCGACAGCGACGCGTTTGTCTGGGACGGCGTGGCCGAGGACGGCGAGGTCTACGAAGGCTGGTACCGCGTTGAGTACCGCGTTGTATACCACAAAGGCAACCGGCCCGAGGCCGAGACCTCGCGCTTTCTGCTCGACCGCAGCCCCCCGGAGGTGGCTGTCGACCTCACCCCGGTACCATTCTCGCCCGACGCCGACGGCGTGGACGACGAGCTGTTCATCTCGATCGATGTCGACAACCTTAGCGAGATTGCGTACTGGCAGTTCGACATTCTCGACCGCAACCGCAACTTCTTCAACGAGTTTTCAGGCCGCGGAACGCCGCCCGACGAGCTGATCTGGGACGGGCGCGCAATAGACGGCGACCTGGTGATATCCGCCGAGGACTATCCGTACGAGCTCGAGGTGGTGGACGTGCTCGGCAATCGCACAACGATTGAAGGCGTTATTCCGATCGACATTCTCGTGATTCAGGACGGTGACCGCTATCGCGTCGCGATCGCGAACATAACCTTCGGCCCAGACAGTCCCGAGCTCGTGATAGACGACACCGACGAGCAGGGCGTACGCAATCTCGCGATTCTCGAGCGGCTGGTCGAGATCTTTGAGCGCTACCGTGACTACGAGATACAGATAGAAGGCCACGCGGTTAACGTCACCGGTACCGATCGCGAAGAAGAGGAGGAGCTGCAGCCGTTATCGTTGGCGCGCGCCGAGACGGTGAAGGAGGCGCTGGTAGAACGCGGACTCAGAGCCGACCGGTTCACAACGGTGGGCCGCGGAGGTACCGTACCGCTGGTTCCTCACGACGACCTCGAAGAGCGCTGGAAAAACCGGCGCGTGGAGTTTATACTGGACCGCTGATGAAAGGTATTGTTAAAACAGTGCTATACGTGGGACTGTTCGCGCTGTCGGCGCTGGCCGCCGGCGGCGCGTACCTGTACTATCTCTCGCTGCCGGTCGACAGTCAAGACGCGGAGCAGGTAGCGTTTCGCATCGATCGCGGCGAGTCGGTAGCGCGCATAGCAACGCGCCTCGAGCAGGCCGGGCTCCTACGCTCGGTGCTGCCGTTCCGGGCGATCACACGGTTGAGCGGCACCGAGACCCGCATCCAGCGGGGTAACTACGCGCTTGGGCGCGACATGAGCGCGATGGAGCTGCACGAGCGGCTGATCTCCGGTTCTCAGGTCCTGACGCGCGTCACAATTCCCGAAGGGCGCACCACCTCGCAAATCGCGCGCATTCTCGAGCGTTCCGAGATAACCGACGCCGATTCGTTTCGGGCGGCAGCCTCCGATCCCGAGCTGCTCGCAGAGCTCGGCGTCCCGGCTGAGAACGCCGAAGGCTATCTGTTTCCCGACACCTATCTCTTCCCGGAAGACTACCCGGCCGAGCTCGTGGTGGGCAGTATGGTGCAGGGGTTCTTCCGCACGATCGACCGGATCGAGCCCGATCACCGCGAGTTGGCCGCCGAGGAGTTGCACGAGCGGGTCATCCTCGCTTCAATCGTAGAACGCGAGTACATCACCGAGGAGGAAGCGCCGCTCATCGCTTCGGTGTTCTACAATCGCTTAAACGCCGGTATGCGCCTCGAGTCGTGCGCAACGGTGGTGTACGTGATGACCGAGGAGGAAGGGCTTGCCCATCCCGACCGTTTGTTCTATCGCGATCTCGAGCGTCAGTCGGAGTACAACACCTATCTGAACTCCGGACTCCCTCCGGGCCCAATCGCCACCCCGGGAGCGGTTGCGCTTGATGCCGCCTTTAATCCGGCCGATAGCGACTACTGGTTCTTCGTGTTGCGCGGCCCCGAAGCACGCGAACACCATTTCTCGCGGACTCTTCAAGAACACAACGAGGCAACCGTCCTCTACCTTCGCACGCCGTGACCTATGCGAATACCCGACAGCTCGATCGAAGAGATCGAACGCAAGATCGACATCGTGCAGGTCGTCTCGCGGTACGTGCAGTTGCAGCAACGAGGTCAACGCTACCTCGGTCTCTGCCCGTTCCACGCCGAAAAGACGCCGTCATTCTCGGTAAGCCCCGAACGTAACGCGTTCTATTGCTTCGGCTGTCGTAAGGGTGGCTCGGTCTTCACCTTTCTCATGGAGATCGACGGGCTCAGCTTTCCGGAAGCGGTAGAGCAGCTCGCCGAGGAGGCGGGCGTTGTGCTGCCGCGCCGCAGCGGTGAGTCCGAGGAGCACGACGAGGCCGCTAAGCGCACCGCCGCACTCAAGGACCTCTACCGGCGCGTGGCAGGCAGCTTTCATCACATCCTCGCGAACTCACCGAAGGCTTCCGAGGCTCGCGATTACCTCGAACGCCGCTCGGTTACGCCACAGCTTCGTGAGCTCTACGGCATCGGGTACGCGCCGGACTCACCGAACTGGCTGTTTCAGTTCTTGCGGGGAAAGGGGTACTCCCCCGAGTTTCTCGCCGAGACCGGACTGTTCACGCGCAAGAACCCGCAACGTTCGTTGTTTCAGGGGCGCGTCGTGTTCCCGATTCGCACGCCGCGCGGGGAGGTAGTGGCGTTCGGAGGACGCTCGATCGACGGTCGCGAGCCAAAATACCTCAACTCGCCGGACTCGCCGTTGTTCTCGAAGCGCGAGCTTCTCTTCGGTCTTGACCTCGCAAAAGACCGCGCGCGGCGCGAGCGCACCATCTATGTCGTTGAAGGATACACCGATGTGCTCGCCTGCCGCGCAGCCGGCGTTGAGAACGTGGTGGCGCCGCTCGGTACCGCGCTGACCGAGCACCATACGCGTCTATTGCAACGCTACAGCGCCACCGTAACGCTGGTGTTCGACAGCGATTCGGCCGGTCTCGAGGCTTCACGGCGCGCTGCGATGCTGCTCGAAGCAGCCGAGCTCAAGGCGGTGGTTTGCGAGTTGCCGGAAAATCGTGATCCGGCCGAGATTTTCGAGGAAAGCGGTAGCAAAGAGTTGAAAAAAACGCTATCATATACCAAAGATGTATTCGTTTTCCTCGTTTCCCGGGCGCTCCAGCGCGTGGATGTCAGTACTCCGGACGGCAAAGAGTTTGCCATGAAGGAGGTTTTTCCGTATATTGAGGCTGTAAGGTCCGAGGTGAAACGAGACGCCTGTCTGAAGCAGTTCGCCGATACACTGGGGGTAGACCCTGCCGCGCTTGTACACGATTTCCAGCGCCGTGGTACACGGCGAGTGAAACCCGCGTCCAAGCCTGAGCAGCAGGGGCCGACCGAACTCGTTATCACAACCGATTTGTTCCTTATGTTGGCGGTCGTCGCAAATCGTGACCAATTCGTCATGGTTCGCCGCATGCTCGAGATCGAAGATCTGCATGACAACAACGCCGTTGCGCTTTTCTTGGCGCTGGAGGAGTCGTTCAGGCGTGGCGAACAAGCGTTTGAGCTGCTGATCGAGCGAATCGAGAACCGCGATTTGCGTAGGGTAGTAGTGGAGAAGCTCGCGTCGGAAGAGTTCGCGCTCAACAAGGAGCGTGCAATCTACGATGCCGTGCTCAGCATTAAAGAGCGCAGTTATCGGCACCGGCAACGAGAGGTCGAGTCTCGGCTACGACGGCTTAGTTCAGAGCCGTCGGCTGCGCATGACACGCAGAAGCAAATCGACGAGTTACTCGAGCAAAAGATGTACCTCGATAAGGAGCTAAACAAGCTGAAGGTGCTCATCGATGACAGATTTACAGAATGATCCCGCGATTCTGAAGCTCATTGATTACGCGAAGAATAGAAAGAACAGCATAAGCTATGATGAGGTGAGTGATTTTTTGCCTGATTCAATCGTTAACACCGAAAAGATCGAGGAAGTGATCGGCATTCTCGCGAAGCACGACGTGTCTCTTGCCGAGGACGGCGCCGCCGAGCCCCCCGAGGAGCTGCCTGCGGAGCGCAAGACCGCCAAGAAGAAGCGTCTCGTGATGGGAGACAAGGACAACCTTGTCGACGACCCGATCCGCCTATACCTGCGCGAGATCGGGCGTGAGAATCTGCTGACCGCCGAGCAAGAGGTTGAGCTCTCCAAGAAGATGGAGGAGGGCGAGACAATCATCAAGCAGGTGATCAAGAACTCCGGCATGTTGATCCCCGAGATGTATCAGTTGGCGCAACGCGCTTTTTCTCGTAAAGACCCCCGCGAGATGAATCTCTCGAAAAAGGAAATCTCGGAGTTTCTCGCCGAGCGCAGGCGGCTGTCACAGTGCTACCGCGACGCGTTGCGCGACTCGGTCTCCGATCTCAAGGCTTACTTCGAGCAGAAGAACAAGGTCATCGCCAAAGGCGGCGACATTATAGACGACAGCCCCCTACGCAAGAAGCGCAAGGAGCTGCACGCAAAGCTTCGCGAAGTGGAGATTCATCCCGAAGAGATCTTGTCGTTCTCCGACAAGTTCATCTCAGCCGCGCGAGAGATACGCAAGCACCAGAAGGAGCAGGCTCGCATCGAGAAGCGTCTGCGCGTCTCTAATATGCGCGAGCTGCGTAGTTTAGGTCGCGGGCTTGCGATGACCGCAGAGCGCATGCGTATCGAGGAAGACCTCGGGCTTTCAGCCGATCAAATCAAAGACAAGATTCGCCAGATCCAGACGACCGAGAAAAAACTCAAACAACTCGAGGTAGAGTTCGAGGACACGATAGACGACATCCTCGAGCAGTCTGAGGAGATCATTCGCGGCAAAACCATGATGCAGAACGCCAAAGATCGTCTCATTCAGGCGAATCTACGCTTGGTCGTCAGCATCGCCAAAAAATACACCAACCGCGGACTCCATTTCTTTGATCTCGTACAAGAGGGTAATATCGGTCTGATAAAGGCGGTTGAGAAGTTCGAGTATCGCAAAGGCTACAAGTTCTCGACCTACGCCACCTGGTGGATCCGGCAAGCAATCACGCGCTCGATCTCCGATCAAGCCCGCACCATCCGGGTGCCGGTGCACATGATCGAGCAGATCAACAAGGTTGTGCGCGAGTCTCGACAGCTGATGCAGATGCTCGGCCGCGAGCCGAGCGATGAAGAGATCTCGGAACGCCTCGGCTGGTCGGTAGCGCGCGTGAAGTCGGTCAAGAACGTCGCACGCGAGCCGATTTCGCTCGAAACTCCGATCGGGGAGGAAGAGGACTCGCTCCTCGGAGATTTCATAGAGGACAAAGACGTCGAGAATCCGGCACACCAAACCGCGTTCACCCTGCTTCAAGAACAGCTGCGAGGTGTGCTATCATCGCTGCCTGAGCGCGAGCAAGAAGTGCTCAAGATGCGCTTCGGTCTCGAGGACGGATACTCGCTGACGCTTGAAGAAGTGGGGCTGTACTTCAATGTCACGCGCGAGCGCATTCGTCAGATCGAGGCGAAGGCGTTGCGTCGCTTACGACATCCCAAACGCAGCCGAAAGCTAAAAGACTATTTGGACCAGTAGGTTAGACCAGTAGGTTAGACCAGTAGGTTAGACCAGTAACTAGAACAGGAGACTCCGCCGATGATTCATGACGTTATCGACAAGTTGCGTGCATTACAGGACGTGCTTTCACAGAAGTTCGCGATCGAGGCCGAAATTCGCAATCTACCGAAGTCTCTCGCGACTAAGACCGAGCTACTCAATCGCCTCAAGCGTACCTATATCGAAGACAACGAGAAATACGAAGCGCTTCGCAAGAAGATCGCCGACCTTCGCTTACGTCTTGAAGAAGCCGAACGTGAGCGCGAGAACTACGAGAAGCAGATGGATCTCATCAAGACCCAGCGCGAGTACGAAGCGCTCGACAAAGAGATCCGCGAGGCCGGCGAGCGCGAGCAGGAACTGCGTAAGGAGCTGCAGCGCGAGGAAAAGAACTTCCAGGAGATGTCGCATTCTCTCGAGCGCGAAGAGACCATGATTCAGCAGCAAGAAGCCGAGCTCACCGAGGAGCAGAACAAGATCAAGGGCGAAACCGAGGCTAAGCAGGAGCAACTCAAGGAACTGGAGGCCGAGGAGACGAACCTCGTGCCCGACCTTGATCAGGAGCTTCTGTTTAAGTTCGAGCGCATTATTCGAAGCAAAGAGGGCGAAGGCATCGTGTCGCTGCGAAAGGGAGTCTGCACCGGCTGTCAGATGATTCTCCCCAACCAGTTTGTCAACGACGTCCGCGACGGCTCCGAGATCAGGTTCTGCCCGTACTGCAGCAAGATCGTGTTCTATCTCGGCGATGAAGAGCTTACCGCGCCGGAGGACGACAGCGAAGGTCTTGTCGATCTCATGGGAGGCCTGAGCGACCTCGACGACGATGACGACGCCGTACTCGAGACCGGTGACCTTGAAGAGTCCGAGGAAGAAGGCTTAGACGAGGTCGATAAGGGCGTGCTCGACGAGGAACCGCTCGATCTCAACGAGACCGACGACGACGACATCGAGGACGAAGACGAGAACGAACTCGAGGAAGACGACGACCTCGAGGAAGACGACCTCGAAGACGAGGATGAAGAAGAGGAAGAGAGCGGCGAGTTCGACTAGGTAGACTAAGCAGAGCTACACCGACCACTCGTGGAACCGCGTCGCTACGAAGGAACGACAGGTCGCGCCGTCGCCGGAGCGCTTCGGCGCTTCGGAGGAAAGTCCGGGCTCCGGAGAGCACGGTACCGGGTAACACCCGGGCGCCCACACGGGCGACAGAAAGTGCCACAGAAACCAGACCGCTTCACTTCGGTGGAGCAAGGGTGAAACGGTGGGGTAAGAGCCCACCGGTCCGCGGGCGACCGCGGGCGGCATGGTAAACCTTACCGGGAGCAAGATCAAGCAGCGGAGGGAGTGGCTCGCTCGTCACCTCTGCGGGTAGATCGCTCGAGGCGTGCGGCAACGCGCGCCGTAGATGGATGACGGCGACGGTACCTGTACCGTACAGAACCCGGCTTATAGACCTGTCGTTCCTTCGCTCTTCCGCTTCCTCGTTTCCCGCTCCCTCGTTTCCCGCCGCAGATTGACTTTTTGTTCAAAAGATATTTTAATGGCGCCAGACTCGGCATGAGATACCCCAGAGCACGCTTTAACTTTGCATCCAAAGGGAAGGAAAAACAAGAGCCTTCGGCCCGCGTAATCGCCGGAAGTATCTTAAGCTCTGTGATATTTTTGTCGGTACTGGCGTTCGTGCTGTTTGGTGGGCATCGGTTTTTTTTCGGGCTGGTCCGCGCCGCCGGGCGGAGCAACCCGGCAGAGTTATGGGCCGAGCAGCGTTATCAGGAGCTTATCGCCGAAGCGGAAACCCGCCTCAGCGAGGACCCGATGGACCGTAACGCCTTGGTGTATTCCGGTTTCGCCCAGTTCTATTCCGGGTTAGAGCAAGTGGAAGAAGAACAGCGCCTCGAGTACATGCAGGGCAGCATACGCACGCTGCGCAAGGCTCTGCTGCACGACGAAAACGCGCTTCGGGGAGAGTTGTACTACGTGTTGAGTAAGGCGTATTTTCACACCGGGCCGTTTTATTACGATCTCTCGGTGGAGTACATGCAACGAGCACTCGATCACGGCTTTGATGCACCCGATGCACAGGAGTATCTCGCGGTTGCCTACTCCGACCTCGGCCGCCACGAGCGGGCCGCTGAAAGCCTGCGCGCTGCCGTAGCCGACAATCCAAACGATCTGCTGTATTTCACACTCGGCGAAACGCAGATCGAGCTTGCACAACCTGCCGAAGCCGAGCACGCGTTTGAGCGCGTGCTCGATGTCAGCGAGGATTCATATCTTATTCAACAATCCCAGTTGCGTCTGGCGGAACTGCTGATTGAAGAGGGTCGTTACGACGAAGCTCTTGAACAGCTGGAGGACGTCCTCGAGTCGAATGAAGAATCGGCGCAGGCGTACTACCTACGTGGCAGGTTGCACCTGGCTCAGGACGACCGTGAACGCGCCCGGGCGCAATGGCGTGAAGCGGTGCGCCTTGATCCACAGCACACCGAGGCGCTGCGGAGCTTGCAGAACAACTAGGAGGGGAGCTACCCGATGGCGTTCGGAAATATGTTTAACGCGTTCTCCACCGACATCGGCATCGACTTGGGAACCTGCAACACGCTGGTTTACATCCGTGGGAAGGGAATCGTGATCAACGAGCCTTCGGTCGTTGCTGTTGAGAGGGGAACGAAAAAGGTCGTAGCGGTCGGCGAAGATGCACGCCGCATGCTTTGGAAAACGCCGGGCGATATCATTGCGATCCGGCCGTTGCGCGACGGGGTCATCGCCGACCTCGAGACCACCGAGAAGATGGTACGGTACTTCATCGCGAAGGTCTTGCGTCGACGTTGGCTCGTAAAACCTCGCATGGTCATCGGCGTTCCGTCGTGTATTACCGAGGTTGAACGGCGCGCGGTAGAGGAAAGCGCGTATAAGGTAGGCGCACGCGAGGTGAAGGTGATCGAGGAGAGCCTCGCCGCCGCGATCGGCGCCAGCATTCCGATCTACGAACCTGCAGGCCACATGGTTTGTGATGTCGGCGGCGGTACGAGTGAGATCTCGGTCATATCGCTCGGCGGCATGGTGGTTACCAATGCAATTCGGCTCGGCGGCGATGAGTTCGACGACGCGATCATCAAGCACGTCCGTACGGTGCACAACCTCATCATAGGAGAGGGTACCGCCGAGGAGCTCAAGCGTAAGATCGGCAACGCAGCGCCCGACAAGAAGATCGAAACTATGGAGATCAAGGGCACCGACGCCATCACCGGGCTTCCCCGTCGTTTAGAGATCGATAGCGTGGAGGTCCGCGAGGCGCTCCAAGAGCCGATTACCGCAATTGTCGAGGAGATCAAGCGAACGCTCGGTCAAACTCCGCCGGAGTTAGCGGCAGATATCGTCGAGCGTGGCATTGTGATGACGGGCGGAGGGTCACTGCTCAAAGGCCTCGATCACCTCGTCGCAAACGAGACCGGTGTTCCCTGTTTCCGTGCCGAGGACCCGCTGAACTGCGTTGTACTCGGTGCCGGAATGTTTTTCGAGTACGAAAAAGGGATGAACGATCACCACCATATCTACAATAAGCTTTGAACGGTTCGAGTCGGTTCTCCACGAACAAAGCGGCAATTACGCTCGCGGTTCTACTCACCATATCGTTGTTCGGGGTCGCGCTTAGCGGCCCCGGCCGTATAGGAGGACCGGTCCGTGTTCTCGGGTCGTTGATTGGCTCGGTACAGCGGGGTGTTTCGGGCCTCGGAGGTTTTGTCGGGGGTACCGTGAACTCGGTGCGCGAGCTCGGACAACTTCGACAAGAACACGAAGATCTGCTCGAGCGCCTGCGCGAGTACGAAGCGATCGAACGCGATATCCAAGACCTCGAACGTGAGATTCAAGCGCTGCGAGAGACGCTTGGATTCTCGCAGGAGTTGACCTACGAAAACGTTCCCGCACGAGTCATAGCTCGCGACCCGGGCAATTTCTTCTCCACAATAACACTCAACCGCGGCTCGCGAGACGGCGTTCAGACGGGCATGCCGGTGATCGCGGTGCAGGACGGACGCCAAGGCTTAGTGGGGCGCGTCAAGGATGTAACCCGGAGGACCGCAACGGTAAAACCGATCTTCGACAGTTCCTCCTACGTCGCCGCCCGTCTGCGGGAGTCGCGCTACGACGGTTTGATTCAGGGTGGCGGAATCGGCAGCAATACCATCGTGATGCGCTACGTGCCCGACTCGGCCCGTGACGAGATAGGGTACGGCAACATGATCGTAACCTCAGGCATGAGTTCGGTGTATCCTCCCGAGATCCAAGTTGGAACGGTAGAGGCGGTCCAGTCACGACCGTACGAGACCTCGCTGGAGATCGAGATCACACCGCTGATCAATTTTTCGCGCTTAGAGTATGTCTTTGTGCTCGCGCCGGACGACACGTGAGCCACACGCTCACACGGAAGAAGGTAGGCTGAAATGTCGGCTGCTATGATATATGGTACGGTTATAGCGATCGGATTTGCCGTGCTGCAGAGCAACGTGCTGCACGGAATTGCGATCACCGGCGTAGTTCCGGATGTTGCGCTGATCGTGGTGGTATTTCTCGCGAACAAGAAGGGCAGCCTTGTCGGTGAGCTCAGCGGGTTTGGTGCCGGTGTCGCACAGGATCTTCTCAGTCTAGCGCCAATTGGGTTTCATGCTTTCAGCAAGACCTTGATCGGCTACCTTGTGGGCAAGACACACGGGAAGACCTTTCTAGACCCTATATTTCTGCCGATTCTGATGGTATTCATCGCGACGCTCATGCAGGGTTTGATGGCGTCTACACTGGTTGCGGTATTTCGTATCGAGCCCGCTTTCTCCGGTGTTCTCAGCACCCGCTTCGCGGTTGAGTTGGCGTACAATGCGCTCCTCGCACCGCCGATTTTTGCTCTGCTGCGTTTCGTGCCTCCGCTTGTAGAGGCTGAACGGGGAGGATTTGCGTAAGCCATGACCCAATCGCCGAACAATCGTCGTATACCGCGCGAACGCATCATTGCGTTCGGTGGAGTCATTGCGTTGCTCGTTGTTCTATATCTGGGCTATTTGTTCTCGCTCCAGATCATTGACGGCTATATCTATGCACTGCGAGCCGAGCAGGTCACGCGTCGCAGCTCGCTGATTCCGGCGCCGCGCGGTCAGGTTTTCGATCGCCACTACGATACTCCGCTCGTCACCAACGTCGACTCTTTCGTCGTGGAGATCAACCCCGCAAATATCCCGCGTGGCATGCACGATGAGGTATTCCAACGCGTCGCCGAGGCGCTCGATATCCCGCCGTCTCGCTTGGAGCAGCGCATTCCACCGCGCCGTTACAACACGTATCAGGCGGTTGAGGTCGATACCGCGGTTTCGTTCGAGACAATCAGTTACATCGCCGAAAACAACGAACGCTACCCGGGTGTCAGTTGGCGCAATACGCCGGTTCGACAGTACACCATGACGAACTCGCTTGCGCATACCCTTGGTTACGTAGGTCAGATCACAACCGAGGAGCTGCAGGTCTTGTACAACCGCGGCTACACCGCCAACTCAATACTCGGCAAGGCCGGGATCGAGCAGCAGTACGACGAGATGCTGCGCGGGGAAGACGGCAGGCGCTTTCTGAAGGTGGATGCGCGCGGCCGCGAGGTAGGTGAAACCGAGCTCGACCCGATCGAGCCTGAACTCGGCGAGAGTCTCGTCTTGACCATAGACCGCCACATTCAGAAGCTTGCCGAGCGGACCCTAGGAAACAGAACCGGATCGGTCGTTGCGCTGCGCCCGCACACCGGAGAGATCCTCGCGATGGCGTCGTATCCCTACTACGATCCCAACCTGTTTCTGGATCGTGGACGCTCCGAGAGTTTTCGCAGTCTCTCGATCGACGCACGTGCGCCGTTCTTGAACCGAGCGATACAATCGGCCGCGGTACCGGCCTCCACCTTTAAGATGATCATGACCGCTGCGGTGCTCGAGGAAGACGCCTTTCCAACCGACCAGACCGTTACCTGTCGCGGCTCGCGACGGTTTGGGAACCGAACCTTCAACTGTTGGCAGGAGTACGGCCACGGAGCGCTTACATTACCCGAAGCGCTCGCTCAGTCCTGTAACGTCTTCTACTATACCATGGGCCATGATTACCTCGGAGAGGACATCATTATCGATTACGCAAAGCAGTTCGGATTCGGCGAACGTACCGGTATAGACCTTCCCGGCGAGGTGCCCGGGTTGGTGCCCACTCCGGAATGGAAACAGGCCCGCTTCGGATCACCGTGGGTTGGGGGAGACACAATCAATCTCTCGATTGGACAGGGTTTCATCGAGGTCACGCCGCTACAACTCGCGAACGCTATGGCGATGGTTGTCAACGACGGCGTCATTTACCGCCCGCACGTTTTGAGCGAAGTTCGTGACCAGGAGACCGGACAGATCATCCACAACGTACAGCCGGAGGTTCTCCGAACCGCGGATATCAGCTCCGAGACCTTCTCCAAGCTGAGAGAAGGGCTACGAGGCGCAGTCGAGCATGGAACGCCTCGGCCGGTTATCACTACCCGAGCCGTAGATCTCGCCGGCAAGACCGGCACCGGTGAGACCGGGCGTCCCGATGAGCTACACTCATGGTTCGTGTCGTACGGGCCGTACGACGCCGAGGACCCCGAGGACAAGGTTGTATTGGTCGTTATGGTCGACGGTGCTAATGAATGGGAATGGTGGGCGCCGCGCGCGTCAAACGTAATTATGCACGGGATCTTTACCGGTCAAACCTACGAGGAATCGCTCAATTCGCTGGGCCTCAGCTGGTGGCTCCGAGCCGAGGAACAAGACGAACCCCCGGACGTACCCGAGGAAGAGTACCAACAACAGCAGGAAGGATTCGAACTCGAGGGGTAGGGGGAAGCGAGTAGGGTGGCCGAATCCCTCAGCTTTGTGTGATATCGGACTCTGTGATAGCTCGATCCTGCCGCTCGGCGGCTTGCTGCTCCTTAGCGGCCTGTTCCTCTTTAGCGGCCTGCCACAGCAACTCCATCTCTGCAAGGTTATCGCCGTCCATCGGGATCCCGCGCTTCTCCATCTCTCCGGCGACATGCTCGAACCGCTCAACAAACTTCTCGTTCCCGGCGTGCAGTGCCACCGAGGGATCATGCTTGAGCAGCCGCGCAAGGTTTGCAACGCTGAACAGCAGGTCGCCGAGCTCGCGCTCGGCGCCGTCATGGTCGCCTGCCTCGTACGCGCTTCGTAGCTCAATCAACTCCTCGGAAACCTTCTCGAACACCGGTTCGCTGCGGTCCCAGTCGAACCCAAGCTTCGACGCTTTCTTCTGAAGCTTCACCGCGCGAGAGAGCGGGGGTAACCCGCGAGTCTTCCCATGCTCAAGTATCGACCGTCGCTTTTTGCCCTCCGAGGCTTTGATATCATCCCACTGACGCAGTACCTCGGCGCTACCCATAGAGCCGGCGTCCTCGCCGAAAACGTGAGGATGTCGCCTAACCAGCTTCTCCGAAACCGCTTCGAGCACTCCCGAAACAGTGCCGCTTCCCGCTTGCTCGAGCATGTAAGAAATCATCGTGGCAACCAGTACGGTGTCGCCCAACTCTTCGCGAACCTCGGCATAGTCTTGATCCAGGAATGCTCCGACTACCTCGTAGGCTTCCTCTACCAAGCTCTCCTTCATACTCTCGGGAGTCTGCTCGCGGTCCCATGGGCAGCCGTCCGGCGCCCTGAGAATTCTTATGATGCGGTATAGTTTTCTGAACGCCTCGACCGCGGGCTCCTCGTTGTACGCCTTGTCGGTAGGCGCCTCCAGGCGCTCCAGCGGCTCGAGCGGTGTCTTTGTAACTCGCCCGGTCCCAGTAGCGCCCGGGGTGCCCGTATCGCCGCCGAGGGCGGCGCCGGCGTTATCTTGATTGCTTCTGTTCTTTCGTTCGCGCATATCCTTCCCCAAACATCACCATAAACATCACCATCAACTACACAAGTAGACCAATCTTAGTAGACCGAATATGTATTATCGGAAGTAGAAGAAGTACAGAAGCGCGGCTCGTTCCGTGCGACACACTCCTACTATTTGTTCTACCTTGTTCTACCGTTCCGAACCGCTCACGCTTGAAAACACCCACATCAGTACGAAGGATGTGATCAACGGCGGAAAGATGTTTACGTTATTAAGATTGGCCAGCCGCTGGATCACGCCCTCGAAGTAAAAGTCTACCACGCCTCCGAGGAATGCCCCAACGAGACCCAGAACCAATGCGCCCCAGAACCGCCCGAGAAACGGCCTGCGCAGCACATAATAGAACCACAAGGTTATCCCAAACCCAATTACCATGTAAGTAAGCCCGATGTTCAAGTAGTACGTAGCCATGATTTCCTTCTCTGTTGGCCGCTTGGTCGCTCTGTCACGCTATTGCGGAAATATCTCTATGCGCCCCAGAAACGCCGGGACGCTATAAATTACCTCGAAATCGGTAGTTCTGCCGAACGCGAGTCCATAGATCGCAATCTCTATAGGATTGTTTGCATCGATCGCGGTTACAAATCTATCATTGCCGGCGCCGAAGTCCGCATCGTCAGCCGAGTACCCGGTGTCGATATCGTTCTCACGCTCGAACGGAAAAAAAGGCTTAGCGATGCCTTCATCATCGTCGACGTTCGGACCGCGCGCGAGCCGCCTTGAGTCTGCGGGTTGCGGTACCCCGTTTTCATGATACAGCGCGTAGGCGTCGTCTTCACCTATCAACGGGGGGTTATCGATGCTTGAGTCGTACGGAAAGAACACATCGTAGCGCACCGTGCCGCTCGCTCCTGCAAGAAGCGGTTGTGCGCCGGTTCCGGTAGCACCGCGCGCGCGGACTCG
>Ga0207421_10001234_pt1 | contig 33071 bp, 28 predicted proteins | sample SodLakKL_010_SED_4_FD_187542 | JGI IMG/M metagenome (GOLD analysis project Ga0207421, IMG submission 187542) | Alkaline sediment microbial communities from Lake Tanatar, Kulunda Steppe, Russia - 8KL_010_SED (SPAdes) (version 2) | ecosystem: Environmental > Aquatic > Non-marine Saline and...
TGATGGTGTTCAGCATGAATTGGGCTTAATTATAGGCCCTACTGAAAGCAGTGCACCTGGCAATTGGGGAAGAATGGCAATGCTTCCTGATCTTTCTGGCATCGCCCCGAGGGGCGGAGTCATGCTAGCAACGCGTGGTAATTCGTGGGAATTTATGACCTATGGGGGAGGGAAATTCCATAAGGCTTTAAGTATTGATTATGGTAGTGGTGATGTAACTTATAGTGGTGAGGTAACTTATAATGACGGAGACTCAGATGCAAGGCTGAAGAAAAATGTGGAGCCCTTGACCGGTGCGCTTGACAAGATATTGAAGCTGAGGGGAGTTAATTACGAATGGGTTAACCCCTCACTGCACAGCGAGGGTGTGGAAGCCGGCATGATAGCCCAGGAAATCGAAGAAGTTTTTCCGGAATGGGTCAGGGAAATTAAGCCCAGAGGGGAAGACAAAAATCTTATAACCGACTCGGAAAAAGCAAAAACATACAATGTTCCCAGGGAATTTAATGCATATGTTGTGGAGGCATTCAGGGAGCAGCAGCAGAAGATTGAAGAATTAAAACAGGAGTTAACGGAACTGAAGGAAATTATAAAATCCCGGTAATATGAACCTCCTGCTGTAAGGGGCAGGATAAAGAAACAGAGGGTGCGGCTTTAAGGCATCTGTAGAAACTATCCAAAAAACACCGTCTTTTATAATAACTTTTAAAAAACGGGTGTTTTTAATAATCCTCACGAAGTTATTTATTTTATGGCTTCTTTAATTACATATCATTTATTTAATGTAGTTTTCCTGCGGAAAATTGAAATCATAAGCCATTTTTAATATCATAATCTTTACATTCTTGTAATTAAGAAAACTATAAGAAGAGCAGGCGAAAACCATGTGGTTATAAAGGGGCGAACATGAAAATTACAAGGGTTTTTTTAGCAGCTATCCTGGCGTTTTTCTTTACACCCGGTCGGTCTTTTTCCGGTCAGCTTGAACTTGAGGATTTCGTGGAATCTGCCCTGGAAAAAAATCATTCCATTAAAGGGGCAAGGCAGGGGGTTTTATCTGCTTACGGTGAAAGTATGGAGGCTTACGGCAACTTTTTCCCTTCTCTTTCCGCTTCTTTCAGGGGAACATATACCGATACGGTGCCTGAGCTTGATTTTGCAATGCCGGTTTGGGCGGATCCGGATACCGGAGAGCTTCTTTATGAAGAGATAGCCATGGAAATGGGGCAGGATAAGTCATACGGTTTACAGTTGCAGCTGCGTCAGCCTGTATTCACCTTCGGGCTTGTAAGCAAGGGATATACCGCTTCAGCACATGGCCATGAAATTGAGAAGCTTAGCTATCAGCTCCGCAGGGATGTTTTTGAGACGGAGATAACTAAACTTTTTTATGGGGTGCTGCTTGCGCAGGAGATGCTGGATACAGCAAAAAAACAGAAAGCCCTGATGGAGGAGAACCTTGAAACCACAAAGGCTTTCTTTGAAGCGGGGAAAGTCTCAAACCTGGATGTCAACCGCGTTCGTTCTCATTGCCTGGAGGCTAAAAGCGGAGTAAAGAAAGCGCAAAGCTCTCTTGACCAGTCAAGGGCATCTCTTTTCAGTATGGCGGTGATTGAGGACACGGGGCAAAAACTAAAGGGGGATCTCAAGCATGTTGAGCATGACCTGGATCTGGAAGAAGTTCTGGAACATGCGATGGACCTTCGAAAGGAATTGGAGATAGCCCGGCGAAGTGTTAGGATAGCTGAAAAACAAAGGGATATTGAACTTGCTCAGAACCTTCCGCATCTGTATGGTTTTGCCTCCTACAGTTATGAGCGTCCGGATCAGTCAATGCAGGATGAGTGGGGCGGCTCTCTGGTTGTCGGTGGCATGATTGAAATGTCTCTTCCTCCCTTTTCGGTGCCTGGACAGATGAAGAAGGTCAACGCCCGTTTAAAAGAGGCGCAGGCAGGTGCGGAGGACCAGAAGCGAAAAATAAAACTGCAGGTGAAAAACAGTTACCGGAATCTTTCTTTTCTGCATAAAAGGGTTTCAATAATGAGGGAAAACCTTCATATCACCGGGGAGAACCTGGAAACTGCCAGCAGGCAGTATGACAGGGGACGGATAACAAACATTGAACTAAACGAAGCAATTCTTGACTACACTTCAGCCAGGCGGGAATATGCCTCTGCGCTTTATGATTATATTGTCGGTTTAGAGGAAATGCTGCTTGCGGCGGGAAAGTAAACAAGGAGTGAAGATAATATGAAGATTAAAATGGTAAAGGGTATACTGATACTGCTGGCGGCGCTTCTTGTGATACAGATTGTCAGAGTGCAGATGGCGGATGAGGCGGAAGTGCCTGAACCTGAAGGTTTAAGCAGGATTAGGACAGAGGAAATAGAAAGAAGGGATGTTGTCAGGACCTACAGGTATACCGGAAAGATGAGAGGCATAAAGCAGGTTATGCTTTTTCCGTCAGTTCCGGGTGTGGTTAAGGAAAAGCCGGTATCTCTGGGGTCTTCCATAGAGAAGGATGCCCCTGTTATTCTGGTTGACAGGTATGAGGAGGGAGTTGAATATAAATACTCCCGGGTAAGGTCTCCGGTGAGCGGAAGGGTAATGGAGATAATCCCTGATATAGGAGAAAGAGTTTCACCTCAGCAGCCGGTGGCTTCGGTAGCCGATACCTCTGTAATGAGAATAACGCTTCATATCCCCCATCAGGAGGCTATGCTTGTAAGAGAGGGGCAGGGTGTTTCCTTGAGGGTAAAGGCTTTGGGAGAGGAAAAATTTACCGGGTCTGTTTATGAGATCGAACCTGCTCTTGACCGGAAAACAATGAAAAGAAAAGTTGAAATACGTGTCGATAACGAGAGAGACAGATTGAGGCCCTATATGGTATGTGAGGTTGGAATTGCGGTTGATGAAATTGATGGGGCAAAGGCCGTTCCTCTTATTTCCGTGGTAGAGAGGGAGGGGGAGAAGGGGGTATTCATTATTGGTGAAGAAAACTATGCCCGGTGGTATCCTGTGGAAGTTTTACTTCTCGGGGATGAGTATGCGGCAGTAGAGGGGGATTTTCAGGAAGGAAACAGGGTTGCATATGATGGCCACTACGGGCTGGTTTCCGGCAGGCCGGTGGAAGTATTGAAGTAGATATAGAATGAAGCTGCCTGATTATTCAGTAAAAAAACCGGTTACCATAACCATGATGATACTTATTGTTGTGGTTTTGGGAATTCTTTCTATTTCTCGCATGGGTCTGGATTTGATGCCTGATATAACATTTCCGCTCGTTACTGTTGTTTCCAGCTACGAAGGGGTAGCCCCCGAGGATATGGAAACGCTGGTTACCAGGCCAATTGAAAGAGCCGCTTCATCCGCTGACGGGGTGAGCAATATTAATTCATTTACGATGGAGGGTGTATCCGGGGTTATCGTGGAGTTTAGCTGGGGAACTGACATAGACCGGGCTGCCGAGGATATAAGAAATCAAATTGAGATGATCAGGTATATGCTGCCTGCTGATATGGATACTCCCCAGGTTATGAGGTTTGATCCTGCCATGATGCCTGTGGTGGGGTACGGCATCAGCGCTGATATGGACCCTCTTGAGCTGGCAAGGCTGGTGGAGGACGAAATAGAACCTGCAATAGAGCAGGCCGACGGAGCCGCTGCGGTATATACATGGGGGGTTCAGGAGCGCGAGATACGTGTTGAGCTTGATGCCGGTAAACTGCTTCAGTACCGGATACCGGTAAACGAGGTAGTGGCTTCGGTGGGCGGCGGTTCACCCTCAATGCCGGGGGGAAGAATAGAAAAAGGCTTCCGGGAATTTACTCTTCGCATAACAGGTGAGTACGAAACCGTTGATGACATAAAAAATACTGCGGTGGGTTTTGTGGAAGGTGAGGCTGTTTTTCTTCGAGACATTGCCGATGTTAAGGATACCTTAAAAAAAGAAAGGGCTTTCTCCAGAATAAATGGGAGAGAGGGGCCCGTATTGATGGCGATGGCTGAGTCTGAGGCAAACCCTGTTTTGACCGCAAGAAGAATAGAGTCCCAGATTGAAGACCTTAAGGAGCGCCTACCCGAAGATGTTAGGATAACAAGTTTTCTTGATATAGGGGATTTAATTACAACAATACTGACTGTGACACTCACTTCGGCCCTTACGGGAGGTGTTCTGGCTGTTTTAATTCTGCTGCTGTTTTTGCGCTCGCCGAGGGCTACCCTTGTGATTGCAGTGGCCATTCCCCTTTCGGGCCTGGCTGCATTCCTTCCTCTATTTGCAGCTGGTTACAACATTAATTTTGTCATACTTATAGGAATTGCGCTGGGGGTGGGAATGCTGGTGGACAATGCCATAGTCGTGATTGAGAATGCTTACCGCCATTTTGAAATGACCTCGGATCCCGTAAAGTCTTCTGCGGAAGGAGCAAAAGAGGTTGGCGTGGCTTTAATTGCCTCAACATTTACTACGGTGGCGGTTTTTCTTCCGCTTTTTTTTACACGGGGCATTGTGGGCAGAATTTTTTCCCAGCTTGCCCTTACCGTAAGCGCTTCGCTTATATGCTCTTTGATTATAGCTCTTTCGATAATACCGATGCTTACATCAAAGCTGATGCGGAGAGAGTCGGCGCTGAAAAAGAGCCAGTGGATAGAGAGCATGAAGAATTCTTACAGCCGGGCTTTAACGTACGCCCTGGACCATAAGGCAAGGGTTCTGATTACAGCGGCCGTAGTAATAGCTGTGGCGGTGGCGGTATTCCCCTTTATGAGCAGGGAATATTTCCCCACCATAGATCAGAGGCTTATGATGATAGATGTCGAAGGCGAGGTAGGAACGGTTCTGGAAGAGACTTCCCGGGTCGTAGGAAGGGTGGAGGAGCTACTGAAAATTGATGAAGTTGATAGTTACGCCAGTTTAGTGGGTATGGTTGAGGGGGCTGAAATAGATGCAATGATGGGAATCGGCCCTGCAGGCCCTCATGAGGCGTCTTTGTATGTAAGCATGAAACCCTCCGACAAAAGAGACAGGAGTAATGAGGAAATATTTCATAATATAAGGCGGGGGCTTCCTCCTGATGCGAAATTTGATGTGCGCACTTTGGACATTGGCAGGGTTATGATAGCCGGTGGGGGTGTTGAGCAGCCGCTGCAGGTTAATATATATGGCCCGGACCTGGATGTTTTAACTTCGCTTTCCGAACAGGTTGTTGAGGTTATGGGGGAGGCTGGGGGTGTGTATGATATTTCTTCTACTATTGAAGAGGGCCGCCCGGAAATCGCCGTGAGGCTTGATCGCCGTAAGGCTTCGGAGCTCGGGGTGCCTGTCGGCGAAGCGGCCGGGGTGATAAATATTCTCACTGCCGGCCAGAGAGCCGCAATCTTTCGGGAGGGGGGAAAAGAGTATGATATAGAGGTTATTCTCGAAGAAGAGAGCAGAGATAATCTGCAAAAACTAGCCAATCTTCCTGTTCTTACTCCCGACGGGAGGAACATAAGCCTTCTGCAGTTTTCAAGTCTGGAAGAAGAAGAGGGTCCGATCAGGCTTATGAGGGAAAACCGCCGGCGTAAAGTTATGATAGGAGCAAATTACGAGGGAATAGGCTTGTCGGAAGCGATAAACAGGGTTGAAAGGGGGTTAAAAGACATTGAAATGCCTGTCGGATACTCACTGGATTTTGGGGGTGAGGTTGAAGACATGCGGGAAATGTTTGTTACGCTGGCGCAGCTTTTTGCACTGGCTTTGCTTCTTGTTTATATGGTAATGGCATCACAGTTTGAGTCTTTTATTCATCCTCTTATACTGATGCTCAGTATCCCCCTTGCTTTTGTGGGAGCAATACTCTTACTGTCCCTGACCGGCACCACTATATCAATGCCATCGGCTATGGGGGGCCTCATACTCTTTGGAATAATCGTAAATAATGCGATTGTGCTTATAGATTATGTTAATCTTCTCAGGCGTGAGCACGGCATGATATTGAGAGATGCGGTAGTTGAAGGGGGAAAAACAAGGCTCAGGCCAATACTCATGACCGCAATGACCACTGTTTTTGCCATGATCCCGGTAGCCCTCAACAGAATGGAGGGGTTTGAAATTAGAACATCCGTGGCCCAGTCGGTGATAGGCGGGCTTGTGGCTGGCACCTTCCTTACCCTTTTTATAATTCCTGTGGTTTATGAGTATGTGGAGAGTCGCAGGAAAAGCAGTTAGAATTTCTCTTAAAACATTAATTTTTCAGATGGTGATAAACGTTTCTTTTTCGTATGCCGAAGCCAACCCTCCCATTGTGATAATGAAACCGAATTAAAGACTGTATGTGCGGTCGGTAAAAGCTAAGGGGTTTTTTAATTTTATTTTTGTCTATGAATAGAGCTTAAAACTCACACAAGTTTATGTTGAAAAATTTGTGAATCTGTGTTATTAATTTAGTAAGAGAGGGTAAAAAATGTTTTTTACTACTAATTATAGCACAAAGAATGTAAAATGTCAAATGGGAGATAAAAAAGTAAAGAATTCCCGTGGTTTTACGCTTATAGAGACCATGATTGCAATTATAATTCTTGGGATAACGGCATTGGGAGGGATTTTTTTTCTCTTCAGCAGCAGTCAGTTTGTAACTGATTTTGAATCTGACTTAAAAGGCGTAAATCTGGCGAAAGAGACAATGGAAAGATTTACATGGAGAATGCCCCAGGATTGGATTGAAGAGTCAGGTGAAGATCCAGTTCCCGGAGCTGGCAATTTCGGAAGTTTCGTGAATGCAGCAAGAAGGTATCAAATTGAAGATAAAGGCAGTTATAAACTGCTTGAAGTATCCGTTGAAATATCAGAGGAAGAATGAGCTCAAGATTATTAAAAAGAAGTAACAGCGGGATATCACTTACAGAACTTATGACAGCTATGGTCATAGCCGGGATTATCTTTATAACTATAGGAGCATATTTCGTAAATGAGCATACAATGAGAACGACTATAATAGAGCGTTCTGATAAAACCCAGGGCGCCAGAACCGCAATGCGAGGTTTGAACGGCAAATTGATGTTTGCAATACCGGCAACAGTCAGTTTTGATGAAAATGAAAATGAGCTTTCGGCAGAGATTAGAGGAGGACACTACTATCATTCTAAACATAAGGATGAAGGTGTAGACAGAGTCGTTTCATTTCGATTAAACGATGGAAAGTTTCAGGAATGTTATCCTGACGATAGTGGTGATTGGAATACAATTGCGGAAAATGTAACTCATTTCCATGCGGAGCTGGAAGGTGACTTTTTAGTTCTGGAAATCGGTGTTGAAGACGGAAGAGAAGAGCTTCAGCTGCGCACTGGATTGACAATGCTGGGGGATATGTGATGATTAAAAAGGGAAATGAAGGTTCTGTGCTTGCATTGGCAGTAATTGTTTCACTTATTATGACGTTGAGCGGATTAGCATTACTTAATACAATCCAGCATACAGGCACCGGTGTTAGGGGTGATGAAGTGCAACGAACTAAAGCCTTTTATGCGTCGCTGTCGGCATTGAGATTTACCTATTTATGGATAGCATGGAACTCCAGGGAAATAAGGGAACACCTGGATGAAGGCAATGAGTCTTACATTATTGATTCAAGTACCACTGATAGCAGATGGAATGCATTAGCAAATCAATTAAAGTGGCAAGAAGAGGGTTTAAATGATTGGACTATTAAAATAAGCCGGGGTCCCTCGGATGATGAGTTTGAAGTTGATGTTTCATTTGATTATTGAATTTGTTTTTTAGAAAATCAGTTAATTGATTTTAGTATCAGTTGTATATTAAAAGCCTTCTGTAAATACATTCCTTGTTCGTAAGCAAATTAGAATAAGCCTTAAAATCAGCAAAGTTTACAATACTGTTTATTTGAAAAATTATGAATCTGCGATTAGTATTGTTTTGTTATAATTAACTGTTTAAGGGGCATATCATTATTGCAAAGGAGAAAAAGATGGGGACAAAATTCGGTACGGCGGTTGTTAAAGAAGCTGACAGCTTTCAGGCCGGAAGCCTGGCGGCTAAAGAGGCAATGAAGAAGGCCGGTTCAGAGAAAGTTAACCTGTCCTTGGTTTTCGCCTCCAGTGTATATAATTACAGTGAGGTAATTCGAGGTGTGAAGGAGGCTACCGGCAATGCTCCTTTAATCGGGGCATCTTCCGCCGGGGAGTTCAATGAAGAAAAAGCAAGCAAAGAAAGCGTCGGATGTGCGGTAATTTCAGGGGATACTCACAGGTTTTTTCTTAGCAGGGCAGATAATTTAAAGGGAAATGAGTTGAAGGGAATGAAGAAAGCCGCTGAGAAGCTTCCCTCCAAAGTGGAGGGTTATCCTTTCAATTCTGCAATACTTATGATGGACGGTTTGACTTTTAACGGTGATGAGGTGGTCCTGTCAGCAGGGGAAGCAATGGGCCCTAATGTGAAAATTGCCGGGGGAGCTGCAGGAGATGACCTTAAGTTTGAGAGCACAAGGGTTTTTTATAATGAGGAGAGCTCTGCTGATATGGCTGGTATGGCTATGATAGCTTCAAAGGCTCCGGTGGCGATAGGGGTACAGCACGGTCATTCTCCCATAAGCCCGCCGCTTACAATTACCAAAACCAGGGGAAATACGATTTGTGAGATTGATGGAAAACCGGCTCTGGAAGTATGGAAGGAATATGCAAGAGAAAAGGCTGAAAAAGCGGGAATTGATGTGGATGAATTTACGGAAAAAACTCTCACGGATTTCTTTGTCAGGTTCGAGGCGGGAATACATATCGGTACGGGCTATAAAATAAGGTTCCTGGGGGGAACAAAAAAGACCGATGGGCCCCTGGTCTTTCCCGGGGCAATCAGCGAGGGTATGGTTATAAGGGTAATGGAAAGCCCGAAGCAGGACCAGATTGATTCTGCAAGAAAGGCTGCCGAAATAGCGCTTCAGGCCGCAGGCAACACAGAAATTGCCGGAGCCGTGGTTTTTGACTGCGCCTGCAGAAATCTTATTCTCGGAGATGATTTTCCAAAAGCCGTAGGTGAAATTAAAAAGACGCTGAATGTTCCTTTAATAGGGTTTGAGACATATGGCGAAATAGCAAAAGAAATAAGCCAGTTAAGCGGTTTTCATCAAACCACAACAGTGGTGCTTTTGATACCGGCATAGTTTGTTTTGGCAAGGTGGAAATAATGTATTATAACAAAGAGGTGAAAAGATAAATGTCTGAAGAAAAGGTAAGAAGAAGAAAGCTTATTGAACATTACGGTCAGTCTGTCGGAAGCGCAAGCGCTGAAAATTTAATCAGCGAGGCAGTAAATAATGTTGGCCTGGACCATAAACTGGAATATACAGCGGATGAAATCTTGAAAATATGCAATTTTCTAAAAAAGAAAGAAGGCTACATTAAGATACTGTCCCTGATTTTCATCTCCCATGTAAAGCTGAGTTATCCGGATAAAGAATTCAGCTGATGCATTTGATAAATTAAGCTGTAAAACGGCCCAGAAGTGTTTCCAGAAAATTCTCTTTGCGTATGTTTTCTTCCTCATCAATTGTGAAAGATTGATCAAATATCCTGAAAGTGTTATCCGTTAAAAAAGTAATTCTTTCTCTTCCTCCAAGCTCGCTGCTTATGTATTCGACTATTGCCCGGGGGCCGTCAGGTGATATTCCGGCGTCTTCTATCGTTTCGGGAGAGTGGTCTTCCCAGGGGCTCAGAAACCCCCACTTCCCGGTTTCCGGTTCCCTGTAAGCCAGCATTATGTGAGGCACGGGCAGGTCGTCATACGTTTCAACTATCAATTTGGTTTCATAAGGCTCATTGCCTTCCGGCATGCTCTCAAGAGCCTCCTGGGCAAACCGGGAGAAACCGGTGCATACGGCCTTCCTTGAAAAAAAGAGCTGCTCAGGGTCCCCAAATAAAACATTGTGTGCTGTAAGAACGTACTCGGTTTTATCTCCGTCAATTTCCCCGTTAAGGAAATCCACTATTTGCTGGGGGGTTTGAAGATTTTCCAGCGTGTTTAAGTATTCTTTTTTTTCCTCTTTAGAAATTTTTTCGGTTTCCACGAATTCAGGGACATTATTTCCCGAACCGGTCATTATTGACGGCGCCAGCGGCCCCAGCATTCTGAGTGCATTGTCGATATTTTCGGTTAAGTTGTTAAGGAAAGTCATTACAGGCTTTTGAACTGCTTTAAGAAGCGCGGGGCCTCTGGAGTCCCTGCTTATTACTGACAGTATTGTTGTTACTGCAGCGGAGACAGCTCTTCTTATTCCGGGGAAGGCTTCCAGTCTTTCAGCGATGCCCATTAATCCCGATACGTCTACACCGGAGGAGACAACAAAGCTGTTCTCGGGAAGCCTGCTTTCATCCTGGTTTTCTTCACTGCTGCTTTCTGGCTGGCTTTCTTCTTCCTTGTTTTTTTCTACCGAGGGTGCTTCCCATGAATTTGAGTTTGATTCCGGCATTATATCCTCAACCCCGCTGTGGAGGCCGTTTATACTGCCGAAACAAATAGCCGCCTGTATTATGATAAAAGTTGATAATATTAGTATTGTGCCAGTTGATTTCCTGTTCATTTTTCTCTCCTTTAATAAAATATACATTATTTTTGTGAAATAAAGGCGAAATACATATGAACTGCGCGTGAAATATCATTTCATATAGTTTTTTTTCGTTAATTTTTGACAAAACCTGAAAAAAATGACATAAAATACTGATTTATACTAATAAAAAAAATTTTATGGAAAGGTGTAAAAGATGAAGAAAACAGATAAAATAATTTTCCCGAAAGTAATAGAAGAAATACTTTCAGAGTGCCCGGAGTATGTGCTGGCAAATAATGTAGAGGAACTTGTAGAGCTTTCCTGCGCGGGGGCATCTGACAACGGATGGCATGACGTAGATTATGAAATTCCCGGTGAAGGCAGGTATACCGAAGCCAGAGTCTGCAAAGTAAAAAACGGGGTGGCGGCGAATTACACCGAGGCCTATATGAGGCGCCGTGATCCCGACAGCCTCCTGGTGGCTGACGATTTTCCTACGGACAAGGAAAAATTCGATGAAAGGTTCGGGTATGATTTTGAGGAGCTCAGAGATGAAACCGTTGAATGGCTTAAAAGCCAGAAACTGTGTGTCTTTTTATTTAAAGCGGGCCCTAAAAACCTTGGAAACGACGCTATAGCTTTGGCTCCGGCAAATGCCGGTTTTTTCGCCCTCGGGCTGGGGCTTCTTCAGGGGGTGGTTGATACTTCAAAGTTGGAGAAAGAGTTTAAAGCCGGTGCCGCAATATTTGTGGCGCCACCTTTCAGGCACACCCATTTTGATGGAAAACAGGTTGTGGTTCACAGAAGAAAGAATGATTTTCATGAAATGTTCAGTTATAACCTTTATCCCGGTCCCAGCGCAAAAAAGGGTGTTTACGGAATGCTTATAAACCAGGGTGAATTTGAAGAATGGGTTACGCTTCACTGTTCTACGGTTCAGGTGATAACCCCTTATGACAACAAAATCAACATTTCCCATGAAGGAGCCAGCGGGAGCGGAAAGAGTGAGATGCTTGAGGACATGCACAGGGAGAGAAGCGGAAGGCTGCTGCTGGGCCGCAACACAGTTACCGGAGAAGAGAGATATATAACTCTTCCCCAGGGTTGTAACCTAAGGCCTGTGACCGATGATATGGCGGTGACAAATCCCGAGATTCAGAAGAACAGGGGGAAGCTTACCCTCCAGGATGCGGAGAACTCCTGGTTTATGCGTGTGAATCATATAGAACGTTATGGAACTGATCCCCATCTTGAGGAGATATCATGCATGAATAGGGAACCAATGCTTTTTCTGAACCTGGATGTGGCTCCCGGAAGTACTGCGTTGATATGGGAGCATATACATGATGAGCCCGGCAAGCCGTGTCCCAACCCCAGGCTTGTTCTTCCAAGAAAAGCGGTTGAGGAGGCTATCGATGAACCGGTTGAGGTCGATATAAGGAGTTTCGGTGTAAGGACCCCCGTATGCACGAAAGAAAACCCGACTTACGGTATATTTGGGCTTTTCCATGTTCTTCCTCCGGCCCTTGCCTGGCTGTGGAGGCTTGTCTCCCCGAGAGGCGCTTCAAATCCGAGTATTATTGTTTCTGAGGGCATGAGTTCTGAAGGCGTTGGATCGTACTGGCCTTTTGCGACAGGAAAAAAAATAAAACAGGCCAACCTGCTTTTAAAGCAGATTATTGAGTTTCCTAAAGTACGATATATATTGACTCCTAATCAGTATATCGGGGCATGGAAGGTCGGATTTATGCCGCAGTGGATTGCAAGAGAGTACCTTGCCCGGAGGGGCGGGGCGTGGTTTACGGAAAAACAGATAACCCCTGCAAGGGCTCCCCTTCTTGGTTACGCCATCCAAAAACTGATGATTGAGGGAAATATGCTCGAAAAAGAGTTTCTGAGGGTTGAAAACCAGCCTGAGGTTGGGTATGAGGCATATGATAAGGGATATGAAATGCTGAGCGGTTTTTTTAAAACTCAGATAAAGAAATTTCTGGAACCGGGTCTTCTTCCCGAAGGAAAAAAAATAATTGAATGTTGCCTTTCGGATGGCACCCTGGAGGATTATTGTTCCATAATAGATTCGGAATCTATTATTATTGAGTAAAAACAATAGATAAAACCAATTTGACAAAAAAGCAGTATGGTTTTGGCGATATGAATTGGTGTCGGGCTATTTTAAATTCCGCTGAAATTTTATATAATTAATCATATTTTGAATTCCAAAGGAGCATCAAAATGAAGAAACTAAAAATTTCAGCTGTTCTGATTCTTTGTCTTGCACTTATTGCATTTATTATCCAAAATACCGGCCATGTCAGCGCGCGTTTTCTCTGGATGTCGGCAGATGTTCCCGTTGTTGTGATTATTATCATAGCGGCGGTCGGAGGGTTTTCGGCAGGGTTGCTTCTTTCGCTTCTTTCCAGGGATGATCTAAAGAAAAAATAAAGGAGAATAATATGACGGAAGAAAATAGGGGAAAAAGAGAGGAAGAGGTTTCTCAGAAAAGGCAAACCGGGGGTAAGGAATCAAAGAAAAAAGGGTGCTTCTCCGGATGCCTTATAATTTTCGCTGTTTTTTCAGTAATTCTACTGGGAGTTTTTGTGTATGGCTATTTTAACCGCTACAAGATACTTCCCCGTGCCATGAATATCGCCGGGGTGGAGATTGATACTATTGCCAGTTTCATGGGGGAAGAGATAGATTCAGGTCTTCCTGCCGAATTTACAGACAGGGCGTACAGAATAGAAATTCCGGAAGCGCAAGGGAGATTGAAAATATCCAGTTCCGACACCCCGGTCGATGAAAAGTATAATAAATTTGTAGACTATTTCAGCGAAGAGGGATGGGTTTTTCTGGAAGAGTTTGAATCGGTCTCTGATGCCCCCGGCCAGTTAGGGCATTTTTCCAAATATTTACAGGACATGAAGGCCGCAAGGATGCAGCGGGGGGATGAAAGAATCAGTGTTTTTGTCAGCAGGTATAACGATGAAACAATAGGCGCGGTTTGGCGCGAGAGCCTATCTCAGGTGGATGCTGAAAAGCAGCAAGAGGTTAAGAGGGAACCTGAAGAAGTAGAAGGAGAGGACCCTGATAATTTTCCGCTTTTTCCGGAAGGAGTTCGCATATCTTTTATGTCCGGAAGTGACGGTGATGAATTTTTTTACGATGTTGCTTATGCAGTTAAAGCAGCAAGAGATGAAGTTGTAGAGTACTACGAAAATGAAATGGAAAAGGGAAATTGGAGTATATCCCAGAAAGCCAGGGTGGAAGACAGGGAGTTTATAGAAGCCCATGCAGACAGAGCGCAGGCCCACATAACAATTGAGCCGAGCAGCGTGTATGAAGGTTATTCGGAAATACATATAGGCCTGACCGAAGAGGCTGACTGAATAACAGTAATTAAGCATTTACCTCATGCTATAGCAGATAAACTGCTTCACACATTTTTTTTATAGCGGGTAATAATAAACTATATTTCACATATTTTTTACAGTAATTACTCATCATTTTCATATAATAGCGGTATAATGTAGGTATAGAGCTATATAAACCGAATAAAATGTTCTTCCGGACATAACCTTAGGGGTAAAAAAGCGCTTTATTATCAGGGCCAATAACAGGTAACCCGCATCACGTATGTCCGGCACGGAATATGTTGTTGCGGCTTATTTCCTTATTTAATATAATCAAGGCGGGAATTTAAAATAATATGAATATATGAAAACATTAAAATCTAAAAATAAAATAGTGGATGTCAGGTATGATATAAGGCGGAAGATAGGATCCGGCGGTATCGCTACCGTGTACAAAGCCCGGGACAGGGTTCTTAACAAGGATGTCGCCTTAAAAAAAATACATGACAAGTACGCAGAAAATAAAAATTTCATCGAGATGTTTAAAAGGGAAGCGGTAAATACGGCCAGGCTTGAACATGAAAATATTGTTCGGGTTGTTAATTTTATTGAAGAAGATGAAAGCTATTATATTGTTATGGATTATGTCGATGGGGTTGATCTTGATTACCTTATAAAAAGATGCAGGGTTCTGGATATTTCCATACCCCCCCTTGTTGCTTTTCATATAATTGGAGAGGTGGTTAAAGCCCTTGATTATGCTCACAAGCTCAAAGATAAAAACACGGGTAGGTATCTGAATATAGTTCACCGCGATGTCTCTCCCGGAAATATAATGCTTTATTATGACGGCAGGGTTAAACTGGCCGATTTCGGCATAGTTCAGATGGGCCGAAAAAGGGTGAAGAACAGGAAAATCGCCGGAAAGGTTTCATACATGTCTCCCGAACAGGCAAGGGGAGGAAGCGTGGATTTGAGGGCGGACCTTTTCTGCTGCGGCCTTATACTGTATGAGCTTATTACCGGTAAAAAGGTCTATGCGGGAAATTCAAATATGGAGAAATGGGAAAAGGCAAAGAAAGTTGAGATAGATTATGAGTTGCTTCAGCAAAGGTGTAAAAGCAGGTACCTGAGAGCTATTATTAAAAGGCTTCTTAAGGAAAACCCGGCCGCCAGGTATCAGAGCGCTGTAGAGCTTTTTATAGACTTAAAAAGGTATTTTATGAAATACGGCGGCTATGAGGATATTAAAAAGGAGTATAAGAACTTTCTCAAATTATCTTTAACTAAGGAGCTCTCGGATGCCGGAAAAAGGGAGGGCCAGAACGAAATAGACAAGCGGTTTCACGAAGAAAGCACAAATATAAACAACCCGGTCAAATATAAAAGAAAACTTGCAGCAAAAGGGGGAGAAAAAGAGGAAGAAGAATCTGCTGTTGATGCTGTTTTGGATGCCTCGATACTGATTGCCCTGATACTTATATTCCTGATTCTGTTATAACACATTATTTATGGGGAAATTTGCCAACTGGCCCTGTTTTTTATATTATACAAATGATAACGTTTACATTAGTTTTACCAGCGACGATAAATTTTTATTTTAATGATTACGAAAATGAGACAATTTGATTTCTCAGTTTTAGGAGACTGTTCATAATGAACTATGTTTCAGCAAAAAAAACAGACATAGAGTTAAGGTATGATATAGAAAAAATTGTTGGGGAAGGCGGCGCGGCCACTGTCTATAAAGCATGGGACAGGGTGCTTAATAAGTATTTTGCGATTAAAAAAATACACAGCGATAAGGCAGAAGACCCCAGGTTTGAGGGGATGATTTATGAAGAAGCCGTCAATACCGCAAAGCTGGAGCATGAAAATATTGTCAGGGTTGTAAATTTAATCCGTGAAGGCAGGGAATATTATATGATTATGGATTATGTAAACGGCGTGGATCTGGAGTTTCTTTTAAAACGCTGCAGACAGCAGAACATTTCCATACCGCCGGTGATAGCACTTCATATAATGGCGGAAATTGTAAAAGCTCTGGATTATGCGCACAACTTCAGGGATAACCTGACCGGAGATACGCTTGATATTGTTCACAGAGATATTTCACCGGGAAATATAATGCTGTATTATGACGGCAGGGTAAAGCTTACGGATTTCGGCATTGCAAAAATAGGAAACTCTTCTGTCAAACAGAATAAAATTCAGGGTAAGGTTTCATATATGTCTCCTGAGCAGGCAAGATGCAGGGAAATTGATGCCCGCTCCGATTTGTACTGCTGCGGGTTGATTCTTTATGAGCTTATAGCAGGAGAGAAGGCTTACGGCGGGGGAAGCGATATGAAGAAGTGGAAAAAAGCAAAAAACGCCAAAATCGATTTTAACCTCCTTCATAATGAGTATAATGAAAAAGGGTTGATTAATATTATAAAACGGCTTCTTAAAGAGAAGCCTTCAAGCAGATACCAAAATGGATCCGAGCTGTTTAACGACATGAAGGTTTACCTTGAAAAACACGGAAGCATTGAAGAAATTAGGAAAAAATACAGTTCATTCCTTCATTCTGTGCTGACAGATAACAGTTTCCTCCGGAGAGCCAAAAGAAATGATTATGTCTATATATCAGATAAAAAGCCTTCAGCTACGGATAATACTGAAGATTACAGTAAAAAGGGGATTTTGAATATATTTACCAAAGCGGTAAAAAAAATCGGTATCAGCTTATAGCTTAAGCTAAACAGCAGCGCTCTTAAGTTTATCGGCTTCTCATCATTTTCGTGCAAAAAAACCCGCATTTAAAAACAAACCTTGACAAACATAATTTTTTCAATTAAATTTGATATGTACGGAAAAGAAATGAGTTATTTATCTAATTTACAAACAGTCAAAAAAGTTTTGCTCACCGCCTCAGGGATAGTTGCCTGCCTCCTTCTTTTTAACACAGATGCCTTATCTCAAGACCAGGGCTTAGGGCTTTCGGGAAGCTGGGATTTTGAAAGTCGCGCTCTTGACCTGGAGTGGACCGAGCTTCCGGATTCTTCAGGCACAGTAACATATACTGTAAAAAGAGATTTCGGATATACCGGGATTCCAGAAGATGTTGTCACTGTTTTGATGGAAGAGACATCGCATAGAGTGACCGGATCCGGAGTACGGAGTATTCCCATTGTTTATGAAGAGGATAATTACGGAACCCACAGATACAGAGTCGAAGCCGTCGATGAGGGGGGTAAGACAGCTGTGTCCTGCACTTTTAGAAATCCGTTTATGTACTACAACTACGCTGAGTTTGACGACGACGGCGAATACTGGGGCTTCGGCCAGAAATGGTACATTCCTTTTAATGTCCAGTACTACGGGCAGGTTCGCGCTGAAATATACTGCGGGCATGAGGTTAAGGACTTCAGGCGAACATCCGTCACTGATGGGACTACCAGGGACGAGCATGGATTTTACATAAACCCCAAGGAAGAGGGTATAGAGCCCTTGCGCACATTTGAGAAGGATACTTATTGGCCCAGGGATATGGGGCAGACAATAGATCTTGAATGGGACTGGAAAGACGATGACGGCAACCTGCTCCCTCCAGGAGAGTACGATGTTTTTTTTGAGGCATATCGTCTGGGCGAAAAAAGGGACACCGGATTCCGGCCAATTGTCATACCTGACCCAAGGTACGCAGAAGTTGTTGCATCGGGCATTTTAGGTGAAACAGGCATATCTGATATTTCATTTAGAACCAACCACGATTCCGAGATAAAAATTTTAATTTGTGAGCCGGGCACCGAGTTTATTGAAGCTGATTCGGGCGGAATCCTTCAGTATTTGGACGAGGAGTATACCTATTATGAAGGATATCCATTGCCTGTAGACGGCGATGATGAAGATAGGGGGGTTGACAGCGGAAGAATATTGTCGGTTGTTGATGCATGGAAGCCCGCCGGGAATGTGGCTGTGCAGTGGGACGGCAGGGATGATGCCGGGGATTTGGTAGAAGGCGGGGTATATGAGATAGCAATAACCGGGAGAAATTCTTTCGGGGACAGGATTGAGAAAAATCATACCACCTCACTGGCGGTTGACCGGGATTATGAGAGGGAAGACCCGGATGATCCTGAGCCGGAAGAAGGGGAGCCCGAAATAGTTGCCACATTTCCCTCAAATGGTTCTCTGCATGAAGAACCGGTATATGAAGTTACAGTTGAGCTGAAAGATGACTTTGGGATAGATGATGAAGAGACTGAGATTAAGCTGAGAGATCCCAACCTGGTTGAATATGAAATTACGGATTCTGATGTTGATGTATCTTCAATGAATCCTACATATGTGAAAGAATTTGAAGATGGGCTTAGGGCAAACGGAAGTTATAGGTTATCCATATCGGCTGTGAATGTTGAAGGAAATGATACGGAAAGAGAATACTATTTTCGTATTGATATACCGGATATCCTTCCCGAAGAAGAAGACCCGCAGGATGTGCTTGATGATTCGCTGAAGGCGTATCCCCAGCCCGCGAGCGGCGGGATTATAAAGATTGCTTTTGATGAGCCCTTTGATGGAGAATATAGTGTTGATCTGGAAGTTTTCAACATAATGCAGGAAGAGGTTCACAGTGACAGCAGAAATATAGGTAATGGAGAAAAAGGGGAAGAGAAAGAAATTTTCACCTGGAATTTTGACGGCCAGCCTCCCGGAGTATATTTCTACAGGGTCACAGTTGAAAATTCTGATGAGTCGGTAGACTCTATAGAAAGATTGGTGATTGTAGAATGACTTTTATAAAAAAACACTACAAAAGCTTTATTTACTTATTCTTATTAATGACTTTACTTAATACGGCTTCATATGCTGACGGAAAGCAGTATCTCAGGTTACCTGTTTTTGCCAGGGCGGAGAGCATGGGGGGAGCATATACCGCGATAGCGGAAGATGCGGGAGCGTTTTTCTATAACCCGGCAGGGGTGGCCAGATACCAGGGAGAGAATTTTCTTGTATCCAGCGCATATGCCGACTGGGTGGAAGGGGCTAAGAAAATATCCACGGTTGTAATTTTACCGGATGATTTCGGTGACCATATATTTCTCAGGGGCGCAAGCTTAGACTATTTCACGGTAAGCGGTTTGAAAGCCTATGATGAGTATGGCAACAGGGATGGAGATATAAGCTACTACGATCTTGCTGTGGGTTTGAATTTCGGTAAGAAATTTGATTCTTTTGCAGTAGGAACGAACCTTAAGCTGCTTCTGGAAAAGCTTGATGATTACAGCGGAACGGGTTTCAGCGCAGACCTAGGCGCGCTTTACATGGCGACAGAGGAGATTCAGCTGGGGGCGTCCTTAAACAACCTGGGAACATTTACTCTTGAAGAAATAGATGTGGATATGCCTACTACATACAGGATAGGCGCGGCATATAAAATACCGGAGTTTTTCACGCTGGGGTTGGACCTTGAAAACAACAGTAAGGGAAGCAATATTCATTTAGGATCGGAAGTTTATGTCATTGAAGAATTGAGTGTGCAGGCCGGGTGGAAAAGCACGCAGGGAGGGGGAGTATACTCCCTGGGAACGAGCCTTAGCACAGAACATCCCGAGCTCTCCAACTGGGGCGGACAGATACTTGTAAATTACTCTTTTTCCGGCGGCGGAAATCTGGACACCATAAATCACAGGATTGATGCCGGAGTAAGATTCAGAATACACTAAAACCAGCCAGTATAATAAGACAAAAAAAAAGATTAAGCTTGAACGGTAAACGTCATTTTAGTATTATTAAAATGTCTTTGGAGATTATATGGAAAAGAAAAGTAAATATCCAAAAGTTCTGGTAGCGGCAGCATGGGGGATGGTCGCTGCAATTATAGTAACAGTTCTTATTGTGGCTGACAGTTTGCTTATACCGCTGGTTCTTGCGGCTCTAATATGGTACTTGATAAATACGGTTGATCACATCATCTCCACCATTAAGGTCAGGGATTATCAGCTTCCTCGCTGGCTGCGCCTGATATTGATACTCCTGGGTTTTGCGGTTGCATTAAATTTTGTAGCCGAAATATTTACAACAAGCGTTTCGCGGATTGTCAGGATTGCTCCAATGTACCAGGAAAATCTTGAAAAAATAATGCATGACTTGCCCTTTGGAATAGAGCTTGAAGACCTGCCCATAGTTACTCGTTTAACAACGGAGCTTGACATAGGGACATTCATGCAGAGAGTTGCAAGTGAATTTGCAGGCATTATGGGTAATGTAGGTTTAATTATAATTTATATGATATTTCTCTTTCTCGAGCAGAAATATTTTGGCAATAAGATTAACATGGCGGCAGGTCACAGCGACAGAAAAGAGTGGTTTGAAAATCTAATTTTGCAGATAGACAGGGATATTAAGCGTTATGTGGGAGTTAAGACGCTTGTAAGCTGTGTTACGGCCCTTGGTTCCTGGATAGTAATGAAAGCGGTCGGGCTTGAATTAGCTGAGTTCTGGGCCTTTTTGATATTTGTGTTTAATTACATACCGAATGTAGGATCAATTGCGGCGACTACGCTGCCGGCGCTGCTTGCGCTTTTGCAGTTTGATGTTTACGGGCCCTTTTTTATAATTCTTTTCGGTATTGGCGCAATGCAGTTCACGATCGGCAATTTAATAGAGCCGGCTCTTATGGGCAAGTCGCTCAACGTGAGCCCGCTTGTGATAATATTTTCATTGGTTTTCTGGGGGGCTATATGGGGTCTTGTCGGCATGTTTTTATCGGTTCCAATTACGGTTATAATAATGATAATTCTTTATAATTTCGAGCAAACAAGGTGGATAGCCCGCCTCTTATCAAGAGACGGAAAGATAAAAGGCAGGGTGTAGAATGAAAAAAACGAAAATAATAGCTACTATCGGCCCTGCCTCGTTTTCAAGGAAAGCTTTAAAGAAAATGACTCATTCGGGCATGGATGCCGGGAGGTTGAATTTTTCCCACGGAAACCATGAGGAATTTTCCCGTTTAATACAAATCCTGAGAGATTTGGAGGTGGATATAATCGGGGATTTACAGGGGCACAGAATAAGGGTTGGTGAGCTTGAGGGAGAGATTGAGCTTCGTAAAAACATGATTCTCAGGGTCTCCGGTAAAGAAAAGAAGGGAACCGAAAAAGAGATATCTATTGATTATCCGGGGCCTATGGAAAACATAAAGAAGGGAAATAATATATTTATAGATGACGGGAAAATATGTCTTGAGGTTACGGAAGTCTCCGAAAGCATCATGGAAACCAGGGTTGTAAAAGGAGGCATTTTAAAGGAAAACAAGGGCGTAAATATCCCTGAAGCAGACCTTGATTTCGGCGGATTGAGCGATAAAGACAGAAGAGATATAAGGTTCTGCAGGGAGCATAAGATTGATTATGTTGCGCAGTCTTTTGTGAAAGATAAAGGCGATGTTGCTGATGTGAAAAAAGAATTGGGGGAAGAATCCGAATGTGGTGTAATCGCCAAAATAGAATGCAGGGGAGGAATAAAAAACATAGACAGTATAATTGAAGCCTCAGACGGTATTATGATAGCAAGGGGGGATATGGGCATCTCCCTCCCGGTGTATGAGATACCCGTGATGCAGAAAATGATCATAAAAAAATGCAACCGCGCCTTGAAGCCTGTAATCACAGCTACCCAGATGCTTGACAGCATGACTGAAAATGAGACTCCGACCAGGGCCGAGGTAAGCGATGTGGCTAATGCAATAATTGACGGAAGTGATTATGTAATGCTTTCGGGGGAAACATCTATTGGCAAAAACCCGGTGAAGACAGTGGATATGATGAATAAGGTTATAAAATTCACTGAGGAATACCTCAGAAACAGCGGTTAATTTATGAAATTAATAAAAGGAATGGTTATACTATTCGGGTGTCTTTTTGCGGGGGATATTTTATCTCATTATGTACCTGTAGGGCTTCCGGGAAATATTTTTGGGATGATTATATTATTTGTACTGCTGGCTTCGGGGGCGCTAAAGCTGGATGATGTTAATGAGGCGGGAAGTCTTTTTCTTGATAATCTTGTTTTATTGTTTGTTCCGCTCGGGGTGGGGATAATGCGTTACTTTGGGCTTCTCAGTCAGCAGATTCTTCAGTTGATTGTGATTGGATTTGCCGGATATTTAATCTCTTTCGCACTCTCCGGCAAGGTAATTGACTTATTGACTAAATATAAAAAAAATAATGCAGGTTGATTTTTTCTCTGACCCGGTTTTCGGAGTGATGCTTACGCTTGCGGGTTATTTCGCGGGCCTTATTATATACAAAAAAACCGGCAGTATGCTTCTACACCCCATGCTGACGTCAATGGTAATGATTATTACGGTTCTTATGGTCTCGGGGATAGATTATGAGACCTATAACGAGGGAGGGCAGTATATAACTTTTCTCTTAGGGCCTGCAACGGTAGCCCTGGCCATACCTATGTACAGGCAGATTGAGCTTTTAAAAAAGAACATAATGGTTATTTTATCATCCACTATATTTATTTCCGTATGCGGCATTCTTTTAGTTATTTTTCTGGGGTTAATCACCGGGGCGGATTCAATATTTATAGTTTCCGCCATTCCAAAATCAGTGACTACGCCTATAGCCGTAGGTATAACCCGGGAGCTTGCCGGAAAACCCTCGCTTACGGTATCGCTTACGCTTATTCACGGGCTGCTCGGTGGAATGTTCGGCCCCTGTTTTTTATATCTTTTTGGTATAAAAACAAAGATGGCGCGGGGTTTAACGATGGGAATGCTTTCTCACGGCCTTGGAACGGCTAGGGCGCTGGATGAGGATGAGTATGAAGGAGCCCTTGCGGGTCTTGCCATAGGCTTAATGGGCTTTTTCACAGCAGTCTTCGCGCCTGTTCTTGCCGGTCTAATTTTATAGTATATTTTTAGAGAAAGCGGTTTTTATTTCTTCGGCGAAATTTTCTGCATTTTCAAGGTCCCTCCTGTCAGGCCTTCCTTTATTGATTCCGCCTACTGCCTTTAAAAAGGAGTTTGTGTCATATCCCGGGCAGTCAAATTCCCCGATTATCTTGAACCCCTTATTTTTCAGGATTTTTTTGGCTGATTTGTGGCCTCTGTTAAATAAGATGTTTTTTTTCATTCCGGCAGTGGAAAAAAGAAAGGACTTTTTGTTCTCCTGAACCGGCAGGTTTTTTATGAAATTCAGGAGAGACTTATGAAACCTGGAATAGTATATACCGGAGCCGAAGCCTATTAAATCCGCCTCCGTTATGTCAGTATGGGCGGCCTGGTTTGCAGGGATAAATTTTGCGTTTAGCTTTTCCCCGATTACCTCAGCTATTTTCCTTGTATTGTTATGATGATATGAGGCGTATATTATTACTGATTTCATTTATTTAATCCCTCTTATGGAAACTTCTTTAATTGTTATATATAGCATATTTGCGCTTATTTTATCAAATTATGTTTATTTAATATTTGAGTCGGCAACTGTTAAATACAGGTCATTTATTATTTCACCTTCTATTCTGAATTTTATCAGATGATAGTATGCGGAATCAAAGAGATGGTTTAAGGCTTCCTGAGGGTTTTCCCTGCTGATATCAGTCCGGGCTTCTTCTAAAGCTTTGCGGGAGGGGCTGTTTTTAAACCGGGGTGAGATTATGTCCATTTTATCTGCAGCGGAATTTAAATTGCCCTCTTTCATATCAACCAGCGCCAGCCCGAGTATTCCGGGCCTGTATCCCGGGATAATATGAGAGGATTCTTTAAAAAAATATTTTGCATCTTCTGAAGGTTTTCCCCGGGCCAGCGCCCGGGCACCTTCGATGAAGTAACCGGAACACCACATCGGATTAAGCATATTGTGACCTATCAGAAGAGTTGGGATGAGCAGAAAAAGAAGAATTATTTTTCTTGTCGAATCCTTCACTTTAAGTTCATAATTGTCGGTGGATATATAAAGGCCTGAGATAAACGCAAAAGTAAGGTTTATAAGCGGAATAGACAGGTTATATTCAAACAGGTTGTATATCAATACAGATAAAAGGGAAATAAAGGCGGTGGATGAGTATTTTCCTTTATATGTTTCTTTTAATACTGCATAGAAAAAGATTAATATTCCGGAGAAGGCAATAATTCCGTATTCTACCAGGAACTGAAGAAAAAAAGAATGAAAAAAGAGGGATAAATCCCTGAAGCTGAAAGAGGGGAGTATCAGTGGGGTCGTCCCGGGGCCGAAGCCTGTAAGGGGCCGTTTTAAAAATGCCGTTATGCCGGAATTTAACCAGTCCAGCCTGTCGGCAAAGTGTTCCGGTTTAACGAATACCGCTGCGAAAATAAGTCCGATCAGGGCTAAGAGTATGATGCGGAAGAAATCCAGCCTGATCTTTTTTTCCAAATGTAAAAAAAGCAGCGTCGAAAAAATCAGAACAGCCCATCCCCAGACAGAATAGGCAATAAAGAAAGAAACTGTAAAGACTGAAAGGATGAGTATATAAATATAGTTTCTTGGCTCTTTGGGGTTTGTATCAATAGTTGCTTTTTTCATAAGGAACGGAAATCCCATAATGTAAAAAGCGGTTTTAAAATGCGGGTTGGGAAAAAGGTTTTTGAAGAACAGGAGTTCAAGCAGGGCAGCGCCGAATATTATGAAAATAATGTATTTTCCGAAATCCTTTTTGAATTTTTCCGTAGAATGAGAGGAGGAAACAATAAAAACCACAGCAGCGGAGAATAAAGTAAACAGGGATATATGGGATAGGTATTTGTCATATGTATATATGAAGGAGACTGCCGTCCCTGAAATAAGAAGCCCTGAATATACCGTAAAGGCCTTTTTCGTAATGGCAGTTTTTCTCCATAAAGAAAGCCATCCCAGTAAAAGGCTGATAATCCAGGTAAGTGTTTGAACCCTGATGTCCCAACCGGAGTAAAAAAGAAGGTTAAGTACGATAAGAAGGAGTATTAGATATAGAACGAAATTCTTTTTAAACATAAAATTATTATATTACTTTATCTTATTATTGGCAAAAAAGAGTAATATATCACAGGGGTATTTTTTTCTTCGTCTTGAAAATAGAGGGGTTTTCTGTTTAATTCTTATTAGAGGTTATATGATAAAAAAGGCTAACACAGCCCGAATTTTTGTTAAGTTTTTGACTGCATTCTTTTTTTTCGCCAGTGCGGGAAGCTTCTGCCGGGCGGATGAAAAGGTGAGCATTCTGCTTACGGGAGACGTTTATCTGGGCGGCCATGCCGAAGGTTTTCTCATAGAGGATCCGCAATATCCTTACCTGGAGGTCAGGGATGTTCTGGAGAAAGCGGATGTGGTAATTGGAAACCTTGAATCTCCCCTGACCTATTCGGAGGAGATATTCATGGAGAAAACCTTTAACCTTAAGGCCTCTACCGGGGTTATACATTCGCTGAAAGCCGGCGGATTCAGCGCTTTATCCCTTGCGAACAACCATATAATGGATTTCGGATGGAAGGGTTTAAGGGATACGATTAAAACCTTAGACAAATACGGCATAAAACATGCCGGGGCGGGGAGAAACTTAACTGAAGCAAGAACTCCGGCGGTAATTGAAACCGGTTCCATCTCCATAGCTTTTCTGGCATATAACAATACGTATCCGCTGGAGTTTAATGCGAAGGCGGAAAGCCCGGGCGCGGCAAGGGGCAAGGCAGAGTATTTCAGAAAAGATATATCCGAAGCTTCCCGGGAAAACGACCTGGTGATTGTTTCCTTTCACTGGAGCGGAGAGCATGTGAAAGAGCCCAGGCAGTACCAGGAGAGTTTCGGCAGGATTGCCGTTGATGCCGGGGCTGACATTGTTTTCGGGCATCACCCGCATGTTATCCAGGGGATAGAGGTTTATTCCGGCAGCCTCATTGCCTACAGCCTCGGTAATTATGTCTTTGGCTCTTATTCCGACAGGGTAAGAGATAGTATCATGCTGCGGGTTGAGGCTACCCCTTCAGGAGTTAAGGATGCTTTTGTTTATCCGATAAACGTGAATAATCTGGAAGTGAATTTTCAGCCTAAACCCCTTAAGGGGGATGACGCCGGAGAGGTTTTTAAAAAATTAAATGAGCTTTCCGGTACATATGGCACAGATATTTTGGTGGGTGAAGAGATCGGGCAGATCAGGATTATAGAAGATTGAATTTTAAAAATATTTGTGTTAGTATTTTATGTATTCTAAGTTTACCTATTATGTTAGCAAAAAAATTACAGGGAGGTTTTGCTGTAAAATATAAGGCCATCATGTCTTTTTTAATTGTTCTGTCGCTTGCATTCTTTATGGCTGGATGCAGAGGTCAGGAAGAGCCGGATTTGGATGAGTGGGAAGAGGAGGATTACGAGTATGAAGCTCCGGACTCCGGGGAGTTTGATGAACCGGTTGAGCCGGCAGATCCGGAAGGAGATCCCTGGTAAAAAACTGTCAAATGCAGTGAAAAGGTCTCCGTAAACTCTTATAGGGGGTTTTCCTGTGTAAGGACGGTTCTAAAGAATCAAACACTTCTTATTTATAAAAAAACGTAAAAAGTTTTTTTAAGAAAGAAAAGGTGGATATATTATAAAAACAGAACAGATTCAGAGACTACTTTTAAGAAACCCGAACCCGGTTTTTCAAATTAAAAAAACAGGATTTCTTTTATGAATTTTTCCGCTGCAGGTGTTTTAGGATTAAAGCTCGGCAGAAGCAAATGGGGTTATACGGTGGGTAAGCCGTTTGAAGATTCAAGCACCAAAGTTAAAGGGTTAATGATAAGTCAGGGATATTACAGAAAAGAAAAAGCTTTATAAAGAGATAATGAGAGAAGAAAAGTTTTTCAACGCGGTATTTGAAGGTATAAGGCATCCCTTTCTGATAGTTGATGTTAACACATATGAAATTTTGTATGCGAATTCCGCTGCAGGGGAGAAAGAAAAGATTATCGGTAAGCCGTGTTATGAAGGTTTTCACAATTTAAAAAAGCCGTGCAGCCGTGAAAAATGCCCCATTTCTCAGGTAGAGCAGACCGGTGAGTCTACGAGGACAGAGCATTCTCATTTATATCCCGGCGGAGAAGAGAGGCTCTGTGAGGTACACGGTTTCCCGATTAGAGAAAACGGAAAAATTAAAAAGATGATTATGTGTTTTTTTGATGTAACCGGGCGCAAAGAGGTGGAAGCCGAATTAAACAGCAGCGAAAACTACAATCGATCAATAATAGAAGCTCTGCCTGATATTGTAATGAAGGTTGACAGAGAGGGGATTTTTCTTGATATCAGGAGCTCTTCGGAAAATAAGTTATTTAAACCAAAGGAAGAGCTTCTGGGAAAGAAAATTTCTGATGTGATGCCTTCAAAGACAGCTGGAAATGTGATGGATTGTTTAAGGAAAACCCTTAAAAATAAAGAATTAAGCTCTGTCGAGTATGAACTGAAGGTGCCCGAAGGGAATCTCTTGTTTGAAGCAAGAATGGTCCCTTTTGACGAAGATACGGTTATTGCACTAATCAGAGATATAACTGCGAAAAAGTCCGCTGAGGAAAAGATTAAAAAGAGTGAAGAGAGGCTCAAGCGGATTACCGAAAACATGACCGACGTGGTTTTTACTGCGGATTTAAATTTAAACGTAAATTTTATAAGTCCCTCCATTGAAAGATTAACAGGAAGAAAATATCGTGAGTGCAAAAAAAGTAAACTCTCGGAGCTGATTACTCCTCTCTCGCTTAAAAAAATAAAAAGGGCGCTTCAGCTGGAACTTAAAAGGGAAAAGTCACCTAATGTTGATAAAAACAGGTCCCGAATCACCGAGGCGCAGTTTTTAAAAAAAGACGGATCACTTGCTGATGCTGAAATGAATTCAAGGTTCCTGAGGGACAAAAGCGGAAGGGCGGTGGGTATTGTGGGTGCGGTAAGAGATATAACCGGGAGAAAAGTACAGCAGAGGTTTAACAGTCTTGCGGCTGATGTCTCCAGGGAATTCATAGATGTTTCAATTAACAATATTGACGAGAAGATTAATATGCTCCTTGAACGGTGCAGTCGGTTTTTAAAAGTGGACAGGGGATACCTTTTTTTGTATTCAAAGGACAGAAGCCGGATGAGCAACACTCATGAGTGGTGCAGGGAAGGAGTAAGTTCCCAGAAAAAAGTTATCCGGGATTTCCCCGTTAAACAGCTGCCCTGGTGGAATAAAATGATTAAGTCGGGTGATTTTGTAAAAATAGATGATATAGATGAGCTTCCCGGTGATGCCGTCGCGGAGAAAAAAGAGTTCAAAAGGCAGAATATAAAATCGCTTGTGGGGTTTCCGGTAAGGAACAAGGACGGGGGACTTATCGGTTTTATGGGTTATGATTCTGTCAGTTCAAAAAGAAACTGGAGAACCGGACAGATAGTTTTGCTTAGGGTCTTTGCAAACATAATTTCAAAGGCGTATGAGAAGGTAAGCATTGAAGAACAGATGCGCCAGATTAAGAAAATGGAATCAATCGGGCAGCTGGCCGGGGGTATCGCCCATGACTATAACAATATGCTGACAGCCATAATAAGCAATACGGAGCTTGCCCTTGAGTCCGTGGAGCACTCTTCTGCCGTATATGGTGATCTGCTGGAGATACACAGGGCGGCTAAAAGATCAGCCGACCTTACCGCGCAGCTTCTGGCATTTGCTAAAAAACAGGTAAGAAACCCTAAGATGTTGGATTTGAATAAATCAATTCAAGAGATGCTCAAAATGCTTGAATTGTTGATAGGTGAGGATATAAAGATAAACTTCATACCCGGAAAGGGGGTTGAAAAAATAATGATTGATCCTTCGCAGCTGAATCAGATAATAATTAACCTTTCTTTGAATTCACGCGACGCTATATCGGGTTCCGGGGTTATAAATATTGAAACTTCAGGCGGCCGCTTTTTTGACGGGGAAGAGTTACAGAGAAGTCTCGGCGGAAAAAAATATGTAAAGCTGTCATTTGGAGATAACGGGTGCGGAATTTCAAAAGAGGTTCTTTCTCACATATTCGAGCCCTATTTTTCCAGGAAAAAAGGGGGGGGAAACACCGGGATGGGGCTTGCCACGGTGTACGGAATAGTAAAGCAGAACGGCGGCTACATTGATGTGCACAGTTCCCCCGGAGAGGGCAGTGCTTTTGAAATTTTCTTTCCGGTAAATTCCAAAGATGCAGATATGAGTGAACCGAAAAAGAAGGAGGTAAGAACGCTTTCCGGAAATGAGACCATTCTTCTGGTAGAGGATGAAAAGGCAATAGTTAAATCCTTAAAGAGAACGCTTGAAAAATACGGATACAGGGTTTTGACCTCTTTATCGGCTGCGGGCGCTGTGAAGGTTGCAAAAGAGTACGGGAGGGAAATTGACCTTCTTATTACCGATGTTGTTATGCCCGGGATGAACGGCAAAGAACTCTGCGGGAGAATTTCGGAAATTGTTCCCGGCATCAAGTCTCTTTATATTTCAGGATATACTGATAATGTTATACATAAACAGGGTATAATTAAGAAAGATATAAATTTTCTGCATAAGCCTTTTTCTTCCGAAGTTCTTGCCCGGAAGATAAGGCAGGTTCTTGAAGAATAGGAAAACGTGATGAAAAATGTTCTTATAATTGATGATGAAAAATCTGTAATAAAATCATGTGCCAGGGCGCTTGAAAAAAAAGGCTATGAATGTTATTCAGCGCTTAATGCATCCACCGCGCGGAAGATGCTTAAACGAAGGGAATACGGGGTAATCCTTCTTGATATAGGACTTCCGGATGCTAGCGGAAGGGATTTTATGGATGAAATAAAGGAAAAAAACTTTTTTACAGAAATCGTAATGCTGACGGGAAAGGCGACGGTGGAAGATGCCGTGATCTGTATGAAAAAAGGGGCATATGATTTTATTACCAAACCTTTCGGGGTAAACGATTTAAGGGGTTCGGTGGAAAAAGCGATGGAAAAAGCCGGCCTAAAGACGAGGGTCAGCGAGCTGGAAAGAATAGCATCCATATCAAATGTATCAGGGGCCCTTTGCCGGCTTACGGGCCTTGAAGAGCTCATCAAGACAATATGCAGGGAAGCTGAAAAAGCCCTGGGGGCGGATTACTCCGAATTAAAAATTTATGACAATCCCTTCGCATCAGATAATAATTGTATGTTGGAGGAATTCGGATCTTCTCAGGATGCGGTTTTTAAAGATGACAAAAGAGTGCTTTTTGCTCCCTTAAAATTTAAAGAAAAATATAAAGGTTTTCTAAGGGCTGAAAAAAAGACCGGCAGTTTTAATCAAATTGATTTGAGCGTAGCTTCCGTTTTTGCAGGGCAGGCTGCGGTTGCCGTTGAAAACTCCAAAATATATGATTCACTCAAAGAGGTTGACAGGATGAAGGATATCTTTCTGACAAATATATCTCATGAAATTAAAACTCCGCTGCAGTCAATTCTTGGTTCAAGCGAAATACTTCATAAAAGATACGGCACGGACAGGATGACGTCTCTGTTAATAAATAATGCTCTGCGGCTTAAAGAAATCATGGAAGAGATACTTGATTATAAGAAGTTTTACGAAGGAAATAGTGAAATGGAATTTCACATGGATTCTCTGCAGGATACAGTTTCTCAAGCAATAAAGGAGATAATTCCGAAAGCCCGGAAGAAAAAGATAGTGATATATAAATTTTATGATCATCTGGATTCATTCAGGCATAATAAGGAAGCCGTAAAGAAAGCGGTTTATAATATTCTTGATAATGCAATTAAGTACACGCCCGGAGAAGAAAAAGTCTCTGTTTCAATAAGAAGGCAGGGGGATTGCGCCGCAGTTAAAGTCAAAGACAGGGGGCCCGGTATTTCTGACTCTGAGAAGGAAAAAATTTATGACAGGTTTCATCAAAGATTTTCAAGCTCCTCTTTTGATGTAAAGGAGCAGGGTATAGGCCTCGGGCTTGCTGTGGCAGAAAATATTGCCAGGTCCCACGGGGGATACATTTCTTTTGACTCATCTGACAGGGGAAGCATTTTTTCCCTTCTAATTCCGATAAGGTAGTATATTTAAATAAATACAGAAGGAAGGCTTGAAAAGGGGGTTCTTTTGTGTTTGTATATTATTGGGTATAGTGGGAATAATGAGAATAGTGGGGATTTATAAAAATGAATGATAAACCGGTAAGCACATATGAAGCGGCCGCACTTTTGAGCGTTGACATATCTACGGTAAAAAAATGGGCGGATGAGGGTAAGATAAATGCATACAGAACGCCGGGCGGCCACCGCAGAATTAAAAGAAAGGAACTTGTTGAATTTTCAAAAAAGTACGGGTTCCCCGTTGCCGAATTGAGGGAGGCTCCTCATAAGATTCTAATTGTGGATGATGAATTTAATGTCAGGGAAAATATCAGAAAGATAGTAGAGAGGAAGTATCCCGGTATTGAGGTTTTTTCCGCTGAAGACGGATTCAGCGCGGGGAAAATACTTGCCGCTGAGGATATTTCACTTCTTTTTCTTGACATCAGGATGCCGGGTATTGACGGTTACGGCGTAATGCGTCAGCTTCTTGAAGACAGAAGGCTCGGCAGCCCTCACATAGTTGTCATAACAGGGTATCCGGAAGAAGGCATGGAGAATAAGCTGGTCGCACTCGGCGCGGACCAGCTTCTTGTGAAGCCTTTTGGTGTCAGTGAATTTACAGACTGCCTTAAAGAAACCGGTATTATTGAGCATAGCGCTTAGTTTTTTCGCATCTGCGACTTCTTTGTTTGCCGGAACGACGGTTTATGAATCGGGAGAAGATTTTGCCGGAGAGAAGGAATCCCTGATGCTCACATCTTCAGGCATTACGGTATTAAACAATCTTGAAAAAATGGCGCCGCAGAAATCTCCGGCTCCCAGAATATGGCACAGAATGTGGAGCGGTAAAGAGGGGGTTTTTCTTTTCGGAGGGCGCGGGGAAGAGGATGGGGTGCGATTCAATGATACTTATTTCTTTGCTGCCGACAGCTGGCAGAAAGTAGATGCAGGAGAGCAGACCCCACATGAAAGGGCGAATATGGCGGTGTCGGAAGCCGGGCTGCTTTCCAGCGGTTTATACGCTGTGCATCCGGAAACAATCTATTTTGATGATATCTGGAGGTTTTCAGAAATGGGGTGGGAAAAGATAGATTGCTCAACAGGGCCTGCCGGCAGGTTTGACCACTCGCTTGTTACAACGCCCTGCGGTGATATTCTGTTCGGCGGAGGCGGAGAAGAAAAAGAATATTTTGATGATACATGGAAGTTTTGCGTCCAGGATGAGGAGTGGACGAAGGGCTCCGGATCCGCATCGCCGCCGGCAAGGCGCAGCCATGCCTCCTGGGGGGGGAAAGACGGAAGGAAATATATATTTGGAGGCTACGGGCAAGAGGGGCACCTTGCAGACACCTGGGCATATGACCCGCTTGAGGATAAATGGGAGGAGCTGGATATACCCGGTCCTACGGAAAGATCTTCATCAGCCTTATACTACAATTCACATATCGATGCCGCCGTTCTTTTCGCGGGAGAAGACTCTCAGGGTAGTCTCAATGACTTCTGGATTTTTCAACGGGGCATCTGGAGCGAGATAGAGCCTTATGCACTAGAGGCGCCGGATAAGATAAACAGGGCTTGCGTTGCCTATCATGCACCCGCTGATAAAGGGGTGATCTTTGGAGGCCGCCTGGAAGAGGATGAGTCCGAACGGGAATACAGCGACGAGACGTGGGCTCACAGGCTCTCAACTTCCGGGGTGTACACATCCGGCCTCTTTGATGCCGGGGAAGTTACCACGGAGCTTACATATGAAAATATCGACTGGAGCACAGAAGGGCTCAAGGGAGATGTCAGATTTCAGTTTGCTTCTTCCGAAGACCCGCTGGCTTATGACTTTAAAGGCCCCGACGGCAGTACGGAGAGCTATTATACGCAGCCCGGAGAAATCGGTTCTAATCATGAAAACAACAGGTATTTCAGATACCGCTTCTTCCTGGAATGTGACAGCCCGGGAGACTCTGATGTTCTGAAGGTTGTTTCCTCCTCGATAACATATAATCACCTTCCTTCTGCGCCCACTTTGGCCGGGGCGCCATATTCCTCCGCTTCAGACGGAGGGCTCACCGGAGATCAGCCCCTGAGGCTTGCCTGGTTTAATGCTCAGGACAGGGATAATGACCCCC